>ERZ827423.1652-NODE-1652-length-20757-cov-13.849483_pt1 | contig 20757 bp, 16 predicted proteins | sample MGYA00519775_ERZ827423 | MGnify/ENA primary metagenome ERZ827423 (study PRJEB31778, sample SAMEA3449296) | human gut metagenome | biome: human gut; feature: human-associated habitat; material: faeces | place: United Kingdom | collected 2010/2012 ...
GTGAACCGCGTCGTGCTGGACGTGACGACCAAGCCGCCGGCGAGTATTGAGTGGGAATAATCCCCGAAAGGCTGAAAAGTCTTGAAAACACGTACTTTTTCAAAACAGGATTGCCTGCTTGGTAGCAAGATGATAGCAACCGCGGCGTTTGTGCTATTCTGATGTGTCGGATGGCGCGAATGGCTTGCGGGTGCTGGAATATAACTTTATAGGATGCAAAAGGCTCTGCTGACTTCCGTGAAGGAAGAACGGCAGAGCCTTTTGCTATTACTCGGATTGATTTGTAGGGAAATTGGTGAATATATCGGGGGGATATGGTGCCAGTGACCGGTACCTCATTTGTGCGGTGTTGCCTTAAAATTTTACCATTGAGAGTATTGACAAAATAGAGGAACTTATGTACACTAAATATGAAGTTCAACCGTTCAAATTTAATATGAAGATGGAGAGATACTATGAAGAAGTGGTACGCAAAGTCAAAGCGTCCCGGACGCAAGCAGGTGGAGGTGAAGGAACATCTTTGCGCGGTGGGAGAATTGAGCAAAGAGTATGGAAGACAACTGGGCATGGAAAAAGAAGCGGAAATGGCCGGAACGGTTCATGATGCTGGCAAGCTCACAGATAAATTCCAAGATGTTTTGGAAGGAAACGCATCCAGAGTAGACCATGCAAGGGTGAGCGCTGCGTTTTTGCGGTGGTTTCTGATTGCTACACATAAATGCACAAGTAAGGAGATTGCAAGTACCAATTACGCGCCCATTTTAGAGGCAATCAATGCACATCATGGAACGCTGCTCTGCTACGACCAGCTGAAGTATTCGCTGCGTGAATGCATGACAGAGCAAAAGTGGTTGGAAGGCAATGATGGAAAGGAGGTTGCATTAACAGGAAAAGAAAATTACCGTGTGCTTGCGGAGATATTTCATGAAGAACTTCCGCAGTGGGAATGTCCTGAACCTAAGATCATGACGCTTGGGGAAGAAGAACGGATGCTTTGGTCGCGAATGCTGCTTTCTTGCTTGGTGGATGCAGATTACACCGCATCAGCGGAAGAGGATGGGGAAATCATCCCGGAGCCGCCGAAATGTGATGCGGAAAACTGGCTGGAGCGCTTAAATGCGCATCGGGCGGAATTAGCAAGAAACTCAACGGCTGATAAAAAACTCAATGCACTGCGGAATGAGTTGTTTGAAACGTGCGGCAGGGCGGGGGATCATGCGCCGGGGATTTACACCCTGACAGCGCCTACTGGCACAGGAAAAACGCTGGCCTTGCTGCATTTTGCGCTGCGCCAATGCCGCAAGAACGGTCAGCAGCGAATCATCATTGTGCTGCCGTTTATTACGCTGACGGAACAGAATGCAATTGAATATCGGAAAATCCTTGGGGATGACGTTTTGCTGGAAGATCATAGCCAACGGCAGCTGACAGAAGAGCAGCGAAAGTTTGCGCAGCGCTGGGATATGCCAGTCATTGTGACCACATCCGTGCGATTTTTCGAGGGGCTGTTTGCGGCAAAAGCCCCGAATCTTCGGAAACTGCATCGGTTGGCAAATTCTGTAATCATTTTCGATGAAGCGCAGAGCTTGTCTGCAGAATTGTTTCCTGCGACGCTCAAAACCATTCAGGCGCTTTGCAATCTGCCGAAGAAAAATGTGACGATGCTCTTTTCTACGGCGACACAGCCGGATTATCAATCAATCCCTAATCTTACTTGGCATGCTACGGAGATTTGTCCGAACCATGCCGATATGTATCAGCAACTTCGCCGTGTTCAGGTGACATGGCGAGTTTTGCCGAATGAGAGAATCTCGTGGGAAGAAATTGCGCAGAAAATGGCGGCACAGCGGAGCAGCTGCACCATTGTGAACATGAAAAAGCACGCGAAGAAGCTGTTCGATGCGCTGAAATTGCTATGTGAGACGGAATCAGTATTCTACATCACGACGGAATTGTGTCCGGCACATCGGCGCGTCGTGATAGAGCAAGTCAAAAAGCGGCTGCGCGACGGCTTGCCTTGCCGTGTGGTTGCGACGCAGTGCATCGAAGCGGGGGTGGATTTGGACTTTGACAGCGTTTTCCGCGCGCTGGCCCCGCTGGAATCAATCATTCAGGCGGCGGGAAGATGCAATCGAAACGGTCGCCATCCCGAAGGCGGGCAAGTGCTTGTGTTCCTTCCGGATGAAGACAATTTGTATCCAGATAATTGGTATAACAAGGCGGCAACGCTGGTTAGTGCATTGCATATTGAGAAACCGATTGACTTGATGAATCCGAGCGACATTCAGCGCTACTATCAGAAGCTCTTTTGGAAGTTGAAAGGGAAGAAGGAACTGAGCGAGGCCGTCCAAAACCAGGATTATGCAGGAGCTGAGAAACACTATCGCATCATCAAGAATGATGGCGTGCAGGTGCTTGTGCCATATGAACCTGAAAACAAGCTGTTTGAGAAGCTGAAGGAAGAAGCCTTGGAAAACGGCGTGACGGCGAAGTGGATGCATGAAGCTGCAAAGCTGTGCGTGACTGCATATGCGAATGATGACTTCAGCCGTTACGCAGAGCAGCTGTATTTTGCGGGAAAGCGGAATGAGAGCAGGCAGCCATCCGGTTATTGGGTGCTTCGCAGGAAGGAGGATTATCATATGGATACGGGGATGCAGTTGAAAAATGATGACTGTATGTGGTGAAAAAATTCTTATATACCAGATTTGCTATTGACAATTCATGCGAATTATATTATATTTGTACTGACAGCTTGAAACACTGATAGGGTAACAAGCTGAGAATTGAAATAGTACAAAGATAATGCTATCCTCTCTGCTGATTTGGCAGAGAGAAGAACATGGAGGTGATGAAAAATCATGGAGATTTCAGTGACCGTTTGGGGTGACTTGGCGTGCTTCACTTCGCCGACAACGAAAGTAGAAAGGCTTTCGCAGGCAGTCCCAACACCATCAGCAGCACGAGGCATACTGTCAAGCATTTACAGCAAAAGGACAGAATTTTTTTGGATGGTGACAAAAATTGAAGTGCTGAAACCTATCCGCTATATCAGCGTCAGGCGCAACGAAGTGAAGTCCATATTGGGAAATAATATGGAACCAATCAGCGCAGAGGATGAGCGGACACAGCGGCAAACGGTTTTCCTGTATGATGTCCGCTACCGCATTACCGCGCAGATTGTGCCGCGGCCGGATTATCATGGTACGGTGGAGCAGCTGTATGCACAGGCTGAACGGCGAATTAAAGGTGGCAAGTGCTTTTGCCAGCCTGCGCTCGGCTTAAGGGAATGCGTTGCGTACTTCTCTGAGAGCGATCCGAACGAAAAGCCGATTCAGCAAGACATGGATTTGGGCTTGATGGTGTACGACATTTTTGACCTGCATGACGCGGAGGTTCGCAAGAAAACGCGGACAAGGCTGTCCCTGTATCATGCGGTGATGAAGCAGGGCGTCATTGAAGTGCCGCCCTATGATAGCCCGGAAGTCCTGAAGGGGGATGCGATATGCTGAGACCGCTGTACGATTATGCCATGCGTTACCAGCTGCTGCCGCCTCCGGGCATGGTGAAAAAGACGGTAAAGGCATGGGTTTGCCTTGGCGCGAATGGCACGTTCCTTGGCGTGAGGCAGGACGGCGAGGATGAATACTTTTGCCCTGACATTGGCAGCTTGGCGAATGGCAAAGACAAGTGCAATGTGCTGGTAGAAAAAAACGAGGTTGTCTTCTGGAAAGATACGCCGGAAAGCAAAGTTGAGCAAAGAGAGGAAGGCAAAAAGCCGAAAGACAACACGCTCAAGCATCGATACTTTCTTGCTTCTCTTCAGCAGGCAGCGCAGAAAGTACCTGAATTGTCAGTTTGCGTGCATTTGCTGGAGGACGAAACTTGCTGTGAACAGGTTCGGCAGGAACTGCTGCGGCTGAAGCTGAAGCCATCAGACCGCGTTTCATTTGAAATTGCAGGAACGCCTATTGTCGAAATTCCGGAGGTGCAGGAATGGTGGCGGGAGTTTCGTCAGCAGTTCGCGCAGCATGGCGCGGCAGAAAGCTTGTGCCTGATTACTGGAGAAAAAACGATGCCGGTTGCTACCCTGCCGCCAATTAAGGGACTTTTGCAAGTTGGCGGACATGGACGCGGTGATGCGCTGTTTTGCTTTGACAAGCCAGCATTTTGCTCGTACGGGCTAAAGCAATCGGCGAATGCGCCTGTTTCTGCGGAAGCAATTGACGCGGTGAAAGCGGCGCTTGACCATCTCATGTCAAGCGAAACGCTTTCGCCAACGTTGGCGGGAATGCGCTTTGTCCATTGGTTTGACTGCTATGTTCCTGCGGAATGCGACCCGATGCAGCAAGCACTGGATGGCGATCCTAAGAATCAGGGAACAGAACAGCAGACGGAAGATGATGATGGATACGACGACGATGAAGAATTTGATGAAACGGTAGAAGCACCGTCAAATCCTGATGCTAAACGCGATATTGCAGCCAAACGCATCGAGAGCATTGAAAGCGGAGCAGCGACAATCGCGATTCCAGCCAGCACGCAGTATTACATCCTCCTGCTGTCCGGCGTTACAGGGCGTGTCATGGTTCGCAGCTACGACCACGGGAATTACGGCGAACTGGAGGAGAGCATCCAGCAATGGCGCAATGACTTGCAAATGGTCGATCTCGGTGGAACGGGATTCACAAAAATTAATTCGCTGAAAGCAATGATGATTCGTCTGATGCCGCGGCAAAAGAGCGAAAAGAACGTTTTCAAGCGGATGGACAAGGAACTTTCAGGAATTACGCCAGCGGTGCTGCACGCAATCTTGACGGACAGTATGCTGCCGGATTCCGTGGCGGTTCGTGCGCTGCGATACATTCGCAATCAAATGGCCAGTGCCAGCGAAGAAGATAAACATGCGCCCGTGCCCGATGCAATGTGCTGCCAATGGCTGAAAGTATGGCTGATTCGGAAAAACAATCGAAAGGAAGGCGTGATAGAAGCTATGTATCAGGCGGAAAATACGAATGTTGCATACCGCTGCGGCGCGTGGGTCGCCGTGTATGCGAGTATGCAGCAGTTTGCAATGAGAGATGTTCAGGCAGGTATTGTACAGCGCTACTATGCATCTGCTTGTCAGATGCCGGCACTGGTGCTGGGGCAGCTGTCAATTCTCTCCGTACCGCACCAGGACAAAATCAAGGGTGACTATCTGAAGATGTATCTGGAAATGCTGGATAAGGTGACTTGTGACATTGGGGAAATCCCCACCATGCTGAACTTGGAGCAGCAGGCTTACTTTGCGCTGGGGTATTGCCAAATGACAGCGGAGTTGAATCGGAGACTCAATGAACTGCGGAAAGTGAAGAAAGAACAGAAAGCTGCGGCAGAAACGGACGAGGAGGAATAAGAAAATGGCACTGCAGAACCGTTACGAATTTATGTACTATGTTGCTTGCACCAATGCCAACCCGAACGGCGACCCGGATATGGGCAACATGCCCCGGATTGACCCGCAGACCATGCAGGGATTTATCACCGACGTGGCCACGAAACGCCGCATTCGCAACTATATTGAGATTGCTTATCAGGGCGTGCCGGGCATGGGGATTTTCGTGCAGAAGGCGGTGAATCTGAACAAGCAGATTGCACTGGCAAAGCGCGAAGCGGGGATTGAAGGCGCGAAAGAAAAAAATCCGGTTTATGCGGCACGCAAAAAAGCGTGTGAACTCTTCTACGATGTGCGCACCTTTGGGGCTGTGATGTCTACTGGCCCCAATGCGGGGCAAGTCCGCGGTCCTGTTCAACTTGCTTTCGGCAAGAGTTTGGATTCGGTACTGCCGCTGGACATATCCATCACGCGCATGGCGGCGGCATTGGGCGGAAATGACAAATCCTACGAGGAATATGAGAAAGCGGAACAGGAAGCGTCTGAAGATAAGCTGCGCACGATGGGACGCAAGCAGATTATCCCCTTTGGTCTGTATGAGGTGCGTGGCTTCATCAGCGCGAATCTTGCAGCGGAAACGGGATTCGATGAAGCTGATATGAAGGCGCTGTTTGAGGCGATTCTCAACATGTATGAGCATGACCGTTCGGCGAGCAAGGGTGAAATGGAGGTTGTTTCTCCGCTCATCATCTTCAAGCACGAAGGCACGGATACGAATCCTGAACAGCGCGCACGTCAAGCCCAATTGGGCTGTGCACCGGCGCATAAACTCTTTGAACTGGTGACGGTGCAGAAGAAGGTGGATTTCCCCCGCAATTATCGTGACTATGAAGCAAAGGTGGCGCTGGATAAGGTGCCTGCGGGGGTACGGATGGGCTTTTTGAGCAATCCTTATGGGGAAATTGTCTGGGATGAACTGCCGCAGGGAGAAAGCTGGTTTACCCGTGGATGACGAGCAGGAGTATCTTCCGTTATCGTGGCTGTCGCAGGCAGATTACTGTCTGCGGCGCGCCGCGCTGCTGCTGAATGAACGTGTATGGGTAGAAAATGTCGAGACGGCGAAAGGTCGCGCCGAGCATGAACGGGTTCATACACAGCGCGTGGAGCGGCGCGGCGATTTCGTGAAGCTTTACGAGAACAGTGTCTTTTCGGACGAAATGCAAATCAGCGGAAAATGCGACTGCATTGAAGCGGTGCGGGATGAAAACGGCTGCACGATTCCCGCAGTGGATTTCCCGGTGCGGCTGCTGCCGGTGGAGTACAAGCATGGGAAGATACGCGATGAATCAGAATACAAGATTCAGCTTTGCGCGGAGGCGATGTGCTTAGAGGAAATGTATCACACGACGATCCCGGCAGGTGCGTTGTTCTACATTACCGCGCATCGCAGAGTGGATGTGGAACTTGATGAAGCGCTGCGTGAACAGGTACGGCAGACTGTGCAGAAACTCTGGAAAGTCCGCCGCGAAATGCTGATTCCGTCGGCAGCTTACGGCCCGAAATGCAAACGTTGCTCGATGCAGGAATACTGTATGCCGAAGGTAAAAACATCCGCGAAGGAATATTGCAAGGCGCTTCTTCTTGAAGCAGAGAGGGTGGAGACGGAATGAAAAAATTACTGGAAACCCTCTATGTGACAACGCCAGACAGCTACCTTTTCTGCCGCAACGAGAATATCTGCGTGAAAATTGGCGGCGAAGAGAAAGCAAGTGTACCGGCTGTGATGCTGGACGGAATCGTGTGCTTTGGGGAAATGACAGTCTCCACACCGCTGATTGGTTTCTGCGCTGAACACGGGATTACGCTGACGTTCCTATCGTCGAATGGACGCTTTTACAGCCGCATTTGCGGGCCGGTCAGCGGCAATGTGCTGCTGAGAAAAAAGCAGTATCAAGCGCTGGATGATGATGACTTCCGCATGAAATTCGTGCAGAACCTCCTGGTGGGCAAGCTGCTCAACGAGAAAAATGTATTGATGCGCACGGCACGGACGCAGGATGCGGCAACAGCAGAGAGTCTTCGAGCAGCCTGCCAGTCTATTAGCCAGTATGCAGCACAGCTGGAGACATGCGCAGGTGTTGACCAAATGCGCGGCATCGAAGGAGCCGCCGCAAAATGCTACTTTGCGCATTTTGACGACATGATTTCCCCACAATGCCCCTTCCAGTTTGTGGAGCGCAGCAGACGACCGCCGCGCAATGAAGTGAATGCAGTCCTGTCGTTTATGTACACGCTGCAAACGCGGGACATTCAAGCGGCACTTGAAACGGTAGGCTTAGATCCAGCGGCTGGATGGCTGCACACGCTTCGACCGGGACGGCCGTCGCTGGCGCTGGACTTGCTGGAAGAGTTCCGAGCGCCGCTGTGCGACCGGCTGGCGCTGTCGCTGTTCAACAAACGTCAGCTGACGGATAAGGACTTTGAGTACGATTCGCTGGCTGTTATGCTGAACGAGCGCGGGCGCAAAACGGTACTTACCGCATGGCGTGACCGAAAGCAGGAAGAAATCACGCATCCGTATCTCGGAGAAAAAATCCAAGTGGGGCTGATTGCTTATGTACAGGCCATGATGCTGGCGCGTGTCTTGCGCAGGGATCTTGATTGCTATCCGCCGTTTGTCTGGAGGTGAAAAAATGTTGGTTGTTGTTACTTATGATGTGAATACAGCAACCGAAGCGGGAGCAGCGCGGCTTAGGCGTGTAGCGAAACTCTGCGAACGCTATGGACGGCGTGTTCAGAACTCTGTATTTGAAGTCATGCTTGATGCAGCACAGCTGACGGCGCTCAAGGCGCAATTGGCAGCGACAATTGATGCAGAACATGACTCCGTTCGCTTCTATCGCCTTGGCAACAGTTACAAGGAGCGCATTGATGTGCTTGGTTGCACTGCGCGCATTGAAGCCGGAGAACTGCTGATGCTATAGCGGAAGCTGAAAACACTCTTTTCAGCGCATGTGAATCATACATGAATGACCGACCGTCTCGCGCGGCGTGATGTCAAAATTCAAGCGATGATTCTATGAAATATTACCAAAATAATCTCGACAAATTGCGTGGCATTATTGTTAAGCCATGCTGATTTGTAAGGGTTGAACAAAAGATTTGCAGAAATTGCATATCTTTTGCTGTCGCCCCTCGCGGAGGGGCGTGAATTGAAATTGGCATGATTGACAAGTACAGCGCCCCCAGCGCGTCGCCCCTCGCGGAGGGGCGTGAATTGAAATCTACGTTTTGCGCGAACGGCGCCCACGAGGGGGGTCGCCCCTCGCGGAGGGGCGTGAATTGAAATACAACGCGATTATCACGGCGCGCTGGACATTGTGTGTCGCCCCTCGCGGAGGGGCGTGAATTGAAATATCCCAACAAGCGCCCCAGCTCCCGCGCCTAATGTCGCCCCTCGCGGAGGGGCGTGAATTGAAATTTGTTGTGCGCCAGTGTGTACGCCTTGCGCTCTTCGTCGCCCCTCGCGGAGGGGCGTGAATTGAAATTAGCATCGTATTCACCAATTGTGCTCCAAATGCGTCGCCCCTCGCGGAGGGGCGTGAATTGAAATTCAACCAAATGCCCCCCCAAGTTTGTCACAAATGTCGCCCCTCGCGGAGGGGCGTGAATTGAAATACGCGGTGTAGTCCTCGCCGCCATAGGCAGCAGTCGCCCCTCGCGGAGGGGCGTGAATTGAAATCACTTCCGAGTTCCCTCATCATGAGAATCATCCATGTCGCCCCTCGCGGAGGGGCGTGAATTGAAATAATCGGCAGCATACAATCCGTTTCGACGATTTTGGTCGCCCCTCGCGGAGGGGCGTGAATTGAAATTTCCCCACAATCACCGCTTGTCACCTCTGTCAGCGTCGCCCCTCGCGGAGGGGCGTGAATTGAAATGGGGACTGAATTCACCCCCACCAAAGAAATCAGTCGCCCCTCGCGGAGGGGCGTGAATTGAAATGGCGCATGGCCGCCTTGCCATATGGCGGGATTGGTCGCCCCTCGCGGAGGGGCGTGAATTGAAATGATTTGCAAGCGCATCGGAGGAAGAAGCGGGTTTGCGTCGCCCCTCGCGGAGGGGCGTGAATTGAAATTTGCTTCCTGCTATCGGAGAAGGCAGCGGCAGAAAGTCGCCCCTCGCGGAGGGGCGTGAATTGAAATTTGTCGTTGGCGTATAGCGGCACAATCGGCAGGTCGCCCCTCGCGGAGGGGCGTGAATTGAAATACCTCTGTCAGCCGCTCATCAATCACATATAATCATCGTCGCCCCTCGCGGAGGGGCGTGAATTGAAATTCGTGCCGATTTTTTCCAGTGCGGAAGAAGCAGCGTCGCCCCTCGCGGAGGGGCGTGAATTGAAATAAAATGACGTTATCGGACTACTTGAAGCTGCCGAGTCGCCCCTCGCGGAGGGGCGTGAATTGAAATATCACCCTGCCTTTTATTTTAGGAGGGGGGCGTAGGTCGCCCCTCGCGGAGGGGCGTGAATTGAAATATAATCTGCCAGTAATTGACATATTCAACATCTCGTCGCCCCTCGCGGAGGGGCGTGAATTGAAATATACACAGCGTTGCGCCACATATCATTCGAGCCGCGCGTCGCCCCTCGCGGAGGGGCGTGAATTGAAATACGATAGGCGTATACTCTTTGAGGTTCGCGCTCATGGTCGCCCCTCGCGGAGGGGCGTGAATTGAAATCTTGCAAAAACAACGTCCTTCTCGTCGAGCGTGAAGTCGCCCCTCGCGGAGGGGCGTGAATTGAAATGCTGGTGCATTCCGCAACCGTCACCTTCTGCTCGTCGCCCCTCGCGGAGGGGCGTGAATTGAAATTCACCTGCCGCTTTTGATGCTGCACGGACAGCGCAGTCGCCCCTCGCGGAGGGGCGTGAATTGAAATGCCAGCGGACATATCCTGCTTCTCCGCAATCTCGTCGCCCCTCGCGGAGGGGCGTGAATTGAAATTCATGGAAACGCTGGAAAACCACATCGGCATCGGCGAGTCGCCCCTCGCGGAGGGGCGTGAATTGAAATCGAAGAACTTCACGGGCATGGCTGGGGATGGGCTGGTCGCCCCTCGCGGAGGGGCGTGAATTGAAATAGGAGGGCATGAGCCAACCGACAAGGGCGGTCAGTCGCCCCTCGCGGAGGGGCGTGAATTGAAATGCTGACGAGGCGTGGGTGACGGGTTCGGCATGGTCGCCCCTCGCGGAGGGGCGTGAATTGAAATACCTCTCTTTTATTATATAGTGCCGTCACCTTGCTGTCGCCCCTCGCGGAGGGGCGTGAATTGAAATGAAAGGCAAGATTGGCTGAACGCGCTGACAATCTGTCGCCCCTCGCGGAGGGGCGTGAATTGAAATGCCTTGAAAAAGATGGTTTCGTGTACAGCCACCTGTCGCCCCTCGCGGAGGGGCGTGAATTGAAATTCTCGGTGGCACAGTTAATCGTTGATTCCGTAAACGTCGCCCCTCGCGGAGGGGCGTGAATTGAAATGCAAGCGACGTATTCTTGCTATGAGCGTGGAACCGTCGCCCCTCGCGGAGGGGCGTGAATTGAAATACAACCCGCATGGAACGTCTGACCGCCCGATTCTGTCGCCCCTCGCGGAGGGGCGTGAATTGAAATAGAACGCGGTTACGCGGCTTAGTCGTCATCGTCAGTCGCCCCTCGCGGAGGGGCGTGAATTGAAATATGTCCCGCGCCGCTTTCCTGCGTTCTGCCCTATTGTCGCCCCTCGCGGAGGGGCGTGAATTGAAATAATTAGGCAGCACGATTGCCGCCACACCTTTGCCGTCGCCCCTCGCGGAGGGGCGTGAATTGAAATAAAAAGGGCGAACACGCCGCGCTGACCGTGAGCAGTCGCCCCTCGCGGAGGGGCGTGAATTGAAATAGGTGGTCGAGCCTGATGCACGGCACTGTCGGGATGCGTCGCCCCTCGCGGAGGGGCGTGAATTGAAATAGTCGCCTTGCAATCCATTGATAATGCTTGATTGTCGCCCCTCGCGGAGGGGCGTGAATTGAAATGCAACGAAAGACGTTGTGCTTGCGCCGTCAGGAAGCGTCGCCCCTCGCGGAGGGGCGTGAATTGAAATCATTGGAGACGGGCAAGAAGATGTCAGGCACTCGTCGCCCCTCGCGGAGGGGCGTGAATTGAAATTTGATTGCTTCCACCTGATTCTTGGTGAACAGGTAGTCGCCCCTCGCGGAGGGGCGTGAATTGAAATGGAATGGCGATATTGCCGCCAAAGTTTACGCGAAGTCGCCCCTCGCGGAGGGGCGTGAATTGAAATACGCGGGTTGCGTGAGGAAAGGAGAAACGCAATGGTCGCCCCTCGCGGAGGGGCGTGAATTGAAATGCGTCCCCACCAACGCAACAAAGCGCATCGCGCGTCGCCCCTCGCGGAGGGGCGTGAATTGAAATCGCATAGACGGCATTCCTGCCGCGTCCGCCGACTTGGTCGCCCCTCGCGGAGGGGCGTGAATTGAAATTTAATTCCTTCTTTTTCGCGATACTTCTTCATCGTCGCCCCTCGCGGAGGGGCGTGAATTGAAATACCGTGCCGTCGTACACCGCGCCATCAAGCTGTACGTCGCCCCTCGCGGAGGGGCGTGAATTGAAATCAACAGCTTTATGATTTTTTCGAGTTTGGCGCGGTCGCCCCTCGCGGAGGGGCGTGAATTGAAATCAAGCACCCACGCGCCATTGCCATAGTACCCAGCAGTCGCCCCTCGCGGAGGGGCGTGAATTGAAATGGCGGGCGAAATGATTTCGGCGCGTTCCGGCGCGGGTCGCCCCTCGCGGAGGGGCGTGAATTGAAATCATCTCCAGCGACACGAGCAGCACCCCGCCCCCGTGCGTCGCCCCTCGCGGAGGGGCGTGAATTGAAATAAGGTATTCAGGCTGTTTTGCTCAACCTGTAAGCGTCGCCCCTCGCGGAGGGGCGTGAATTGAAATATCTCGGCGGTTCGCAAGCCAGACGTCGTTTGGTCGCCCCTCGCGGAGGGGCGTGAATTGAAATTCATCCTGCTGGCAAATAACTCGACGGATGCCTCCATGTCGCCCCTCGCGGAGGGGCGTGAATTGAAATATCCCATCAATCCGAAAGAGCGGCGGCTACATCGGTCGCCCCTCGCGGAGGGGCGTGAATTGAAATGCAAATCTCTGTGCTATGGCTGCACTGCGCGATAAGTCGCCCCTCGCGGAGGGGCGTGAATTGAAATACCCCCGCCGCTGACCCGAAAGCCGCGCGCGCCGCGTGTCGCCCCTCGCGGAGGGGCGTGAATTGAAATGTACATGGAGTTCTTCAAACTGCGTTCCGTACAGTGTCGCCCCTCGCGGAGGGGCGTGAATTGAAATATTGGAAATCGGGTATCTGCGCTCACAAGTGATTGTCGCCCCTCGCGGAGGGGCGTGAATTGAAATATTGCTGCTTTGTAGGCTTCTTCCAGCGTCAGATGTCGCCCCTCGCGGAGGGGCGTGAATTGAAATGTTGATAGCGGCTGACGACTGTGCTGCCGCCGCGCGTCGCCCCTCGCGGAGGGGCGTGAATTGAAATCTTTGCCATTGCCAGCAATGCCGCCTATTTCGCGTGTCGCCCCTCGCGGAGGGGCGTGAATTGAAATAATGCTGGAAGATTGTGATTCGCTTTATCTGCTGGTCGCCCCTCGCGGAGGGGCGTGAATTGAAATTGGAGAACAGAACCGTAGGAGGAAACAAAATGCGTCGCCCCTCGCGGAGGGGCGTGAATTGAAATGAAGAAGGAATTCGGCAGATTCGTGCCATGTGGGTCGCCCCTCGCGGAGGGGCGTGAATTGAAATTTGTCGAGGCGGTGACGCTGGGCGAGGGCATGGTCGCCCCTCGCGGAGGGGCGTGAATTGAAATATCTCTTTCGTCGGGATGTTGCGGACGATGTTTGCGTCGCCCCTCGCGGAGGGGCGTGAATTGAAATACTATTGTTGCGGTATAGCGTGATAAAGCCATCGTGTCGCCCCTCGCGGAGGGGCGTGAATTGAAATTGGACTTGGCGCATGTCCGCCTTGCCACAACGCGTCGCCCCTCGCGGAGGGGCGTGAATTGAAATAAGATAAACGCGCTGTGCTGACTTCGGGCTGTGGTCGCCCCTCGCGGAGGGGCGTGAATTGAAATAGCGCCAGTTTTCAACGCCTTCTGCCCGAGCGTGTCGCCCCTCGCGGAGGGGCGTGAATTGAAATAAGCTTTGTATACGGGATGCCGATTAGAGTATTGTCGCCCCTCGCGGAGGGGCGTGAATTGAAATGCCGAGGCTCTGGATCTCTACGACGCCGGGAAGTCGCCCCTCGCGGAGGGGCGTGAATTGAAATGAAGCGGCAGCGGTACGGACAAAAATACTTTGATGGTCGCCCCTCGCGGAGGGGCGTGAATTGAAATCACTGAGTATGTTGACGAAGACGGCAACATCCGAGTCGCCCCTCGCGGAGGGGCGTGAATTGAAATTGCCGGGGGTATATCCTCCCGGCATGACGCGGAAGTCGCCCCTCGCGGAGGGGCGTGAATTGAAATTGCGGCTTCTTGCGACGCGGCGTAACTCGCTTGACGTCGCCCCTCGCGGAGGGGCGTGAATTGAAATAAAATTATAAATTGTCGCCAGCATCACGTTCAGTCGCCCCTCGCGGAGGGGCGTGAATTGAAATTTCGACGTATAGTATTTTTTGATTAACTCTCTAGTCGCCCCTCGCGGAGGGGCGTGAATTGAAATGGGGCTTGGCGCATGACCGCCCTGCCATAGCGCGTCGCCCCTCGCGGAGGGGCGTGAATTGAAATAAGTCGTTAGGATCATCAATCGTCTTAATTTTTCGGTCGCCCCTCGCGGAGGGGCGTGAATTGAAATATGTAATCTTCCAGCACTTTATAATATACGCTTTGTCGCCCCTCGCGGAGGGGCGTGAATTGAAATAGGTCTTCCGCATCACGTCGGACGCGCGAGATATGTCGCCCCTCGCGGAGGGGCGTGAATTGAAATATCCAGAAAATCACTCCACGCCATCAGCCGCCCAGTCGCCCCTCGCGGAGGGGCGTGAATTGAAATGATTAGAATGCGGCGCACGCGGTATTCGGACAAGTCGCCCCTCGCGGAGGAGCGTGAATTGAAATGAGCAGAACATCGGGCTTGCCGGTTGCGCGGCTGTCGCCCCTCGCGGAGGGGCGTGAATTGAAATAACATGAACGACTACAATGTTGGTGCGGACAAGGGCGTCGCCCCTCGCGGAGGGGCGTGAATTGGCGTGCCTGCTGGCTTTCGGGAAAGAAGGTCAGCAGCCGCGTTTTCATCCTCTGCTTCCGCTGCAAAAAAACTTTCCGCACCCTATTGACAAAACCGTTGGAATAGGGTATAATAATCAATGTCGCCGATAAAAGCGACGGAATGACGCGGGGTAGAGCAGCTTGGTAGCTCGTCGGGCTCATAACCCGGAGGTCGTAGGTTCAAGTCCTACCCCCGCAACCATTTGGCTCAATAGCTCAGCTGGCCAGAGCATTCGGTTCATACCCGAAGTGTCATAGGTTCGAATCCTATTTGAGCCACGAACGCCGCAGAGAAATCTGCGGTATTTTTTTGTTTTGGGCGGAATAATAGGACATTGCAAAAGGCCTTCAGAAATCAAAAACCCCCCTGCCGAGAAGGAAAACTCCTCGGCAGGGGGCAGTGAAAATCGACGGAGGATTAGTCCTCGTCGTCCTCTTCTTCCGGCAGTTCGGCATTGTGATACACGTTCTGCACGTCGTCGTTGTCCTCCAGCATCTCCAGCAGCTTCTGAATCTTCTGGATCGTTTCTTCGTCAGGCAGCGCAACCGTGTTCTGCGGAATCTTGTCCACTTCAGCGGTCAGGAAGGTGACGCCCTGCTTCTCCAGCGCTTCGCGGACGGTGGAGAAGTCGTTCGGCGCGGTGTAGATTTCGTAGGCGTCGTCATCCACCTTCATGTCTTCCGCACCAGCGTCCAGCGCCATCATCATCATTTCTTCTTCGTCCGAACCGGGGGTGCGCTCCACCACCAGAACGCCCTTCTCGTCGAACATGAAGCTGACGGAGCCAGTCGTGCCGAGGTTGCCGCCGTTCTTGGCAAAGCAGTGGCGCACGTCGGAAGCGGTACGGTTGCGGTTGTCGGTGATGGTATCAACGATGACCGCAACGCCGCCGGGCGCATAGCCTTCATAGGTGATCTGCTCGTAGGTCACGTTGGACAGTTCACCGCTCGCCTTCTTGATGGAGCGCTGAATATTGTCATTCGGCATATTGTTGGCTTTCGCCTTGGCAATGATGTCGCGCAGCTTGCCGTTGGATTCGGGGTTTGCGCCGCCATCGCGCACAGCAATCGCGATTTCGCGGCCAATCTTGGTGAAAACAGCGCCGCGGGCAGCATCCGCCTTGCCCTTCTTCGCCTGAATATTATGCCACTTGGAATGCCCAGACATCAGAAAATCCCTCCTGAAAAAGTCAGGGAAGCGCCGCAAACCGGCATTTCCCGCGAAATAGTAGCTTGAAAACGCTTTATTATAGCATTTTGGTGCTTGTCACGTCAAGGGTGAGAGCCGTAATTTCGCGATTTTTTTGGGAAAAAACAGGGCAGAAGCGCGTTCTTCTGCCCTGATACTATTTCCAGATTCACCTGCGCCATCTGCTTGCGTCTTTTCCATTCTGGCGTCCGTTCATTCCACTTAGCGTAGCGCTGCTACGCTGCGTTTCATTCACGTTAGCCAGAATGAAAAATTCGCGGCGCATCTTGGCGCATTTTCATCTGGAAATAGTATGAAATAGTATGTTTATTGCACTTCGTACGTTCCGACCTGCTCGGATGTGCCGAAGCCCAGCACTTCGCTTGTCGGGCGGGAGTTGGTCTTGCCGCCGTCGTAAGCGCCAATCTGGTTGAGCTGCTTGCCCATGAAGACCATCACTGCCGTCTGCCCGCCGTCCATGTTGAAGGCGACCTGACAGCCCTTGGCGCGCATCATCTTCGCCAGATAGCTGATGGTAACGCCTGCGGAGCGCTTCAGGCGCCCTTCGCACATGATGGCGACGTAGTGACCGGGTTCGACCATGCCGATGGCGCAGCGCGGATTCTTGTTCTCGTTGTTGGCGTAGGCGCGCTCGGACACTTTGCCGTCCAGCAGCAGATACGGGCCGAAGGAGTACACCGTCTGTACGCCCTCGTCGATGAACTCCTGCGCCGTCTTTTCCCAGCTGTGGTAGACTTTAAGGCTGCCGTCAGGCATGAACGCCAGCATGTCCAGATTCGGGAACATGGAGTTCGTTACCTGCTTTTCGGTGTACGGGTCGTCGTAGAGAATGCGCCCGTCGCGGATGACAATGCCCGTGTGGCGGTTGTTGTTCACGGCGACGCGGTAAGTGTAGTAGTCCGTGTTCATCGCAAAAACGACGTTGTGCTTCTTTGCGGTTTCTGTCGCGTCCACGCGCACCTTGCCCATCTTCTCCGGGTCGTTTTGCACCGTGCGGAGCATTTCGCCCGCGTCCAAATCGCCGTACAGATCCGCCTCAAACCACGTCAGCGGCTGGGTTGCGTCGTATTTGCGCTGGATGATGACTTTGCTGGTCTGGCTGACGTAAATCCACAGTCCTTCGTCCTCGGAAGAGTAGATGTATTCGCCCTCATCGAGGAAACCCTTGGCGTTGAGGGCGGGCATGTGCGCCATGTATGCAGGCACTTCGGTGGGCGCGGGCGTGGCCTCTACGTTGTTTGCTGCCGCATCGTAAGAACCGGGCGCGTCGTAGATGTTTTCGAGGAAGTCGTCTTTGCGGACGTCCTCGCCTACGGTCGTGAACGCCAGACCAAACACGCGGTTGTCGTACTTCGTGCCCGTTTCGGTGACGCTCATGCCGGAGGATGCCTGCGTCTTGTGCAGGGTATAGGCTTCTTCCGCCAGCTCGATGCCGGTCGCGCCATTCATGCTCTTGAGCGGAACCGTCCAGTCAAACGTAATCTGATTTTCGGGGTACAGGTGCAGGTACAGCTTTTTGACCTGCCAAGTGCCGTATGCAATGGTGGACGCGGTGAACTCATCCTCGTTTGCTGCCAATGCAATGCAGTTCTGGGCGGCGTCAGCAATCATCATGTGCTGCTTGTGGCCATATTCGCCATTGGTGTCCTGCGTCACAACGACTTCCGGTTTGTACTGCCGATACAGCCCCACAATCCATTCGTTGACTTTGCCTTTGCCGCCCGCAGTTTTATAGGCTGCCTTGAGATTTTTGGCATAGCTGTCCTTGAAATTGCCAATGACCGGATACGTCCGCACGCCCATGTGCCACAGACCATTGAGCAGCTCGGAGGAGCGGGTGGTGTTGGAGCGGGTGAAGTACGCCACAACCACCTTGCGCTGCTGCTCGACAGCGTAGGTGGGAATTGCGCCGCCGAAGAAAATCAGCTCATCATCCGGGTGCGTGGAGAGGAAGAGGATATCCGCCTTCTCCTCCGTCGGCTGCCATACCTGCACCCAGTCAGGCAAATCGCCCTCAGAAAGCACAAACAGGTCGTTGATGCGCAGGGCGGTTTTCTTCTCGCTTGTCACCGCCAAGCGGACATGCTGCGCGGGCTGCGGCAGCGCAACATACGCGTGGAGGAAGCGCGTGTCGCCCGGCACGGCGGTGAACCAGTCCTTGCCGTCGTCGCTGGTCTGGATTTCCCACGATTCAGGCATGTTGCCGAAGCAGACATAAAGCCCGGCAATTGGCTTGCCCTCCGGCGCGGTAATTGCAATCCATGGAGTCTTGATTTTGTTACTCTCCCAATAAGAGGTATACTTCTTGTCCGTCATCAGCGTGTATTTCCGCCCGGAACTGCACACCTTGAACTTGCAGTCCTCTGTGATATCATTCGCTTCCGCGGCGAAGGCAACGCTCAGGCTCAGCGCGAGCAGCGTCAGCAGCGCTATCAGCCATTTCTTCATAATCAATGCCATTCCTTTCTATGATACTCCAACCTGAAGAATAGCATAAAAAGAAGGCGATTGTCAACGAAAAGCGGCAGAAGAATGGAAAATTTACAACTTCCGTCCGCATTCGCTGTTGACGGAAGGCATGGAGCATGGTACAATGCAGCGTAGGAAGGGGGGGAGAAGCATGCAACAGCCGCGCATCTTTTTTGCCGTGGCGCTGCACGAAAAGTACGCGCTGCCGACAGATGCGCTGTATACGCCAATTCAGGCGGGCGCGGCGATTCATCCGCCGCTGGGGCTGATGCGCGACGACACGGGCGAAAATATCAGCGCGAAGAACGGCAGCTACTGCGAACTGACGGTGCTGTACTGGATGGCGCACAATGTGGATGCGGACTGGTACGGCTTGTGCCATTATCGGCGGTACTTCTCCCTCCGCAGGACAGGCTGCCCGCAAAAGCGCATTCTGACGCGCGCGCAGCTGCTGCCCCTGCTTGATACGGCGGATATTTTTTTGCCGAAAAAGCGGCACTACTGGCTGGAAACGAACTTCACGCAGTATGCCCATGCGCACCACGAGGAGGATTTGTGGAAGGCGCGGGCGGCGCTTGCGCGGCTGCATCCGGGGCAGGAGCGCGTGTTTGACCGCGTGATGGCGCGCCGATCCGGGCATCGGTTCAACCTGATGCTGATGCGCCGGGACGCGCTGCAAAGCTATGCATCGTGGCTCTTCCCCCTGCTGGACGCGGCGGAAATTGACACGACGGGCTACAGCGCACGGGATAAGCGGGTGCATGGTTTTCTGGCGGAGCGACTGCTGGACGTGTGGCTGGCACAGCAGGATTACCGCGTGAAAGAACTGCCCGTGGCGCATCTGGAACGGCAGCACTGGGGAAGGAAGATTGCAGCGTTCCTGCTGCGGAAAATGGGCATCAAAAACGACCGAACGGCGCGGTGAAGCGGGTTCGGTCGTTTTGCTGAAAAAATATATTTTGTAGCATTCTTGACAAACGATTAACGAATGATATAATAATATTATCATAAGCATGCAAACTGTATGCGGAAAGAAGGATTGGTTATGAAAAGAAGAGCACTTTCAACGCTGATGGCGCTGTCCCTGTTCTGCGCGGGTGGGGCAGCAATGGCAGACGGCGCGTATACGCCCGGAACTTACACGGTTTCTGCGGACGGCAACAACGGCGCAATTACCCTGCGTGTTGAAATGACGGCGGATGCGATTGCGGATATCAAAGTCGTGTCACAGAGCGAAACGGCAGGCTTGGGTGATGTTGCCATCGACAAGATGATTGAGGCTATCCTTGTGGCGGGCAATACCGACGTTGATACGGTCAGTCAGGCGACCGTATCCAGCGAAGCAGTGATTGCGGCAGTGAATGCGGCGCTATCTCGCGCGGAAAAGGGTGAAGTGGACACCGTGGCATCTCCCGTGGCAGAAGCGGTGACGGAAGAAACGTTTGCCGACCAGTGCAAGGCGGCGGGCATCGACTTCACCTACGAAGACCCGAATGCGTCAATTTACGATTTCCAGACGACGGATGCGGCTGTGGACGTTATTACGCACGCGTCCGGCAAGGCGAAGTATGTGGATGAAACGGACGGCCCGTGCATCCGTACCCCGCTGGATCTGGCGGCGCGCTCGGCAGTGAAGGTCAAGGTCTACTATTGGATTGCGGATGAAAATGGCGTTTCGACGCTGGAGGAAGCCACGAAGCTCGAAAATGCGCAGTATGTCAGCGTACCGTTCCCGAATGACGGCGGCAAGTACGCCATCAAGCTGCAAAGCAATGGCTTGGGCACGAATACGGTTGTGACCATTGACGAGAACAACGAGCCGACGGTTGCTATTTTCGGCTTGAAGTACACGGTGGATGAGAACGGCACAGATGTTTACACGTCCTGCGCGGTGATGGCGGAAACGGCGACGTACCGCAACCTGATTGCGGGCAGCCCCATTGTCATCTCCTACTATGAATACAATCCCTTTGCGGAGAAGAAAATCGGCATTGGCGCACGCAATGCGGGCGCGCGCGTGCAGTGCGAACTGGATCAGCAGCGCAGTATGCTGACGACGATTCCTGCCGAGGGCGAAACGGCGCAGAAAATCAGCGTTGCGGACTATCTTGCGATGGACGAAGACGCACGGAATGCGATTCAGATTAAGTATATCACGATGGTTGCAAAGGTAGTTGCCTTGTACTCCATCGGTTGATACCCAAATAGCAAAGGGCTGCCATGCACAATCTGCACGGCAGCCCTTTTTACAATGGCACTTTTCCAAAGCCCAACACGCGGGCATTGCCTGAGAGTAGTACCAGTTCAATCGCGCGAAAGGGAGTCCAGAGGGTCGAAGACCCTTTGGCAGGGTCAAGGGGCAGCGCCCCTTGCGCCTC
>ERZ827423.1659-NODE-1659-length-20700-cov-6.874546_pt1 | contig 20700 bp, 19 predicted proteins | sample MGYA00519775_ERZ827423 | MGnify/ENA primary metagenome ERZ827423 (study PRJEB31778, sample SAMEA3449296) | human gut metagenome | biome: human gut; feature: human-associated habitat; material: faeces | place: United Kingdom | collected 2010/2012 ...
TAGAGCACCTGACTGTTAATCAGGGGGTCGTTGGTTCAAGCCCATCTTGAAGCGCAAAAGCAGCTATCACCATAGCTGCTTTTTTGTTTTTATCCCAAAACCTGAAAAACATCATTGCCGCCCCGGGAAAACACGTAATCAGATTGCGCACGCCTGACAGATAGATATTTATCTGATTCCACAGCAAGGCAGCGTGCGCGACGTGTCTTACGGAATACGCTCAACGACTCCATCCTCTTCGTTCCAATGCCCGAAGAACAAAACATAAAATAGGATGCCTTACGAAGGCTCTCCTATCCTCAACAACAAGCCCTCTTTTTATACAGATAAATATAAATTCTTCATCTCCGGGCGAGGAGGAGGAAGCGGCAGGCGTGGGGATTGCGGCCGTCGGCGGGATGCTCGCCGAGCACAGTCTCCGTCCATTGCGTGCGGTCAAGCTCCGGGAAGAATGTGTCGGCATCGGGGAATGAAGCCTCGATTTCCGTCAGATATATCTTATCGGCATACGGCAACGCCTCATGGTAGATTTGCGCTCCGCCAAGCACGAACGCCTCACCGTTGCCATCGGCCATCCGCAATGCTTCGTCAAACGAATGCGCCACTTCCACACGGTCGGCCGAAAACTCCAGATTGCGCGTCACCACTATATTCCGGCGGTCGGGCAACGCGCCTTTCGGCAACGAATCGTAGGTACGCCGCCCCATTATCACGGTATGCCCTGTTGTGACGGCCTTGAAATGCCTCATATCGGCGGGCAGATGGCAGAGCAGTCCGCCGCGCCGTCCAATCGCGCCTCCGTGAGCCACGGCCACTATTATCGACAGTTCCATAAGCTGCAAAATCATACGGCAACCACACCTTTGATGTGCGGATGCGGGTTATAGTTCTCCAATGTGAAATCCTCGTACTTGAAATCGAACAGGCTCTTCACTTCCGGATTGATACGCATTGTAGGAAGCTGCCGCGGCTCGCGCGACAATTGTTCGCGCACCTGCTCGAAATGGTTGGTATAGATATGCGCATCGCCGAGCGTATGCACAAAATCACCGGCTTTCAGCCCCGTGACCTGCGCCACCATCATGAGCAGCAAGGCGTATGAAGCAATATTGAACGGCACTCCGAGAAAAATGTCCGCGCTGCGCTGGTAGAGCTGCAGGCTCAGCCGCCCGTCGGCCACATAGAACTGGTAGAAAGCATGGCATGGCGGAAGGTGCATCTCCGGCAGGTCGGCCACGTTCCATGCGCTCACTATGATGCGGCGCGAGTCGGGATTGGTGCGGATGGTCTCCACGGCCTCGGAAAGCTGGTCGATTGTGCCGCCGTTGTAATCACGCCACGCACGCCATTGCTTGCCGTAAATCGGGCCGAGATTGCCGTCGGCGTCAGCCCATTCATTCCAAATCCTCACACCGTTGTCCTGAAGGTATTTCACGTTGGTGTCGCCTTTCAAGAACCAAAGCAACTCATAAATAATGGATTTCAAATGCAATTTCTTAGTGGTAAGCAACGGAAAACCGTCGGAAAGGTCAAAGCGCATCTGGTAGCCGAACACGCTTTTCGTGCCGGTACCGGTACGGTCGGCTTTCATCGTTCCGTGCTCCATCACGTGGCGCAACAAGTCGAGATATTGTTTCATTGTCTGTATAAATTCTTATGGCACAAAGGTACTAAAAACATCATTCACGAAGGTTTCACAGCCCGGAGAATTTCACGCTTTCCTCCGGGAGGACCCGGAAGGCGTTCCACAACGAATCCGACAGACTGCAACCGTCGCCGCACTTCGCCCTTCGCACAATATGTTGTAAGGATGCCGCCCGCCGACATCGCGCCGCAGACTTTCCGGAACAGCTTGTCCGTCCACATCTCCGGCTGTTTTTCAGGAGCGAACGCGTCGAAATACACCACGTCTACATCCTCCGGCAATTCTGCCGACGCTTCGGTTATGTCGCAATTTATTTTCTTTATCGAGAACTCAGGGGTTATTTCCACCAGTTTCCCCCATCCGGCTTCGTGGATACTGCGGAACAAACCGGGAGGAAACAACGGCCGATAACCCATAGCCTCTATTTCCTGAGAAGAAAGCGGATAAAGCTCGACAGTATAATATACTATGCGCCTTCCCGCCGCCATCGCCGTAAGCGCAGCGTTAAGACCGGTGCCGAAACCTACCTCCAAGATTCTCACATCTTTCTTAAGACAGCAATTCAATCCGCAATCCACAAATACATATTGCGATTCCGTCCGCGCTCCTTTCACAGAATGATAGTGTTCGTCAAGCTCCGGCAGATAGATGGTGGACGAACCGTCGGCCGTAGTCTCCACCACCTTTTTGCTCCACTTCGCCCCGCTCATCTGATTTCACGGCGGCGTTTCACTTCCTCAATATCGCGCCAGACAAACAGGCGGTCGCTCGGACGGATTTTCTCATCCACCTTTATAGAGAACCGCTCGCCCCTTATGGTCTTTTCCACCGGCTTCAGGTCGACACGGATTTCCTCCACCTTCATTATTATTGCCCCTGTGGTAGGTCCGGTTATCACTATTTCATCGCCCACGTGCAACTCGTCATTTTCCATTTGGAATTCCGCCACATGGATATTGGAAAAATAACGTATCCCCTTCGCCGCATACACTTTCACGCGTGTAGCCGACGAACCGTATTTCGACGTCCATTCTCCCAGCCGTTGCCCGAGATAATAGCCGTTCCAGAACCCGCGGTTGAACACTTTCGCCAAACGCTCGTTCCACAGGGCGATTTTCTCTTCAGAGTAAGTGCCGTCGATATAGGAATTGACAGCTTCATTGTAGCATGAAACCACCGTGCGCACATACTCCGCACTACGCGCGCGTCCCTCGATTTTGAACACCCTGACACCTGCATCTATCATCTTGTTGAGGAAATGTATGGTCTTCAAATCCTTGGGCGACATTATGTATTTATTCTCGATGGCAAGCTGGTCGCCTGTCTCAAGATCGGTCACCTCATAGCCACGGCGGCAAATCTGCGTGCATGCGCCGCGGTTAGCCGACGAGTTCATCTCGTGCAGGCTGAGGTAGCACTTACCTGACACAGCCATGCACAACGCCCCATGGCAGAACATCTCAATGCGCACCTGCCGTCCGTGCGGCCCCGTAATGTTGTCCTTTGTTATAGCGTCGTATATTTCCGCCACTTGCGTCAGGTTAAGCTCGCGCGCCAACACCATCACATCGGCAAATTGCGAATAAAACCGCACGGCTTCCGTGTTCGACACATTGACCTGCGTGGATATATGCACCTCAACACCTACGCTCCGCGCATAGAGTATCGCTGCCATATCGGAAGCGATGATTGCCGAAATTCCGGCTTCCTTGGCAGCGTCGATTATGCCGCGCATAGCCGCCATGTCGTCGTCATAGACCACCGTGTTTACCGTAAGGTAGCTTTTCATACCGTGCTCCGCACATATCCGGGCTATTTCATGCAAGTCGCCTATCGTGAAATTCACCGACGACTTAGCGCGCATATTCAAACCTTCTATCCCGAAATATATGGCGTCGGCACCGCCTTGGATGGCCGCGTACAGCGACTCGTAAGAGCCGACAGGCGCCATTATCTCAAATTCTTTTCTTTCCATTATCTTCGCAAACAGTTAGGACTTGCAAAGTTACGCAGAATTTGCCAACCGTCATAATACCCCTACATATCCTCCATTGACAACAATCTTGTTTCTATTTCATAATTGAATAGAACTTTTCTCCTCAACAACTCCACTTTTTCTGCAAATCGCTCCGGCTTGAAATTTTTCGGCAGCCTTTTTACTTCCGCCACCAATGCCTTACGATTTTCTGCATATAGCCCTACAATATCAATTTCGCACTGGTTGACATTGTTTTTCCCTGCCCACCATGAACCTATTTGCGCAAAGTCTTTACTTTCTGCCATCTTTTGGCGGAAGTACATCTCTAAGGCTATGCCTGAATAGGTCGTATAATCGTCTTTTATAATTTGGGCAAGCCGGTCATAATTACCAATTTCAACATAATTCCTGTACTTTATGAAATAACGGAACCAAAAACGGAGAAACATATCCGACATCTCATAATGCACATTTTGCGTATTTTCTTTCGACAATATCGGACGCTTCCTTTTGACCAACGCATAGTCTTCTTCCAACCTGCGGAGCTGACCTCCAAGGCTTATCCCGCCCATTGCCGACTCCATTTCCGGCAAAGTATCTCTTCCGTTAGATATTGCAGAAAGTATAGAGAAATAATTGCCATATTTTTTACCGAATTCCTGAATCAGCAAAGCCTGGCCTTCCGACGAGAATGACGAGTCCGGTTGTGTGATAAATTCTACCATACTTTCCATATCGGTACAACCATTATCCATAAATTGCTCCACATATTTCGGCACTCCTCCTGTAAACGTATATAACGCCAACAAGTCATCATTGTCATATCCGGGTTTATAATCCCCCAACACCTTTTTAAGAACATCTGTAGAAAATGGTTCAAGCCGCATAATACGGTCTGCCCTTCCGAAAAGCGGCTCTTTCGCGTCTTTGAATATACGGGTCATCAATGTATACACCGAACCGCTTATTATCAAATTGACATAACTGTTTTTCCGATACCTGTCCCAAATATCCTGCATAAGGCTGAATGTTTCAGGATTGATGTAGTAGAATTCTTGAAATTCATCAATTATAAGATCATACTTAATACGGCATCCCAAATCCATCAAAAAACGGAACAAATCGGAGAATTTAGAATAGTCAGGCACTAACACATCCAACGATTGCCGTATTTCATTGCAAAACCGTGCGCACAAGTCAGCCTCATTACTGCGGCTAACAAAAAGATAAACGGCTGGATGTCCATCACAGCTACGAAGTATAAGGTTGGTCTTCCCTATCCGTCGGCGGCCGGTGAGAACTGTCATTTGCGAATGGATGGAGAAAGCTACATTCCTCACACTGTCTAATATCTCCAACTCTTTTTTTCTATCGTAGAATTTCATAATCTTTCTAAAATTTACGGCGGTAAAGTTTACAGCCGTAAAGTTAACAATAAAATCGGACGGATGTTTGGAAAATGAATAATAAAATGACTACTTTTATCAATTGAATCAAAATTCTTTACAAAATATGGCAAAACTCAATCTTACAGCACTATTCCTGCTGATAACTTTCACGCTTTTCGCCGGTGACGTGAAACGAGAGACATACGCTTTCGGAATACAAGGCAGCGACACACTGAAATTAGACAAATATTACGTGGAAAACGGCAACGCCGCGCCACGTCCGGTCGTGATTTTCGCATTCGGAGGAGGATTCCGCACCGGCAACCGCGCGTCATCCGACTATATAGACTTTTTTAAACACCTCGCAGGGCAAGGGCTCATTGTGGTTTCGACAGACTACCGCACCGGACTCACAAACCTCGACCCCGCATCCGTAAAAACGGCGGCAGATTTCACGGCCGCACTGCAAAACGCAATCGGCCTTGCTGTCACCGACTTTTACAACGCCACGGCTTTCGTCATCGAAAATTGCGGGAAGTGGGGAGGCGACCCCGGCAAGATAATAGCCTGCGGCTCAAGTGCCGGGGCTATAACGGCATTACAGGCAGAATATATGCTGTGCAACGGTTCTCCGCTTGCCTCACTGTTGCCCGACGGCTTCAATTATGCGGGAGTAATCTCATTCGCAGGCGCAATCTGCTCGGAAGGCAAACCGCAATGGAAAGAAAAGCCGTGCCCGATGATGCTGTTCCAAGGCGATGCCGACAATATTGTGCCTTTCGGGGAAGTCACAGTCGGCGATAAAGGATTATACGGCTCCCGCTTCATCGCCAGCCAACTGAAAAAAATGGGCATCCCATATTGGTTCTACACCAAACGCGGCGCGGGACACGAACTGGCAGGCACTCCGATGGTATACGAAAAAGAAGAAATCGACTTCTTTATCCGCCGGTTCATCATCGATGGCAAAAAGATATGCACCGAGACAGAAGAGCCATGGAAGACCGGCTACAAAACCGACTTCACCATCGAGGATTACATCCGCGCCAATATGCAATAATGGCATTATCCTTATGGTTGAAAACAAATTCAAACTTAGTTGATAGTTTTTAAAGCGACTTTCACTATATTTGGATAATATAGGATGCGTCTCGGCTTAATCAAATTTGAAAACTCCGTTTTCATTTGCTTCTGCACTCGACTTTCACTATATTTGTAAACTATAAAATACACTGACTATATGAGGACAAATTATAAACGCATATTGCTGAAATTGAGCGGCGAATCGCTGATGGGCTCGCAAGGCTACGGAATCGACCCCGCAAGAGTGGGCGACTATGCCGAGCAGATAAAGGAGATAGCCCAGTCGGGCGTGGAGATTGCAATAGTAATCGGAGGAGGCAACATTTTCCGCGGGCTTGCGGGTGCGGCCAAGGGTGTGGATCGCGTGAAGGGCGACCAGATGGGAATGCTTGCCACCGTAATCAATTCCCTCGCTTTATGTTCCGCTCTCGAAAAGGAAGGGCAACCGGCACAAGTGTTCACAGCCGTCAACATGTTCCCCATCGGCGAGCATTACAGCAAGTGGAAAGCAATCGACGCTATGAAAGCCGGGAAAGTGGCAATCATTTCTTGCGGTACCGGTAATCCTTTCTTCACGACCGACACAGGCTCGGCCCTGCGCGGCATCGAAGTGGAAGCCGACGTGATGCTGAAAGGCACACGCGTCGACGGCATATACACCGCCGACCCCGAAAAAGACCCGGCAGCTAAGAAATTCACGGAAATCACCTACGACGAGATTTACGAGCGCGGATTGAAAGTGATGGATCTGACGGCAACCGTGATGTGCAAGGAGAACAATCTGCCTATCATCGTATTCGACATGGACACGAAAGGCAACCTGAAAAAAGTAATCGACGGAGAGCCCATCGGCACTTTGGTATATCAGAAATAAAACTCAAAACTATACAACTATGAACGACGTTAAGACTTACATCGACCCGGCAGATGAAAAAATGGCAATGGCAGTGGAATATTTGGAAGAAGCACTCGCACACATTCGCGCCGGAAAAGCCAACCCGAAAATTCTGGACGGCATAAAGGTAGACTACTATGGCAGCGCGGCCCCGATTTCCAATGTAGCGAACATTTCCGTTCCCGATGCGCGCACTATCGTAATCACGCCATGGGAAAAATCCATGTTCAAGGAAGTTGAAAGGGCAATCATCAATTCCGAACTCGGAATCACCCCGGAAAACAACGGCGAAGTGATACGCCTTTCCATCCCGCCATTGACGGAGGAACGCCGTAAAGCCCTTGTAAAGCAGTCGAAAGCAGAAGCGGAAAACGCAAAAATTTCTGTACGCAACGCACGGCGTGACGCTATCGAAGGCCTGAAAAAAGCCATAAAAACCGGTATGCCGGAGGATGTTGAAAAAGATGCCGAAGCAAAAGTGCAGAAAATCCACGACAATTATATGAAGAAAATCGAGGAAGTCTTTGCCGCTAAAGAAAAAGAGATACTGACAGTGTAAAAACAAAGTAGTCATACCAAACTGATGAAAATGCTTCGGGACGCAAATTCCGGAGCATTTTTTAACATACGGTCATCACAACGCCAATAATACTTATTAGTAAAAACCACAGATTTTATTATAAAAATTTTGTTTTATCAATCTAAATGTTTATATTTGCAATATTACGAATATGAAATTCATCCCAATGGCAAGATTCCTGCATATTCTGGCAATTACGCTATGCGTTACGACAGTGAAAGCTCAAGACTTCACTACGCAAGGCAACGGCACTACATACACATTGGAATCACTAAGCCAAATAGCAGAATCAGGTGTGACAAAGGACGGCCCGGTCTATATAATGCCGTCAAACGTCACCATAGCGAAAGGCGACAGATTCGAATTGACCGGAGGACTAACTCTGAAACTCGGCGACGGAGTGATGCTGCGCATTGAAGGGACGGCCGACCTCAGTGTGGAAGAAAGGACTTTAATCACGCGCAATGCAGAAACCGACAAGCCGAAAGGAATAGAATTCTATGTCGATGCCCCGGCCTCTTCGGCTGTAAAGAATGTAGACTTTGAATATTGCGGACTGCTCGACGGAATAGCGGAAATGACAATAGACAACTGCACATTCCACTATTCCTCAAACGCACTGTCGTCGTCAGGCGCGCTGTCGCTCTCGGAAGACGGAGGCAATTGCACAGTGACCAACTGCACTTTCGAAGAAAATGAAGTACCGGCAATCGGCGGAGAGGCGAATGTGGCATACGGACTGTATGTGGACAACTGCATTTTCCACGACAACAACACGGAAAACAGCGACCAGCCGCAAGTCAATGTGACGGTTAGCGGCGACAACGACATCGTGATACGCAATTCCACATTCACCGGCAACAAGCGCACGATGGTCGGAGCTATAGCCGTGGACAATATGCAAAACCTTGCCGGGAGCAGCAATGTTATTATCGAGAATTGCGAAATACGCTACCACCGCTATGGCATCACGACAAACGGAGCAATGAACGTAACAATAAAAGGTAACGACATAATAAGCAACAAATACGAGACCAACGCCATGGACGGCGGGAGCGGCATAAGAATCAACGACTCGGGTTACCAGCAGACAGCCGTCATAACCGGCAACCATATAGAGGACAACCTTTGGGGCATAACCATCATAGGAGGCAAAAACGTGAACTGCGGAAAGACTTTCGACCAATCGGCAGCGGATTACAATCCCGGTGAAAACGTATTCCTCAACAATGGGAACGGCGACGAATGGACACCTTTCGACCTTTACAATAACGGCACATCGACTGTCTATGCGCAGGGCAACGAATGGAGCGTAGAGGAACAGACCGCCGTGGAAATAGAAAAAGTGATATACCACCAAGCCGACGCCGCCGCCCTCGGCAGAGTAATCTATATGCCGGGAGACGGCGGAATTGAGGGCATTCCCGCAGAACAGGCAGCCGCATACTTCGACCGCGGCAACAAGCGGATTGTAACGGATGCCGCCGACGGAAGCCGGGTCGAAGTATTCTCGATAAACGGAATGCTTGCAGGGACATACTTTGTCGCCAACGGCTCGGCGAAACTCTACGGACTTGAAAACGGAATCTTCATTGCAAGAATAATAGATAGTAAGAAAATCATAGTTTTAAAATGTGTTTTATAGGAAAAGCGAGAATTATTTAAGAAAAGAGTGTCTGTGAAGACGCTCTTTTTTGCCATAAAAAAAGAGCGGACTTTCGTCCGCTCTGACAGCAGCCAATCCATGACCGCCGTTTTGTCGTTTTAACATCCATTCGATTTTCACAAACTTCTTTTCTGTCAACGACGTAGGGAAATTTAGACTAAATGATTAAGGTTGAAGTGTAAAATATCTTTGACATTATGTCATTACTAACCGTTCTGACTGCAAAGTTATAACCTATTTTTCTAAATGCAATAGATTGTCTGACTTTTTTTGAGCAAAAACATATTTTTTCTCCCATTTCATCGACATTCCACGCATTTTCACTTCTTAACCGACCATTCAAAGCCGTCTTTAGTGTCTTTAACATCAAAACCGGCCTCTTCAAGACGCTCCCTTATGAGATCGGATGTTGCCCAATCTTTTTTCGCTTTCGCCTCTTTCCTTATTTCGAGCAAAAGGTCGACAGCCTTCTCGAACGGTTCGAGAGCATCGGAGCTTCCGCCCTCCACAATGTCGGTACGTATACCGAGTATGTCGACAAGGAATGTGTCGAACAAGCCTTTCAGCTCGTCAATGTCCGTCTGTGTCAATGCCGCTTTTCCGTCGTTGGCCTGATTGATTACACGGCAGGCGTCGAACAAGGTAGCTATCACTATCGGCGTATTCAAGTCATCGTTGATTGCCTCATAGCATTTAGCGCGGTAGCCTTTCACATCAACGGTCGACTCTTCCGCCGACTTAAGATTCTGCAATCTCCGCCAGCCTTCCACCATCCGCTCGTATGCCTTTTCAGCGGCCTGCAGCGCCTCGTTGGAGAAATCGACAGTGCCGCGATAGTGTGCCTGAAGGATGAAGAAACGTATGGTCATAGGCGAATAGGCCTGAGTAAGCAGCGGATGGGAGCCTGTGAAGAATTGCTCAAGCGTGATGAAGTTGCCAAGCGACTTGCCCATCTTCTGGCCGTTGATGGTAATCATATTATTGTGCATCCAATAGCGCACAGCCTCATGCCCGCAATGGGCTACAGACTGGGCAATCTCGCACTCGTGGTGAGGGAACATAAGGTCGAGGCCGCCTCCATGTATGTCGAACGTCTCGCCCAGATATTTCTCGCCCATCACCGAGCACTCAAGATGCCATCCCGGGAAACCCTCGCTCCATGGCGACGGCCAGTGCATTATATGCTCCGGAGCGGCTTTTTTCCATAGCGCGAAATCGCACGGATTATGCTTCTCCGCCTGCCCGTCGAGTTCACGGGTGGTGTTGAGCAGCTCATCTACATTCCTGCCCGAAAGTTCTCCGTAATGATGGCTCTTATTGTATTTCAGCACGTCGAAATACACAGAGCCGTCACTCACGTAGGCATAGCCTGCGTCGAGTATGGTCTTGATATACTCTATCTGCTCGATTATATGTCCTGAAGCATGCGGCTCGATGCTCGGCGACTGCACATTCAGGGCATCCATCGCCTTATGGTAACGGTTAAGGTAGAATTGCACCACCTCCATCGGCTCCAGCTGTTCAAGCCGGGCTTTTTTTGCAATCTTGTCCTCACCGTCGTCGGCATCATGCTCAAGATGGCCCACGTCGGTGATGTTGCGCACATAACGCACCTTATACCCCAAATGCTTAAGATAACGGAAAAGCACGTCGAACGTTATAGCCGGACGGGTATGTCCAAGATGCGGGTCGCCATACACCGTAGGCCCGCACACATACATGCCCACATTAGGCTCGTGCAACGGAACAAAACGCTCCTTTTTACGAGTCAGGGAATTATAAATGTACAAAGGATTTTCCATACACCTTAAATATATTAGGCCTGACCGCCCATCGGCATGAACGGAGGGTTACCGGCATTGTTATGGCCTTTCGGGACTATTGTGCCGAATGTCTGTTCATATTTATGAAGATTGTCCTGCAGAGCCATAAGCAAAGTCTTTGCATTCTCAGGAGTCATAATTATGCGGCTCTGTACACGCGCTTGCGGAGAATTAGGCACAACGCTGATAAAGTCAATAAAGAACTCGTTCACCGAATGCGAAATAATAGCAAGGTTGGCATATTTTCCGGAAGCCATTTCCGGAGTAAGCTCAATTTTGATTTCTCTTTTTTTGTCGTTATTTTCCATCTTATTTCGTTTTTATATTTTATTAAATTCATAAATTCTCTCGCCATCGGTATCATAGGCACATATTCTTATGCCGCGGCACGTCTCACGCTGCCAAAGATTCGTAATGTCGAACGATGCATAACACTTCCTGTCAAACGCCGGCTCGCCTTCCAATATGCTATAGACAAGCCTCAACGTAGGCATTTCGCTGTCAAGCGTCGACTGGTCGGCTACCAGAAGCATCTGGAACTTCGGCCCCGCATACGGCACCCAGCAATACACGTTGACATAATTGCCGCTCCTCCACACGCTCGTCATATCGACCGGAGTGGAATCCAGCACATCCCATACCGAACCGTCGACCTGCCTGAGCACGTCGCATACAATCTTGCTGACGGCATCGACACGTATTTCTTTCTCCGTATCGCTGACATCATCAATGACCGTATAACGCAACAGCACTCTCTCGCCTTGAAGCGCCCCGCTGATTGCGGCCGAAGAGCGGAGCGTCACGAGCGGGCTGTCGCCACGCGCTTGGTATGTGAACACACTGCCTTCATCATCATCGCCGCCATATACGGCAATCACCTCAAGGAAATCGCCATAATCGTACTCCGGCTCGTCGCAACCGGACAATGACAAAATTACAAATAATATGCCAAATATCCTTTTCAGCATTTCATTTTGCATTACACGAATCCGATTCTATTATTCCGTCACGCATTTTCAACACACGGTCGCTCACGGCGGCCAGCGATTCGTCGTGGGTCACAATCACAAAAGTCTGGCCGAATTCATGGCGGAGATTGAAAAACAATTTATGCAATTCCTGCTTGTTTTTAGTGTCGAGACTTCCTGACGGCTCGTCGGCAAAAATCACGGCAGGCTTGTTGACCAAGGCACGGGCCACCGAGACACGCTGTTTCTCCCCTCCCGACAATTCCGAGGGTTTATGTCCCGCACGAGCGGAAAGGCCGAGATAATCGAGCAGTTCCGCAGCCCGGGCGAATGCCTGCTGGCGGCTGTCGCCCTTAATCAACGCCGGAATGGCCACATTTTCCAACGCCGTGAATTCAGGAAGCAATTGATGGAACTGGAAGACAAAGCCTATGTTGCGGTTACGGAATGCCGACAGCTTCTTCTCTGACAAAGAAAGCACATCCACACCGTCGTAGAACACCGTCCCGGAGTCAGGCCTGTCGAGCGTCCCCGCTATTTGAAGCAGCGTAGTCTTCCCCGCGCCGCTCGGCCCTACAATCGAGACTATTTCGCCCGACTTTATTGTCACATCAATACCCCGCAGCACCCGCAACGAGCCGAAACTCCTATGTATATCCTTTATTTCTATCATTTACCCGTAAGTTTTCTAATCACATACGCCCCGAGCATACACCCGAATATTGCCGGAAGATAAGAAACGGTGCCATAGCTCGACCGCTTGTTGGCAATCTCGTCCGTAAGCATCACCGACGCTTTCTCCGGAACTTCTTCGCTCCACACCACCGGCAACCGTTTTCTCAATCCGCCAGCTTTCAACCTCGTGCGGACAGCCTTTGCCAACCCGTCGTTATAGGTTTCCCAAATGTCGGCATAACGCACTTTCGAAGCGTCGACCCGGCCTCCTGCGCCCATCGACGAAACTATTTTGATTCCGCCGGAAAGGCAGTGCCTTATAAGTGCCACTTTAGGAGCAACGGAGTCGATTGCGTCGACCACGAAATCATAATTGCCGTCATCCAACAACCCCGCTACTGAATCCTCCGTGATAAATACGTCAAAAGCGTTGACCTCCGCATCCGGATTAATGTCGGCTATACGACGGCGCATCACCTCAACTTTCGGTTGCCCGACCGAAGAATGCAAGGCCGGAAGCTGCCGGTTGATGTTAGAAACTCCCACCTTGTCGCCGTCTACAATGTCGAGATGGCCGACACCGGCACGCGCAAGCATTTCTACCGCATACGCCCCGACACCGCCAACGCCTACAACAAGCACACGGCTGCGGGAAAGAGCATCGACACCCGCTCCCCCCAACAACAATTCCGTACGCTGCTTCCAATCGTCCATACCAAAAATTTTCAAGCAACGAAGTTACAAAATTATTCCAATAACCGCACGACTACGTCCCAAAAACACCTAAAGCCAAAAATTCATACTGCATTTTGCAACGCGCGCTCCATATTCCCCGCATAATAATATGGCAAATTCAGCAATCTGCGCCACTAAGTATCCGTTCCTCTTTTACCTCAACAAATGTTTTTCCATTGGTCTAACCAATCAAGTGCGTTGCGTCCGAACATAATATTCTGTTTTACAGTACAAAAATACGCAACTTTGTAATAAATCCAAAGATAAAATCAACTTTTCTTGTAACAGATCCAAAGATAAAATCAACTTTTCTTGTAACAGATCCAAAGATACAGGGCTACAATGCGTCCTCGAAAATGCGGCTGCGGGCAAGCATACAAGCCCCGACCATTCCGGCACGCTCCTTCAATTGCGAAGCCGCCACAATGGTGTCTTTATTTACAAGGTTAAGCGAATGCTTGCGTATTGCAGTCCTCACCGGCTGTATAAGATAGTCGCCGGTCAACGACAATATACCGCCTACAATGACAAGCTCCGGATTGAAAATGTTAATCAGCCCCGCTATGTGTTTTCCAAGTTCATAACCGATTCCTTCGACAATGTCTATACAAAGCATATCTTCTTTATTGACAGCATCGATGATTGTTTCAAGCGAAATGTCAGGATTGTTTTTCAGCGCGTCCGACAGAATGGAGCTTTCTCCGTTCTCGATGCGTTCAAGCAATTTGCGGTGCATCGCACGTCCCGAAGCCTCCGTCTCAAGACAGCCCTTCTTCCCGCAATGACAAATTATCTCGTTATCATAAGCCGGCGTATGCCCGAACTCACCGGCAAATCCCGACTTCCCGGAATATATGTTCCCGCCGATAATTATGCCTAAACCTAATCCCCAGCTGACATTGACAAAAAGTATATGTTTTTTTGTGCCGAAATCACCTTTAAGAAACTCGCCATAAGTCATCGCCCTCGTATCATTGTCTATGCTCACCTTATAGCCTATCTTCTTAGTCATTATCTGCGCCAACGGCTCTTCCCCGAAATTGAACCAGCTATAGCTATATCCCGATTCGGGATTCACCCTCCCGGACACATTCACATTGATATTCAATATCTTGGTCTTCTCCACATCCAACGAATCCACAAACTCTTTAACGCAAGCGCACAAAGTGTCAAGCCCGGCAATAGTGTTCTCGAATGTATAAGGAATGCCTGTCCGGCTTTCCACAAGCTCCCCGTTAAAATCAATGACACCAATATTCAATGAGTGCATCTTTATATCCACCCCCACGAAATATCCTGACGCAGGATTGAGGCCGTAAAGGTTAGGGTGCCTGCCGCCGCTCGTCTCAAGCTTGCCGTATGAATTAAGGAAACCAGCCTGGCACATTTCCTCAACCAGCTTTGTCACAGTAGGGATGCTTAAATCCAAAACTTTCGACAAATCCGTTATCGTAGAATTACCATTATGTATATAATACTTGATAATCCTTTTCTTCAAAAGCGCGCTTTTACTGCCTTTTTCAATCTCTTTCAACAATTCGTGAGCCATTTTTGAGGATTTTATAAAACTACCGCCTTCATCCTTGAATCGGCAAGGATAAATAAATTGTATGCAAAGATAATAAAAATTTTAATTTATTTGCCAATAAGAAAACACCTTCATTTTCAGACAGAGGCAATAATCATATAAGAAAAACCTAAAAACGTTAAAAAGAGAATTAATAAAATTTATTATCAAACAAATGTATGTTTTTAAAATTTTATTCTTACTTTTGCCAATAAATTAAATCAACCAAAATATAAAACCGTAATTAATTGCGCGCCACACATAAAGCGCACCAATAACACAACAAGCAATGGGCAACCGCAGAAAATTCTTCAAGGACTTGGCAGTAATCGGGGCTTCGGCGATAGCTGCTCCGGCGATGTTCGGTATGGATAATAACGCGAAAAACGCCGCAACCACGCACGGAAGCGACACTGACAACTGGCTGGTGAAAAAAAACAACGGACTGAAAATAACCGGCACTTTTCTTGACGAGATATCGCATGATATCCCTCATCAGAACTGGGGCGTGAAAGAATGGGCCCGTGACTTCCAATATATGAAGGCCATCGGCATCGACACCGTAATCATGATACGCTCCGGATACAAAAAATTCATAACCTACAATTCTCCATATCTTATCAGCAAAGGCTGCTATACCCCTTCACAAGATTTGCTTGAAATGTTTCTGACTCTTGCCGACAAATATGGCATGAAATTTTATTTCGGGCTGTATGATTCCGGACAATATTGGGCCACGGGCGACATGACACGCGAGATAGAAGACAACCGATACGTAATCGACGAGGTTTGGGAACGCTACGGAAGCCGGCACCGCAGTTTCAGCGGATGGTATATCAGCGGAGAAATAAGCCGCAAGACCAAAGGGGCCATACCGGCGTTCCACGCGTTAGGAAAACAATGCAAGGACGTTTCCGGCGGAATGCCTACATTCATCTCTCCATGGATTGACGGCAAAAAAGCCGTAATGGCATCGGGCGGGAAACTTACCAAAGAAGACTATGTATCCGTGGAACAACACGAAAAGGAATGGGACGAAATATTTTCAGGGATACACGATGTAGTCGACGCGTGCGCATTCCAAGACGGACACATCGACTACGACGAGCTCGACGCGTTTTTCACCGTCAACAAGCGGCTCGCCGACAAATACGGCATGCAATGCTGGACCAACGCAGAGTCGTTCGACCGCGACATGCCCATACGGTTCTTCCCTATAAAGTTCGACAAATTGAGAATGAAACTCGAAGCGGCAAAACGCGCAGGCTACGACAAAGCCATCACTTTCGAGTTCAGCCACTTCATGAGCCCGCAATCGGCATATCTGCAAGCCGGGCACCTTTACGACCGATACAAAGAATATTTCGAGATAAAATAAAAAATGGAAACGACAAAGCACAATTATAACTTCGGATACTTGATGCTGCTGTCTGTCATAGCGGCGTTGGGAGGCTTCCTTTTCGGTTACGACGAGGCCGTCATCTCCGGCACGATAAGCGACGTTTCGGCTCAATTCGGGCTCACAGCGCTTGCCGAAGGTTGGTTCGTGGGAAGCGCGCTGCTTGGCGCAATCATCGGCGTGGCTTTCGCAGGAGCCATAGGCGACCGTTTCGGCCGTACTGTTCTCCATATCAATGATAGGATGCGCCCTGTGCGGCTCGTTCCCTTCATTGGTGGCATACCGCATCATCGGAGGAATGGGCATAGGCGTGGCATCCATAGTCTGCCCGCTCTACATATCTGAAATATCAGTCCCAGAACGCAGGGGGCTGCTCGTGTCTCTCTACCAGTTAGCCATAACGATAGGCATAGTAGCGGCATATCTTGTCAACAGCCGGTTGCTGGCATTCTCTGACAGCGGCGCGGAACTTCAAGGAATATTCGGCAAAATATTCATCAGCGAGTGCTGGCGCGGAATGCTCGGCATGGGGATAGTGCCCTCTTTGATTTTTCTGGTTGCCGTAGCATTAATTCCGGAAAGTCCACGATGGCTTGTCACACGCGGGGCAATCAACAAGGCTGGAAGCATTTTCAGCAGAATATTCACAAACAAAAGCGACATATCCGCACAAATTGCGGCAACAAAAGAAGTAGGCGGCAACAAGGAAAAATCTGAAATATCCACACTGTTCAAACCCGGAATTTTCAAAGCCGTGATAATCGGCGTATGCATAGCCATTCTCGGCCAGTTCATGGGAGTTAATGCCGTGCTTTACTACGGCCCTGAGATATTCAAGGACGCAGGGCTGTCGAGCGGCGACGCACTGTTCAGCCAAGTTCTTGTAGGCGTGGCCAATATGGCTACAACCGTCGTCGCAATGTTCATAATCGACAAAGTGGGAAGAAAGAATCTCATCTATTATGGGGTGTCGGGAATGATTCTGTCGTTGCTGCTGATAGCGTTCTACTTCAGCTTCGGCGAGACGATGGGAATTTCCACGATATTCCTGCTGGTAGCCTTCATGCTCTACATCATCTGCTGCGCCGGTTCCATCTGCGCGGTAGTATGGGTGATACTTAGCGAAATGTACCCCATAAAAGTGCGGGGGCTGGCAATGTCGGTAGCGGGATTCGCCCTGTGGATAGGCACATTCCTCATCGGACAACTCACCCCAGTACTGCTTTCGGAAATCACTCCGACAGGCACATTCCTGCTTTTCGCGGCAATGTGCGTGCCATATATGCTGATAATGTGGAAGTGCGTGCCCGAGACCACCGGCAAATCATTGGAAGAAATCGAAAAATACTGGACAAAAAAACAATAATTACCAAAATAAAAACCATTTATGGACTTTAAAAAATTAGCCAACCAATACAAATCCGAATTGCTCGACTCGGTAATGCCGTTCTGGGTCGGGAAGTCGCAGGACAAGGAATATGGCGGATATTTCTCATGCCTCGACAATGCCGGCAACGTGTACGACACCGACAAGTTCGTATGGATGCAAGGCCGGGAAGTCTGGATGTTCTCAATGCTCTACAACAAAGTGGAACGGCGCAAAGAGTGGCTCGACGCGGCCGTTCAGGGCGGTGAATTCCTGAAAAAGTACGGGCATGACGGAAACTTCAACTGGTACTTCTCGCTCACGCGCGACGGCAAGCCGCTCGTGGAGCCTTACAACATATTCTCATACACCTTTGCCACAATGGCTTTCGGGCAACTGAGCATAGCCACAGGCAACAAAGAATATGAAAAAATAGCAAAACGCACTTTCGACATAATCCTCTCCAAAGCCGGCAACCCGAAAGGGAAATGGAACAAGCTGCATCCCGGCACACGCCCTCTGAAGAATTTCGCGCTGCCGATGATTCTCTGCAACCTTGCGCTTGAGATAGAGCCGTTGCTCGACGAAAAGTTCATGAAACAGACAATCGACACCTGCATTCACGAAGTGATGGACGTTTTCCTCCGTCCGGAGTTAGGCGGGTTGATAGTGGAAAACGTGCTTGAGGACGGCTCGTTGTCCGATTGCTTTGAGGGAAGGCACATGAATCCGGGACACGCGATAGAGGCAATGTGGTTTATCATGGACCTCGGAAAACGCCTCAACCGTCCGGAACTGATAGAGAAAGCAAAAGATACGGCGTTGCTCATGGCCGAATACGGATGGGACAAGGAATACGGAGGTATTTTCTACTTCATGGACCGGTTGGGATGCCCTCCGCAAGAGCTGGAATGGGACCAGAAGCTGTGGTGGGTACATATTGAAACCCTGATTTCGATGATAAAAGGCTACCAACTGACAGGCGACAAAAAATGCCTTGAATGGTTTGAGAAAGTGCATGATTATGTATGGACGCATTTCAAAGACCCCGAAAACCCGGAATGGTTCGGCTACCTTAACCGCCGCGGAGAAGTGCTATTACATCTGAAGGGCGGAAAATGGAAAGGATGCTTCCACGTTCCGCGAGGGCTCTACCAATGCTGGAAAATCCTCGAGACCCTCTGACTCGGTCGGCAAACTCAATAATCCAGACAGGGCGTGCACAAGATATGAAATGCGCGCCCTGATTTAATACCCATATTTCAGCTGATACCCATGTATGAAAAAGCGGTGCCCCCGGAAAGGGACACCGCCGTATTCAAGTGTATGCCGCAAACGGCAAAAAGATACTACTGGACTTTCACGCCATCGACTGTAACGGCAAACTTAGTAGTCGGCTCTTTAGTATTGTTATTAAGCTCGTTCCAAAGTCCGTTGTGGACAGCCGCAAAACCGGTAGCTGTCGAGTTTTTAATATCAAGTGTTCCGGAAATGCCCCATTCTGTGTGCATCTGGATAGCGGCCTTGTCTGTAGAGGCATCTGACGTGAATACACAGTCATTTACGTCTAAGTTATATTTGCAAGGACCTTCTGAGTATACGACAATCGCCTTGCCGGCAGTGTTGAACGTACAGTTATTGACAGTTACTTCAGAATTGTTGTTTCCATAATAGAACAAAGCGTAGCCATCAAAACCGTCGGATGTTGATACATTGAACTGACAATTGTCTATTACCGACTTGCTTACGTTGATACGCAAACGACCGTCAGCTATCACGCATCCTTCCATATTGAATCCGGCAGCACGATGAATGAATGCGAAATTAAACTCATCGTAAGTCAATCCTGCAGGAACAGAATAGGTAAGGTTTTTCAGATTGATAGTCTTGCCGGGGGCATAGATGCTCTTTGAAACCTTAACGACACTCTTTTCTCTGTCGTCACCGACGATATTAACCTCACTTGCGCCGAAATTAGCGCCGCCGAGCTCATATTCGCCGGCTTTAAGCACTATGTCCTTCTTATTATCCGCCAATGCAGCAGTAAGTTCGCCAGTATTGGAAGCTACTGCGTCGATTTGCGTTTTCTTAACTGTCACATTCGTCACAGTCACGCCATCCACAGTTGCCTGACCGCCTACTACGGCAGCAATAGTTGCTTCGCCACGACGAGGAGCGTAATATCCTCTAATCTGAGTGTCTTTCACCTCGCTGGCTTTTACATTCACAGTACCCACTGGACGGCCTACCAAACCGGCAACATAGCCTGATTCATCAGCGACCGGATAGTTGTGGATATATCCGCCCTCTACAGAGCAATTGTTGATGCTGACTGTCTTTCCAGAAGCGACGAAGCCGACCAGACCGCCTACCGACTGCACGCCGCAAAGGTCGGCGTCTTTCACATGCACGTTCTCCAAAGTCAGGTTGCCGTTCTGCAAATCGCCGAAGACAACACCTACATAACCATTATCCGGGTCGCTGCATTCTGCCGTAATATTCTCAAACGTCACGTTCTTCACTGTAACATCTCCAAAGGTAGCGTCGCCTTGGAACAAACCGTTCGAATAGTTGCTTCCGCCCGGAAGGAGTACCATGTTCGACATTATGTATCCCTGTCCGTCGAACACTGCGGGGGCACCAATGCCTTTCACTTCAAAGCCGCCGAAGTCAAGGTTGGCAGTCAACTTGATGTTTTTGCCATTCCTGTTATGGGTCTTCAGCCAAACCCATTCTGCCGGAGAGGAAATCAAAATGTCAGTGTCCGTTTGTTTCGGCTCTGTGACAGTCTTACCGTCCCACGGAGCGGCAACACCATAGTCCGCGCCGTCGAAGTTGGGGTCGATGGTGATGCCAAGGTCCACGCTGCCGGTCAGGAGCGAGCCGAAGATGTTGGTGCGGTAGTTGCGCTGTACCGGCACGTTGTCGATGG
>ERZ827423.1663-NODE-1663-length-20636-cov-4.251786_pt1 | contig 20636 bp, 20 predicted proteins | sample MGYA00519775_ERZ827423 | MGnify/ENA primary metagenome ERZ827423 (study PRJEB31778, sample SAMEA3449296) | human gut metagenome | biome: human gut; feature: human-associated habitat; material: faeces | place: United Kingdom | collected 2010/2012 ...
AAACGGAAAGCCCTTTGGTGGGGCGATGGGGCAAAGCCCCATATCCAAAAATGCTCAGACATTTGTTTCTTGAAATGTTCGGTTTATGCTTGACAGCTCCTTTGTGTTCAGAAAAAGAAAATTGGAAAAATCGGGAAGAAAAGCGCGGAGAGGTTCGTTATAAAAGAGAAGGAGCGACAAAAAAAGACCGCCTGACGGCGGCCGTACATGTTGACTTACAGCGAGGAGAGGATGCGAACGACGCTTTCCAGCGAATCGTGCAGCTCGCGGAACTCGGAGAGGGAAAGATCCTCCGCCTGCGTCTGAATCTGGCGGGAGATGGTCGCGCGGATGGAAGCGAGCTTCTCCATGCCGGCGGGCAGGAGCACGATGTTCACGACGCGGCGGTCGTTCTCGTCGTGCTGACGATCGACGTAGCCCGCCTCGAACAGGCGATCCACCAGCGGGGTGATGTTCGGCTTGGCGATGCCGAGACGGCGGGAAATTTCGGAAACGGACATCATGCCCACATCCTGAAGCATGGCGAGCACCTGCACATGGGAGAGGGGCGTACCGTGCTCCTTCTGAACGATATCCATGTGAAGCAGGCGCTTTTTAATCAGCGGCAGGGCATAGAACATGTTTTGTGCGACAGAATCAATCATTTCGGGGTCGAGCGTGCGTTTCTTGGTCATAAAGGGATCGCTCCTGATCTAGTATTTTTTTCCGTACATAGCACACGGCAATAAAATGCAAACGATGTATATTCTAACTGTTTTATGCTGATTTCGCAAGGGAAAAATCTAATGAAATCACAATATTTCTGGATTTCGGCAAATGGTTATAAAAAAGATGTTTCATTTCGTGTAATTCTGAATGCAGAACGAACGCGGGGCGGCAGAAAAAAGCGCGCAAAGCGGTGAGAAGTTTTGCCGTCGCTTTACAGAACGGTGAAAATCGGGTACAATGGATGCAACATGATTCCTTCGGTTTCATTTTGGAGGACAGCAGATATGCAGGCACTTACACTTCTTCAAAAATTCTTCTCGGTGGATATGGTCATCTACGCGGCGATTGTGCTTGTCGCGGCGACGGCGCTGGCGCGCTGCACCATGCCGCTCTCCCGCGTGGCGGCCAGACTGCGCCGCGCGGCGCGAACCATCGTCACCGAAAGCAAGCAGAACAAAGAGAAAAAATCGTGGAATGACATGCATTTCCTCGGCGATTCTCTTTCCGCGACGTGGGCGGATTTTTTGCAGAACGCCGAAATGCGCGACGCGCACGGCGAGACCTGCGACGTGACGCAGTACATCAATGAAGACACGGTGATTTACGCGCTGGGGCGGACGGGCTTTGCCGGCCTCGCGCCGGGCGTGATGACCTCGCTGGGCATCCTCGGCACGTTCCTGGGGCTGGTAATGGGTCTTTCCGGCCTGAGCCTGACGGGGGCGGATACCGAGGTCGTGCTGACGGCGATGGATCAGTTGATTCGCGGCATGAGCACGGCGTTCCTGACCTCGATTGTCGGCGTGTGCGGCTCGCTGCTGTTTAACCTGCTCAACAACCGCGCGACGGATAAATGCCAGAAGGCGATTGACCGCTTCTGCGAGGTGTTCAGCCTGTACGCCATGCCCAAGCCGGTTTCGGAGGACACGGCCATGCTCGCGCTCCAGCAGGAGCAGACGGCCTACATCCGCCAGGCGGTGGAGGATATGAGCCAGAAGATGGCCGTGCAGATGGAGCAAAGCATCATGCGCGCCATGCTGCCGGTGCAGCGCTCGATGGATAACTTCATCCTCGCGGCGACGCAGGCGCAGGTGGAGGGCGTGGATCGCATCGTGCAGGTGTTCGTCCAGCGGATGAACGTGGCGCTGGGCAACGAGTTTGACCACCTGCGGCAGGTGCTCGCCGAGACGGGCGTGGAGCAGCAGAAGACCCAGCAGGAGCTGCGCGCCGCGACGGAGGCCATCGGCCAGATGACGCAGGACGTGGTGAACATGCACCAGCTTTCGCAGGGCGTGCTCGAGCATTTCCGCGCCTATGTGGCGGATATGGACGCATCCCGCGCGCAGGTGGACGACACCAACCGCAAGACCATCGAGCTGCTGGAGGCGATGGGCAAGACCAGCGGCCAGCAGGCGCTCTATCTGGCCAAATTGCAGGAGTATCAGGCGGCGCTCACCGCGGCCTCCCAGCAGTACACGGCGTGGACGGATCGCTTCCTCGCCAGCGCGCAGGAGCAGACGCGCATCACCGGCAAGGAGATGGATCGCGTCGTCGGCGAGATGCACGAGGGCAGCCGGACGCTCTCCGGCGCTTACGAGCAGTTCACCAAGCAGACGCAGGAGAATCTGGCGCGCACGACCGCGCTGTTTGACGAGAGCATCTCTTCCTCCATCCACCAGCTCAACGAGACGCTGGATTCCATGCGCGATATGACGCGCGGCATGCCGCAGCTCCTCAGCCAGAGCCGCGACCGCTACGCCGAGCAGGTGGATCAGTTCGTGACGGCGCTGGTGCGGCTGCAAAAGGCGATGGACAAGCTCAGCCAGACGATGGACGGAAAGGAGTAAGCCATGCGGCCGGGAAAAAAGACGCGCCCGCGCGGCGGCGACAACAGCTACTGGACGTCGTATTCGGATATGATGGCGGGCATGCTGTTCGTCTTTGCGCTGATTCTGTTCGCGGCGGTGTATCAGTTGGTGGATTTGCAGCAGAAAAAGACGATTGAGCTGCAAACCAAGGAGGCGCAGCTCTCCACCCAGCAGAGCCTGCTGATTGACCAGGAGGCCGAGCTGAAGGACAAGGAGGAGCTGCTGGCCGCGACGACGCTCGCTTTGCAGCAGCAGCAGGAGGAGCTGGATCAAAACCGAACGGCGCTGACCAGCGCGCAGGACAGCTTGGCTTTGCAGCAGAGCAAGATCGAGGAACAGGCGGCGCTGCTGGCCGCCCAGCAGGCGCAGATTGACAAGCTGGTCGGCCTGAGAAGCCAGATCATCGAGGATCTGCGCGACAACCTGAGCGACGTCGGCCAGCGCGTGACCGTCGATCGCAAGACCGGCGCGGTGACGTTTGAAAGCTCCGTCCTCTTTGACACAGGCAGGAACGAGATCAAGGAAGCGGGCAAGGCCGCGCTCAATTCCTGCATTCCGGTGTATATCCACACGCTGCTCAGCGAGGAATATCGGGATTATGTGGGTGAAATCATCGTCGAGGGACATACTGATACCACGGGTCAATACCTCAACAATCTGGCGCTTTCGCAGCAGCGCGCGCTCGCCGTGGCGACCTACTGCCTGAGCGACGAGATGGTTGGCCTGAGCTATACGGACAAGGAGACTTTCAAATCCATTATGACAGCGAACGGCCGCGCGGACGCGGACCCGATCTACAACGCGGACGGCACGGTGAACATGGACGCCTCGCGCCGCGTGGTGATTAAGTTCCGCATGAAGGATTCCGATATGATCGACCAGATGAGCGCGATTCTGGAGGGAAGCGCGCAGGGGGATTGACGTGGGCAGATGCATGAAAATTCTGGCGATTCTCGCACTGGTGGCGACGATTGCCGGGGCGGGCGCGGTGCTTTACGGCATCAATACGCTCAGGCCGCAGGTTGTGCAGACGGCGGCAAGCGAGACGCGCGCGCAGGATGCGGCGGACACGTTCGCCGCGCTCGTCAGCCAGCTTGAAAACAACACGTTCGGCGGAAAAATCTTCGGCGGGACGGGCGACCTGCGCGCGGAGGAATGTACGTTTGTGACCTACACCGTCCGGCTGAAAAACAGGGGCTTTTTCCCGGCAGAGTGGATTTCGATGGAGCTGCTCGAACCGGCGGAGGGCGACGTGCTGGCGCTGCCGGACGACAGCCGACACGCGCTCCCGGCGGGCAGCATGGGCGATATGCAGTTGACGGTGCTCCGGCGAACCGACGCGCAGACCGGCGCGGCGAGAGTGCTGCGCGTGACCTGCTATGTCTTCGGGCGGAAGATCGTCTTTGACGTGGCGGCGGCCGACGCATAAATAAAAAAGCAGGCGAAATCTGGTCAATTCTGCGCTTGAAAGCGCCGCAAAAATTCGTATATAATAGGGATACGCTTTCCGAGAAGGTCAGCGTATTTCTTTTATCATGCAATTCAAAAAGCGCTTGGAGCGGCGACGGAAACGGGAGTAGCTTATGACAGAGAAGCAGCTGGAAAAGAAGATTCTGGACGGCGGGCGGACGCTGCTGTTTTCAAATGAGGATTTGAAGCGGCTGATTATTCCGCTGGTCATCGATCAGGTGCTCGCGCGCACGGTCGGCATGGCCGACACGATGATGATCTCCTCCGTAGGCGAGGCGGCGATTTCCGGCGTGTCGCTGGTGGACATGATTAACATGCTCATCAACGCGGTTTTCGCGGCGGTTGCGACCGGCGGCGCGGTGATCGCGTCGCAATACCTCGGCCACCGCGACCGAAAGAAGGCCTGCGAAGCGTCCAGCCAGCTGATGGTGGTCACGGCAGTTTGCGCGCTGCTGTTCACGGTGCTGTCGCTCGCGGCGAGAAAGCCGCTGCTTTCGCTGCTCTTCGGCCAAATTGACGCGGACGTGATGGACGCCGCGCTGACCTATCTGACGGTGTCCGCGCTGAGCTTCCCGTTCCTCGCGTCGTTCAACTCCAGCTCGGCGCTGTTCCGCGCGATGAACGATTCGCGAACGCCGACGGTGGTTTCCCTCGGCATGAATGTGATGAACCTCATCGGCAATTCCATCCTCATCTTCGGCATGAAGTGGGGCGTCGCGGGCGCGGCGATTTCCACGCTGCTTTCCCGCGTGATGGCGGCGGCGGTGATGTTTGCGCTGAGCCTCAACCGGGAGCGGCAGCTGTATGTGCGCCCCGACCAGATGACGCGCTTCCAGCCGACGCTGATCGGCCAGATTCTCTATATCGGCATCCCGAGCGGCATTGAAAACGGCATTTTTGAGCTGGGGCGCATCGTCGTCGTCAGCATGATTTCGACCTTTGGCACGGTGCAGATTGCCGCCAACGCTGTGGCGAACAACCTGGACGGTCTGGGCGTGCTGGCGGGCGCGGCGATGAACCTCGCGATTCTGACCGTCGTTGGGCGCTGTGTCGGCGCGCACGACAACGATCAGGTGCGCTATTACACGCGCAAGCTGCTCAAAATCGAATACGCCATGATGGCTGTGGTGAACGTCGTGCTGCTGGCCGCGCTGCCGCTGATTTTGAACCTGTACACGCTCTCGCCCGCGTCCCGTGAGCTGGCGACGCAGTTGATCTTCATCCACGACGGCTTCGCCATGCTGCTCTGGCCGCTGGCGCTCTCCATGCCCAACGCGCTGCGCGCCGCCAACGACGTGAAATTCACCATGGTGCTTTCCATCGGGTCGATGGTCTGTTTCCGCATTGCGCTGAGCTATGTCGTCGGTGTGAGGATGGGCTATGGCGCGCTGGGCGTGTGGTTCGCGATGCTGGTGGACTGGGTGGTTCGCGCGGCGGTCTATACGTGGCGCTTTGAAAAGGGCAAGTGGGAAAGCATGGCCAGAATTTAACGCGAGATTGACAGAAAATAGGAATTCTTGTATAATCAATCCAGTGAATATGCGGGAGGGAATACATTGCTGGAGCAAATTAGGGCGACGCTGCTGGAGGAATACAGCGTCAGCCAATGGGTGCTGCTGTTCTTTCTATACAGCTTCTGCGGCTGGTGCTGGGAGGTTTTTCTGTATCTGGTGAAGGAGCGCCGGTTCGTCAACCGGGGCTTTCTGTTCGGGCCGATTCTGCCGATCTACGGCTTCGGCGCGGTCGGTATTCTGCTGACCTGCGTGCCGGTGGAGGGGAACATGGCGCTGGTGGCGCTGGTGGGCACGATCGCCGCCTCGCTGCTGGAATATGTGACCGGCTTCCTGATGGAAGCGATCTTCCATGTGCGCTATTGGGATTATTCCGAGCGGCCGCTGAATGTGAACGGCTATATCTGCGCGCTGTCCGCGGCGACGTGGGCGGTGTTCTCCGTGTTTATCGTCAGCGTGGTCAATCCGTTCGTCAAAACCTATATCTATATGATTCCGCTGACGATGGCCGATGCCGCGGCTGCGATTTTCACGGGCTTTGCCGTGGTGGATACCGGCTTTGCCGTTCGCCGCGCCCTCGATCTGCGCGCGCTGCTGGAATCCATGGAGCGCTATGCCAGGGAGCTGCAAGCCCTGCATGGTGGGCTGGATTCCATCAACGAGCGCGTCAACGGCATGATCCGCGACTTTGCCGCCCATGTGGACAGCAGGCAGGAGGAGCTGGCGGCCAGCGCCAAACGTGTCACCGCCGCCCGCGACCGCGTGCGCGAGATGATGGATCAGAAGCGTTTGAGCCTCGAAGACGGTGCGAAGGAGCGCTTTGCCAACCTTGAGCGCGTCCTCAACGAAGCGGCCAGCTATCTGCCGGACGTCAGCGCGCTCCGCGCGGAGGTTGAGGCGGCCAGAGCGAAGTACGACCGCCAGAGCGAGGAACTGCGCAGGATTCGCGAGCGCCGTCTGCTGCGCGCCGAGCATGCGCTGCGCAACAACCCGACCGCCGCATCCCGGCGGCACAGAGGGCCGTTTGAGCAGCTCAAGCGGATTCAGCAGCGCGACGAAGAAGAGAAAAAGGCATAATCAGGCACACGCCTTCCCGATGGGCATAATGTGGAATCGTGAGGAATTTCCCCCACGAGACTGCCCAAGGAGGCGTGTGTTTTATGTCTTTCTATTCTTACAAAAATAGCGGATCGACGCACTGTCCCTGCAATTTGAGCGGCAACGAGGTATTCAGCGGGCTGAACGAGAAGATCTGTATTCAGGTTCAGCGGGTCTACGACAGCTGCCTGATGCAGGAACAGCTCAAGGAGCAGAAGGTCACGCTGCTCAGCTACGGCCTCGTGCCCTGCTGCAACGGGCCGTGCGGCGAGCAGCAGGAAAACGCGAACACCCAGCCGACGATGCCGATCACCTTTGAGAGCTGCCGCTCGACCTCGACGGAGGGCGTGATCCGCAACCTGTCCGTGGAGCGCCTGTGCGACAGGCCGTGCTTTGGCCGGGTGCGCTGCCAGATCGACGTGCCCATCGACATCCTGTTTACAGACGCGGCCTGCCGGGAATACATCGGCCGGGGCATGGTGACGGTGGATCGCGACGTGCTGCTCTCGATTCCGGATGAATCCATCGTGCCGTACAACATCGAGTCGATGGTTTCCGCCATCTGCGTCTCGGGTACATATCTGCGCAACAACGTGTTTGAGCTGGAAATCTGCGTGACCGTGGTGCTCAAGGTGCTGGCAAAGGTCGAGGTGCTCGTGCCGAGCTACGGCTACTGCGAGGTGCCGCCGTGCGAGGAGTTTGCGGATTCGGTGTGCGATGAATTTTTCAGCCTGCCGCTTTTCCCACAGGCGGTCTGCGACGAGGACGCGCTGCGGGCGCGGAATGTGAGCTGCACCTGCGGCAATTATGCCAGCTCCACGGGGCTGGGCTGCGCGACGACCGCGGCGGGCATGGGCTGCGCGGGAACGTGCGGCTGCAAATGCTAGGCGGCGTGAAGTTTAACCCAAAGGACGGCGCTTCCGGGGCGGGAGCGCCGTCTCTTGTCATGCCGGTTTGCGCCGCTTCATACACTGTAAGGACATCGGCGGCGAGGAGGGGCGCGGTATGCGGAGACGGGGATGGCGGAGAAGGGCGGCGGGGTGGGCGCTTGCGCTGCTGGCGGCCGGCGCGGCGGGCTGGGCCGGGCTTGAGCGCCTGCGGCCGCCGCTGCTGATCCACGTAACGGCGCAGGAGCAGCACGAGGCGGTGCAGGCCGTCGCGCAGGCGGAAGCGCCGCGGGTGTTAATATACCACACCCATACCTACGAGGCGTATCAGGCCACGGAGACGGAAAATTACAAGCCGACGGAAAAATGGCGCACGCGCGACGAAAACCACAACATGATCGCGGTCGGGGACGCGCTGGCGCGGGCGCTGACCGCGCGCGGCTTCATCGTCGTGCACGATACGACGGCGTTTGAGCCGCCGACGCTGTCCACCGCCTACAAGCGGTCGCTGGTGATGCTCAGAACGCGGCTCGACGCGGGCGAACGGTATGACTACTGGCTTGACGTGCATCGCGACGCATACAGCGAGTCATACCGGGGCGCAAACAGCGTGGAGACGGAGGGCGGAAGCGCCGCGCGCGTCATGCTGCTGGTGGGCAAGGGCACGGGCGCGACGGGATCCGGCTTTGACGAGCGACCGGATTGGCCGAAAAATCTCGAACTGGCGCAGGCCGTCACGGAGGCGGCGAACGCCCTTGCGCCCGGCATCTGCCGCGAGGTGAAGATCAAGAGCGGACGCTTCAATCAGCATATCTCCACCGGCGCGCTGCTGATTGAAATTGGCAACAACCGCAATACGCTTTCGGAGGCGCTGGCGGCGTGCCCGATCATCGCGGAGGCGCTTGAACGCGCGTACAGGGCGCGGAACTAGACCAGCTTGCGCATGTGGCTGAGCGCGGCCTTTTCGAGGCGGGAGACCTGCGCCTGACTGATGCCGATTTCGCCCGCAACCTCCATCTGGGTGCGCCCCTGAAAGAAGCGCAGGTTCAAAATGCGCTGCTCGCGCTCGTTCAGGCGATCCATGGCCTCGCGGATGGCGATGTTTTGCAGCCAGTTTTCCGCGCTGACGTTGTCGTCGCGCACCTGATCGCCGATGGTCAGCGCGTCCGCGCCCTCGCCGCCGATCGGCTCGCACAGGCTTACGGGGTCCTGGATGGCTTCGAGCGCGAGGGTGACGTCCTCCGCTGACAGCTCGAGCTTTCGGGCGATTTCCTGCACGGTCGGCTCGCGCCCCAGCTCGGCTTGCAGGCGGTCGCGCGCGGAGAGCGATTTATAGGCGATATCCCGAAGCGAACGGCTGACGCGGATGGCGTTGTTATCCCGAAGATAGCGCCGAATCTCGCCGATAATCATCGGCACGGCGTAGGTCGAAAAGCGCACGTTCTGCGTCACGTCAAAATGATCGAGGGCTTTGATTAACCCGATGCAGCCGACCTGAAACAGGTCATCCACATTTTCGCCGCGGTGGTGGAACCGCTGGAGCACGCTGAGCACCAGACGCAGATTGCCCCGGATAAATTCCTCCCGCGCCCGCATATCCCCGCTGTGGACGAGGGGAAAGAGCTGCCGCATCCGTTCGTTGCTGATGACGGGGAGCGTAGAGGTATCCACGCCGCAGATTTCAACTTTGCCGATGGCCATATCGTCGCCTCCCTTGCTTTCTTGAACTGCATTATGACGGCGGTCAAGGAAAAATATTCTCGCGGCGCGTGGTTATATTTGGGGGAAAAGCGCATAGACGCGAAAGGCGGAAGGAATATGACGTTTTCGGAATTGAAGAAAAAGGATATGATCTGCATCGGGGACGGACGGGTGATCGGGCGCGCGTGCGACGTGGTGCTCGACCCGGCGACGGGGCAGGCGCTCGGCCTGATCGTCTGCGGGGGCTGCGGCATTTTTCGAAGCGAGAAAAGCCAGATGGAGATTCCGTGGCGGCAGATCGCCTGCATCGGCGACGACGTGATTCTGGTTTCGCCGGGGAGCTGCTGAAGGGGGTTTACCTTTTTTCGGAATACGGGTATAATAAGCGAATGGGAAAATGCAAAATTTTTCAAAATGAGGGGTAAATCGACATGAAGTGCATATACTGTAATTGCACGGAGAGCCGCGTGGTGGATTCGCGCCCGACGGAGGACGGCGCGATTCGCCGCCGCCGCGAGTGCGAGGAATGTAAAAGACGCTTTACGACATACGAAAAGATTGAAATGCTGCCGGTGCTGGTCGTCAAAAAGGACAGGCGGCGGGAACCGTTTGACGCGGCGAAGGTGCGCAACGGCATTCTCAGGGCATGCGAAAAGCGCCCCGTTCCGCTGGAGGAGATCGAAAAGCTGGTGCGCCGGGTGGAAACCAGCGTCTGCCAGCAGCCGGAGGAAGAAGTGACCACCGAGCAGATCGGGCGGATGGTGATGGACGGCCTGAAGGAGCTGGACGAAGTGGCGTATATCCGCTTTGCGTCGGTCTATCGCCAATTTAAGGATGTGCAATCCTTCATGGAGGAGCTTCAGCTCCTGCTGGACAGCCAGAAAAAACCGCAGGAATAAACCGAAAGCCGCCGCGTCATGCTAAACCTCGAAACGGAGGATTGGGCATGAAACAAACGGTTCGGCACGGCTTGGGCATTGCGCTGAGCGCGATGGTTTTTGTATGCAATTATTCCCCATGGGTGCGAAACGCGGCTGCGCTGCCGGATGCGCTGACGCTCTCTTCCGGGCAGCGGCTTGTGGTGCAGACCGGGCTGCCGATGCGCGTCGCGTCGGCGGGCGGGGCGGTCAGCGTGCTGGCCTCGCAGGATGAGCGCGTGACGCTCAGCGCGGAGGCGGGCGGGCAGACGAGCGTGACCTTTTCGCTGCTCGGGCTGATTCCCGTGCATGAGACGCGGGTGAACGTCGTGGAGGCGCGCAGGCTGATTCCCGGCGGGCAGGCGGTCGGCGTGGCGCTCAAGACGCGCGGCGTGCTGGTCGTTTCCGATTCGGCGAAGGGGCGGCTGCTGCGCGCGGGCGACGTGATCCTTTCCGCGAACGGCGAAACAGTGGAGAGCGCGAAGACGCTCGGCGCCGTCATCGGCGGGGCGCAGAGCGACACGGTTCGGCTCGAAGTGATGCGCGGCGGGCAGACGATCACGGTGGAAACGGCGGCTTCTGTCGATGCGGCGGACGGCAGGCGGAAGCTGGGCGTCTGGGTGCGCGACAGCACGGCGGGCGTCGGCACGCTGACCTATGTGGACCCGCAGACGGGCGCTTACGGCGCGCTGGGGCACGCGATTGTCGATGCGGACACGGGCAAGCTGCTGGATGCGCGCGAGGGCGCGATTCTGCGGGCGAACATCGTGGGCGTTGCGAAAGGGCAGAGCGGCAGGGCGGGCGAGCTGAAGGGCAACTTCCTCAAGGAGGGGCGGCAGATCGGCAGCCTGCTGGAAAACTGCGAATACGGCATTTACGGCGTGATGCGGGATGCGCCCCGGAGCGCGCTCTACCCGGAGGGGCTGAGCGTCGGCTCGCGGAGCGCCGTCCACACCGGGGCGGCCAGCATCATCGCGACGGTGGAGGGCGACGAACCGCAGGAATACGGCGTGGAAATCGTCCGCTGCTTCCCCCAGAGCGAACCGAGCCAGAAGGGCATGGTGCTGCGCGTGACGGACGAGCGGCTGCTGCATCGAACGGGCGGCATCGTTCAGGGCATGAGCGGCAGCCCGATCCTGCAGGACGGCCGGATCATCGGCGCGGTAACGCACGTCTATCTGAGCGACGCGACGCAGGGATACGGCATGTATATCGAGTGGATGCTCGAAAAAAGCGACGCGCTGGATGCGGAGGCGCAGGCAGCGTAAATGTACAGGGGAAGGTGACTGCGGAATGAAAACGCAAATTCTATGCGCGATGCGCGACGGCAGCGCGGTGATTCCGGCGCTTCGGACGTTGGAGGATGAGCAGGATTGCACCTTCCGCATGGTGCAATCCGGGGAGGGCGCGCTGTCGGCGGCGAAAAAATGCAGGCCGGATATTCTGGTGATCGACGCGGTGCTGCCGCTGATGGACGGGCTGGGCACGATTGACCGGCTCAGGGAGATCTACGGCGAGCGGATGCCGCAGGTCATCGGCGGGGTGATGATGCCCTTCGCGCGGGACGGCTTTCTGCGCAGGGGCGTGACCTGTCAGGTGCGCGTGCCGTGGGACGCGCAGGAGCTGACGGAGGCGCTCACGCAGATGCTCAAAAAGGTGCGCGGCGAAGCGGATTGGACGCGGATGGAGCCGGCCTGCCGACGCGCCGCCGGGCTGCTCAGCAAAATGGGCATGAGATCGACGCTGCGTGGATACGAATACCTATCCAGCGCGGCGGCGCTCGCGTGGGAGGACGAAAGCCGGATGGACGCGGTCGGCGACATGCTGTACAAGCCGGTGGCGCTGCGTTTCGGAACGACGGAGCAGGCCGTCGAGCGGCTGATCCGCCATGCGGTGGAAAGCGTGATGGATGCGTTCGGCGTGCGGCGCGTATACGGCTTTTTCGGCAACTCGATCGACCCGATCCGGGGCAAGCCGACCAACGCGGAAATGATCGGGATGCTCGCGCAGTATATGCGCGTGACCCCGGAGGATTGACGCGATGGCGATTGAAAAAACGAGCCTGATGCGGTATAATGACCGTATCGGACTCGTTTTCTTTTGGAAGAAAACGCAAAGGAGGAGCATATGAACAAAAAAGCAATCGTTATCGTTCTGGACAGCGTGGGCATCGGCGAACTGCCGGACGCTGCGAATTACGGCGACAAGGGCGCGGACACGCTCGGCCATATCATCAACACCTGCCATCCGAAACTGCCGCATCTGATGGAGCTGGGGCTGGCGAACATCGACGGCGCGAGCTTCCCCGGCAGGGTGGACGCGCCGAAGGGCTGCTTCGGCAAGCTGCGCGAGGTTTCCGCCGGCAAGGACACCACGACCGGCCATTGGGAAATCGCGGGTGTTCAGCTTGCACAGGCGTTCCCGACGTTCCCGAACGGCTTCCCGCAGGATTTCATCGAGAGGTTTGAAAAGGCTGTCGGCCGCGGCACGCTGGGCAACAAGCCCGCCTCCGGCACGGCGATCCTCGACGAGCTGGGCGAGGAGCACATCAGAACCGGCAAGCTGATCGTCTATACCTCGGCGGACAGCGTCTTCCAGATCGCGGCGAACGAAGCGGTTGTGCCGCTGGAGGAGCTGTATCGCGACTGCCAAATCGCGCGCGAGCTGCTGACGGGCGAGCTGGAGGTCGGCCGTGTCATCGCGCGTCCGTTTGTCGGCGACCACGCGGGCGCGTTCAAGCGCACCGGCGCGCGCCGCGATTTCAGCGCGCAGCCGCCGCAGACGATGTGCGACATTCTGAAAGAGAACGGCAAGACGGTCTACGGCGTGGGCAAGATTGAGGATATCTTCGATCACCACGGCATCACCAAGAGCAACCACGCGGCGGGCAACCCGGCCTGCATGCAGGCGACGTTCGAGGCGATGGACGAGGATTTTGACGGCCTGCTGTTCGTCAATCTGGTCGATTTCGATATGGTATATGGCCATCGCCGCGATGTGAAGGGCTACGCCGCCGCGCTGGAGGCGTTTGACGCGCAGCTCCCGGAGATTCAGGCGAAGATGGGCGAGGACGATCTGCTGATGATCACCGCCGACCACGGGTGCGACCCATGCCACAGCGGTACCGACCACACGCGCGAGCACACGCCGCTGCTGGTTTGGAGCAGGAAGATGCGGGGCGGCGTGAACCTCGGCGTGCGCGCGACATATGCGGACATCAGCGCGACGGTGCTGGATTATTTCGGTCTGGCGAACCCGCTGCGCGGAACTTCTTTTCTGGAGGAACTGAAATGATGGATGAAATGAAGAGAATCGACGAGGCGGCGGCGAAGGTGCTCGCCGTCTGCGGCAAGGCCGATATCGGCGTGATTCTGGGCAGCGGTCTGGGCGATTATGCCGAGGCGCTTGAGGACGCGGTCAAGCTGCCGTACAGCGAAATCCCCGGCTTCCCGCGCTCGACGGTCGCGGGGCACGCGGGCATGTGGTGCTGCGGCACGCTGTACGGCAAGCGCGTGGTGATGATGCAGGGGCGCTTCCATTACTACGAGGGATACGGCATGAAGGACGTGACCCTGCCGGTTCGCGTGATGCAGAAAATCGGCGTGAAGACGCTGATCGTCACCAACGCGGCGGGCGGCGTGAACCTCGGCTACCATCCGGGCGAGCTGATGGTGATCGGCGACATGTTCAGCATGACGGCGCAGAATCCGCTGATCGGCCCGAACCTCGATGCGTTCGGCCCGCGCTTCCCGGATATGAGCTGCGCGTTTGACAAGGAGCTGCGCGCGCTGGCGCACGAATGTGCAAACGAGCAGGGCTTTGCGCTGCGCGAGGGCGTTTATGCGCAGATGACCGGCCCGATGTATGAAACCCCGGCGGAAATCCGCATGCTGCGCACGCTCGGCGCGGATGCGGTGGGCATGAGCACTGTGCCGGAGGTCATCGTGGCGCGCCACGGCGGCATGCGCGTGCTGGGCATAAGCTGCATCACGAACATGGCGGCGGGGATTCTCGACCAGCCGCTCAACCACGCGGAGGTGACGGAAACGGCCAACCGCGTGAAGGGACAATTCAGAAATCTGCTTGACAGGATCATCGAAAAAATGTAATGCGGATACGCCGCACGGCCTCCCTCTTTTGACAAGCATAACAAAACCCCGATACCGCGCGCGGTATCGGGGTTTTCCTAACGGATAAAGAATGAAATTAGAGCTTGGCCATCGCGTCGTCAAGGCGCTTCATCGTTTCGTCCTTGCCGAGCAGATACGCCATTTCAAACGCACCGCCGGGGGTAGCAGCGCGGCCGGTGATGGCGATGCGCAGCGGCCAGAGCACGGTGGCGTTCTTCATGCCGGATTCGGGAATGGCGGCCATCACGGTATCGTGGAGGTTGGCCTCCGTCCAATCGGCCATGCCGGAGAGAATCGGGCGGACAAATTCGAGCGCCGCCTTGCTGGTTTCCGGCGTGGATTTGCTCTTTTTGTTGGTGAACAGCGCCATATCCAGCGCCGGCATCTCGGCGAGAAAATCCACCATGCCCGGAAGCTGGCTGAAAATCTCGGTGCGCGCCTGCAAAAGCTGGCAGAGGCGGTCGAGGTCGAACTTCTGCGGGTCGAGCACCTGAGAGAGCCACGGCTTGGCCATTTCGGCGTAGGCCTCCGGGGTCAGGCGGCGGATATACTCGGCGTTGAACCACGTCAGCTTGTTGGTGTCGAAGATCGACGGGCTCTTGTTGATGCCGTTTTCATCGAAGATGCGGATGAGGTCATCCATCGAGAAGAATTCCTCGTTGGTGTCCTTCGGCGCCCAGCCCAGCAGCGCGATGTAGTTGATGATCGCTTCCTTGAGGTAGCCCTTTTGCAGCAGATCCTCGAAGGAGGGATCGCCCCAGCGCTTGGAGAGCTTGCGGACGATCGGCTGCTCGTTTCCGTTTTCATCCAGAATCGGCTGCTTGGTTTCCTTATCCTTGAGCACGGATTCGATCATAACGGGCGGCAGATGCAGATAGATCGGCGGCTTCCAGCCGAAGGCCTCGTAGAGCAGGTTGTATTTCGGCGCGGAGGAGAGGTATTCCGTGCCGCGCATGACGTGGCTGATGGCCATCAGGTGATCGTCCACGACGTTGGCGAAGTTGTAGGTCGGCAGGCCGTCGGCCTTGATGAGCACGTTGTCATCCAGCGTGTCGCAATCCACCTCGACGTGGCCGTAGAGCATGTCGTCGAAGGACGCCTTGCCCGTGGTCGGCACATTCTGACGGATGACATAAGGCTCGCCCGCCGCGATGCGGCGCTTGGCCTCCTCAAGGCTGACGTTGTGCAAGCACTTTTTGTTGTATTTGTAGGTTTCGCCCTTGGCCTCGGCGGCCTTGCGGTCGGCCTCGATCTCTTCCTTGGTGCAGAAGCAGCAGTAAGCGCCGCCCTTTTCGACCAGCTCCCAAGCGAACTTGGGGTAGAGGTCGCGGCGCTGGGTCTGGATATACGGGCCGTATTCGCCGCCCACATCCGGCCCCTCGTCGTAAGCCAGACCGGCCTGACGCATGGATTTATAGATCAGATCGACCGCGCCGGGCACCTCGCGCTCCTGATCGGTATCCTCGATGCGCAGAATGAACTTGCCGCCGTGCTTCTTGGCGAACAGATAGGTATACAGCGCGGTGCGCAGGCCGCCCAGATGCAGATAGCCCGTCGGGCTGGGCGCAAATCGCGTGCGAACTTCATCAGACATGATGTTTCCTCTTTCTATCCTCGAAGGGATTTCGTGCCTGCGGGCACGACCAAAGGGCTTTCCGTTTTCGATTGTTTGTTTCTGCCACCGGCAGCAACAACCGAAAACCCCTTTGGAAACCTTCGGATGCAAATCTAATATACTTTTCCGGTGGGAGATTGAGGCAAAGCCCCGAACGCAGCCCCCGCAACTTATTCCGGTTTATAGCTGTCCTTCAGCGGAACGACGCGGTTGAAGACGGCCATATCCGCCGTGGAATCCTTATCCTTGCAGAAATAGCCCATGCGCAGGAACTGGAAGTCGTCGCCGACCTTCGCCTCGGCGAGCCAAGGCTCGGCAAAGCCGCGAATGGTCTTGAGGGAATCCGGATTCAGGCGGGCGGTGAAATCCTTCGCCGGGGCGGCGGATTCCTCGTCGGTCTCCTCCTCGGGCGCGATTTCGGTCTGCTCGTCGTCGTCGCGCATCAGCACGTCGTACAGACGACCCTCGAACGGAATGTTCCGCTCGGCGCTGACCCAGTGAATCGTGCCCTTGACCTTGCGATCCGCGCCCTCGGAGCCGGATTTGCTGGTGAAATCCACCGAGCAGTAGATGCAGGTCACGTTGCCGGCCTCGTCCACGTCGTAACGCTCGCACTTGATGATGTAAGCGCCCTTGAGGCGAACCTCGCCGTCCGGCTTGAGGCGGAAGAACTTCTTCGGCGCATCGACCATGAAATCCTCGCGCTCGATGTAGATTTCGCGGGTGAGCGGCACGGTGTGCGTGCCCATTTCCGGCTTCTTCGGGTGATTCTCGATCACGCAATCCTCGACCTTACCCGCCTCGTAGTTGGTCAGCACGATCTTCACCGGATCGAGCACGGCCATCGCGCGCGGCGCGGTTTCGTTCAGGTCGTTGCGGACGCAGTATTCCAGCAGGCGCACGTCTACGACGGAATCCGCCTTGGATACGCCCACGCGGTCGATGAAATCGCGCACGGCGGCGGAGGTGTAGCCGCGGCGGCGCATGCCCGCCAGCGTCGGCATACGCGGGTCGTCCCAGCCGGAGACATAGCCCTCCTCGACCAGACGGCGCAGGAAGCGCTTGCTCATCACGGTGTTGGTCAGGTTCAGGCGCGCGAACTCGATCTGGCGCGGCTTCTCCTTGAAGTTGCAGACGTTGACCACCCAGTCATACAGCGGGCGGTGGATTTCGTATTCCAGCGAGCAGAGGGAATGGGTCACGCCCTCGAGCGCGTCGCCGATCGGGTGCGCGAAATCATACATCGGGTAGATGCACCACTTGTCGCCCGTGCGATGGTGCGTGCAATACTTGATGCGGTAGATGGTGGGGTCGCGCATGTTGATATTCGGGGAGGCCATGTCGATCTTCGCGCGCAGCACGCGGGAACCCTCCGGGAACTCGCCGTTCTTCATGCGCAGGAAGAGCTCCATGTTCTCCTCAGGCGTGCGGTCGCGATAGGGAGAATTTTTGCCCGGCTGGGTCAGCGTGCCGCGGTATTCGCGGATTTCCTCCTTGGAGAGGTCGTCCACATACGCCAGCCCGCGGCGGATGAGGTCGAGCGCAAATTCATAAATCTGGTCGTACTGCTCGGAGGCATAGTAGACGTTGGCATAATTGAAGCCGAGCCAGTGGATATCGTCCTTGATGGCCTCGACAAATTCTTCTTTTTCCTTGGTCGGGTTGGTATCGTCAAAGCGCAGGTTGCACACGCCGCCGAAGCGCTCCGCCGTCAGAAAATCGACGGAAAGCGCCTTGACATGGCCGATGTGCAGATAGCCGTTCGGCTCGGGCGGGAAGCGCGTCTGAACGCGGCCGCCGTTTTTGCCTTCGGCGATATCGGCCTTGATGGCCTCCCAAATAAAGTTGGTCTTTTCCCGGGTCTCTTCTGCCATGGGAATCCCTCCTTAAAACTGCTTCATCTGATGAGTATTCATAATAGAATAGTATACTATACCCGCCGCCGCAAAACAAGACCCACGCTGAAATATTGGTCGTTCCGACAAAAAAAGACGCGCTTCCCTGATGATTTTAAGAATAGGGGGGAAAACGGGGGAACTCCTTCCGTCAGCTTCGCTGACACCTCCCTCAAAGAGGGAGGTCTGTTTTGCTAGGAAACAAACGGATGCAGAATACGCATTCCGACGTTGAACCAAGCAGAGGCAATGCGACATATCCAAACGGTGTTTTAGGCAGTTGTTTCCCGAAATATTCGGTTTAAGCATGACAGTGCCGTATTTAGCGATATAGACCTCCCTCCTTGAGGGACGTTGTATTCGCTGCTGCCTGTGGCGGAAACAAGCGAATATAACGCCGAAGGTTGGCACGGCGAAGCCGTGACGGAAGGAGTTATGCCGGAAGGAGCCGTTTTTTGACTCCCTGTGAAAAAATCCGCGAAAAGTGTTCCTTTTTGCATGGGGGATGTGCTATAATGAATCGGTGGCTTTTATAAGCTCTATCAACCAACTTTCCAAGAATAAGGGGGAACCCAAAATGCAGTATTCCAAAGAAGTGGAAGAAATGATCTGCGTCGCCAAGGGCCCTAATCACGGCCCCGCGCCCATCCCGGAAGAGGGCAAGTGGATCCAGGCGAAGAGAATCGAAGACATCTCCGGCTACACCCACGGTGTGGGCTGGTGCGCGCCGCAGCAGGGCGCGTGCAAGCTGAGCCTGAACGTGAAAAACGGCGTCATCGAGGAAGCGCTGGTGGAGACCATCGGCTGCTCCGGCATGACCCATTCCGCCGCGATGGCTTCCGAGATCCTGCCGGGCAAGACCATCCTTGAGGCGCTGAACACCGACCTGGTTTGCGACGCCATCAACACCGCCATGCGCGAGCTGTTCCTTCAGATCGTCTATGGCCGCACCCAGTCCGCGTTCTCCGACGACGGCCTGCGCGTCGGTGCGGGTCTGGAGGATCTGGGCAAGGGTCTGCGCTCCATGGTCGGCACGATGTACGGCACCAAGGCGAAGGGCACCCGCTACCTCGAAATGACCGAGGGCTACGTGCTCAAGATGGCGCTGGACAAGGACGATCAGGTTTGCGGCTATCAGTTCCTCTCTCTGGGCAAGATGATGGACGCCATCAAGAAGGGCATGTCCCCGAACGAGGCCTACGAGAAGAACATCGGCACCTACGGCCGCTTCAAGGCGGAGGACGGCGCTGTGAAGTGGATTGATCCGCGGACGGACAAATAAGAAGGAGGCGTGCGAAACAATGGCTCTTTTTGAAAACTATGAAGGTCGTATGCCTCAGCTCCAGCCGGTGCTTGACAAGTATGGCTTCAAGAACTTTGACGAAGTGAAGGCCTACACCAACTCCAAGGGCGTGGATGCGTATTCCATCGTGGAGAGCACCCAGCCGATCTGCTTCGAGAACGTGAAGTGGGCTTACGAGCTGGGCGCGGCGATCGCGATGAAGGAAGGCGTCAAGACCGCTGCCGAAGCCGCCAAGCGCATCGGCGAAGGTCTGCAGGCGTTCTGCATCCCCGGCTCTGTTGCCGATCAGCGCAAGGTCGGTCTCGGCCACGGCAACCTCGGCGCGATGCTGCTGGATGAAAACACCGAGTGCTTCGCTTTCCTCGCCGGTCACGAGTCCTTCGCGGCGGCCGAGGGCGCGATCAAGATCGCGCTGAATGCGAACAAGGTGCGCACCAAGCCGCTGCGCGTGATCCTCAACGGTCTGGGCAAGGATGCGGCCATGATCATCAGCCGCATCAACGGCTTCACCTATGTGCAGACCAAGTATGACTACCTGTCTGCCGACGTGAAGGAAGACCATGCGCTGTCCATCGTCAAGGAGACCGCGTATTCCAACGGCGAGCGTTCGAAGGTTCGCTGCTACGGCGCGGATGATGTGCGTGATGCACGCCTGCCACGGGCTGTCCGGCATCGTTTCGCCGCTGCTGCTCGGCGCGATGCTGGGATCCTCGGGGAACATGCCGCGCGCCTATCTGACCATTTTTGCCATCGGCCTGTTCACGGTCGCCATCCTCTGGCCGGCCAACGCGCGCATCCGTTTGAGCGACGCCGCCGCGCGGCCGGAGCCGCTGACCCGCGCCCAGCTTGTCGCCTTTTTCCGCGACCCCGCGCTGCGCGCGCTGGCCATTTGCATCCTCTTTTACGGCATCCACCTCTCGGGCATGATCGTCTGGATCGACCGCTATGTGGACGTGGGCCTGCAAAGCGAGCTGGGAGCGCTGGCGCTGGCCTTCCTTTACGCCGGACTGACGGCCTCGCGGCTGATCGTGCCGCTGCTGCGCATAAAGCCCCTGACCTACATAAGCGCCTCCTGCGCGCTTGGCGCCATCGTGCTTGCCGCCGGACTGTGCGCGAGCAACGCGGCGGTGATGTGCGGCTGCGTGCTGGCCTGCTCGCTGCTGTGCGGGGCGCTCATTCCCGTGGCACTGGGCACGGCCTGCGCCGGTTTTGCCTCCAACACGCTGCTGGCTTCGACGCTGATGAACCTGTGCATGCTGGCGGGGAACTGCGTTTCCTCGCCGCTGATCGGCATGATCGAGGCGCGTGTCGGAATGCGCTGGGGCATGTCCGTGTGCGCGCTGGCGCTCATCGCCGCTGCGGCGGCCCCGGCGCTGCAACTGCTGCGCACGCGCAAGGCGCGCTGACGGGGCGCGGCGCATACAAAAGCGGCGGTCGCAACAGCGGCCGCCGCTCGTTTTATGCACTTACTTGTTGTTGCGCTTGAGGAAACTCGGGGTGTCGGGCGTGAAGCCGCGACGGGTGCGGTTGTCGTCG
>ERZ827423.1665-NODE-1665-length-20613-cov-5.788160_pt1 | contig 20613 bp, 17 predicted proteins | sample MGYA00519775_ERZ827423 | MGnify/ENA primary metagenome ERZ827423 (study PRJEB31778, sample SAMEA3449296) | human gut metagenome | biome: human gut; feature: human-associated habitat; material: faeces | place: United Kingdom | collected 2010/2012 ...
TTGTCGGCAATCTTTTCGCCGCGCAGGGCGAGCAGCTGGTCGCGGAGCTTGGCGGCGGCCTCGAAATCGAGCCGTCCGGCGGCTTCGAGCATCTGCTCCTCCAGATGCTGCATCGCCAGCCGCTTTTCCTCGTCGTCCATCACATTGCCGTTTTCCTCGTCCGGCGCGCGGGAGACCACCAGCAGGTCGGCCACCGCCTTGCGCACGGTCTTGGGGGTGATGTGGTGCTCCTCGTTGAACGCCATCTGGATGGCTCTGCGGCGGTTGGTCTCGTCGATCGCCTTGCGCATGGAGTCGGTGACCGTGTCGGCATACATGATCACCTTGCCGTCCACATTGCGCGCGGCGCGGCCGATGGTCTGGATCAGCGAGGTTTCGCTGCGCAAAAAGCCCTCTTTATCCGCATCCATGATGGCGACCATCTCGACCTCGGGCAGGTCGAGTCCCTCACGCAGCAAGTTGATGCCCACCAGCACGTCGAACTTGCCCAAGCGCAGGTCGCGGATGATCTCGATGCGCTCCAGCGTGTCCACATCGGAGTGCAGGTAATTGACCTTGACGCCCAGCTCCTTCAAATAATCGGTCAGGCTCTCTGCCATGCGCTTGGTCAGGGTGGTGACGAGCACGCGGCAGTCGCGGGAGGTGACCTCGCGGATGCGCCCGACCAGATCGTCCACCTGCCCCTGCGCGGACACCAGCACGATTTCCGGGTCGATCAGCCCCGTGGGGCGGATGATCTGCTCCACCACCTGCCCCGCGGTCGCCATTTCGTAGGGGCCGGGCGTGGCGGAGACGAAGATGCGCTGACCGATCTTCTGCTCGAACTCCTCAAAGCGCAGCGGCCGGTTGTCAAAGGCGGAGGGCAGGCGGAAGCCGTATTCCACCAGGCTCTTTTTGCGGGCGAAATCCCCGGCGTACATCGCGCGCACCTGCGGGAGCGTGACGTGGGATTCGTCCACCATCAGCAGAAAATCCTTCGGGAAATAGTCCAGCAGCGTAAAGGGCGCCTGCCCCGGCTGCCGCCCGTCAAAATAGCGGGAATAGTTCTCGATGCCGGTGCAGAAGCCGATCTCGCGCAGCATCTCGATGTCGTAATTCGTGCGCTGCTCCAGCCGCTGCGCCTCCAGGAGCTTATCCTCCCTGCGGAACAGCTCCACCTGCTTGTGCAGATCCTGCTCGATGACGTCGATCTGCCGGTCGAGCTGCTGACGGGAGACGGCGTAGTGCGTCGCGGGAAAGATCAAAACGTGCGCAAGGTTGGCCGACACCACGCCCGTGACCGGGTCGAATTCGCTGATGCGGTCGATCTCGTCGCCGAAGAACTCCAGCCGGATCGCCTTGGACTGCTGCCCTACCGGGAAGATCTCCAGCACGTCCCCGTGCACGCGGAAGGTGCCGCGGGAGAAGTCGATGTCGTTGCGGTCGTACTGGTTTTCCACCAGCAGCGCGATCACCTCGTCGCGGTCCTTCTGCATCCCCTCGCGCAGCGACAGCGTCATGTTCTCATATTCGGACGGGTCGCCCATGGAGTAGATGCAGGACACAGACGAGACGATGATCACGTCCCGCCGCTCGGCCAGCGCGGCGGTGGCGCTGTGGCGCAGGCGGTCGATCTCGTCGTTGATCGAGGAATCCTTTTCGATATAGGTATCGGTCGTGGCGATATACGCCTCCGGCTGGTAGTAATCGTAGTAGGAGACGAAGTATTCCACCGCGTTGTCGGGAAACAGCTCCTTGAACTCGGAGCAGAGCTGCGCCGCCAACGTCTTGTTGTGCGCCAGCACCAGCGTCGGCCGCTGCACGCGCTCGATGACGTTGGCCATGGTGAAGGTCTTGCCCGACCCTGTCACGCCCAGCAGCACCTGGGTCGAAAGCCCGTCCCGAATCCCCTCCACCAGCTTTTCGATCGCCTGCGGCTGATCGCCCTGCGGCTTCATCGAGGACTTGATCCTGAACTCCGGCATGAAACGCGCACCTCCCCTTGTCTTAGTCGGCTGTTCGGTTCATCATGTCTGCTCATTATACCACGCTGCTGGGAATTCTTCACTTTCTTTCGAGATTCTTAACCCCCTGTTCGCTTTATCGCAGACGGCTCCGAATAAAACGCGCCCCGCGGCGGCACCCTATGCCCGGAGGTGATCTCTTCATGAAAAAGCAGCCCGAAAAACCGCTCCGCCCCGTGCGCGACGATCCCGAAAAATACTTAAATCCCGACCCGGATTCCCCCTTTCCCGACCGCGCGGACACGGTTTCCGCCCAGGAATGCACCGGTCTTTTCCCCACGCCGCCGCAGAGCGCCCCGGAATACGAAAGCCTGCAGCAGATGCACGGCATGGAGATCCCGAAGGAGGAACCGTGATGGACGGCGGCTACTATCCGTCCTTGTCGGCCAAAGAACCGCCCCCGCGGCGGAACGCGGATTTTCAGCCACAGGAGATGCTCTCCCTGTCCCCGGAGGAGGTACACGCCCGTGCGCTGCACCGCGCAAGGGAACGCCGTGCCGCCGCGGACCCGCCTCCGCCGGACGGCTGATCCGTGCCCGCGCCGAGGGGCGCGTCTGCCGATTCCCCGCTTGCCGCACCCTCGCGTGACGCGCCGTCCCGCTTCCGTGCAGCATCGCACAGGAAAACGCCGGGGTTTGCGCACCCACGAAACGGCGTGCGCCCGTGCGGCGATGCGCTTCCCCCCCACGGCGCGCGTTTGCCGCCGTGCGGTGCGCACGCACCCGGTACGCGCGCCCGCCCCAAAAGCCCTGCCGCATCGCGGCAGGGCTTTTGGGGCTCTTTTTCATATCGGGCGGAACGCGCCCCTGGGCTGACCGCACACCGGGCAGTATTCCGGCGGCTCGGTGCCCTCGTGGACGCGGCCGCAGACCGGGCAGATCCATTGGACGGGCTGCATTTTTCGGTAGAGCGTCTCCTTTTCAAGCTGCCTGATCAGCGCGCCGTAGCGCTCGTCGTGCATCCGCTCGATCGCGCCGACCATGCGGAACAGCGCCGCCGTTCGCTCGAAGCCCTCGTCCAGCGCCTCGCGCTCGAAACGGGCGTAGATGTCCGTCCATTCAAAGCGCTCTCCCGCCTGCGCGTCCTTGAGGTTGTCCAGCGTGCCGCCCAGCTTCCCCAGCGCGCCGAACCACAATTTGGCGTGCGCCGCCTCGTTGCGCGCGGTTTCCTCAAAAATTTCCGCCGCCGGCAGCAGCCCCTCGCTGCGCGCCGCCTGCGCGTAGAAATTGTACCAGCTCTCTGCCATCGCCTCGCCGGAAAAGGCCGCCATCAGGTTGGCCTCCGTGCGCGAACCTTTGAATTCCATGCTTTCGCCTCTCCTTTCCTGCGGCTCTGCCGCCTTCCCTATACCTTTCCAAAAAAGCGGCCGATTCATGCGCGACGGTAGACAATTCCAGTCAAAATGTGGTATACTGTCTTTGCGTAATCGTTTACCAAAGAACAAGCGGGGCTCGACACCATAAACATCTGCCCCGCCGGGGGGAGGCAGACCTTGGACGTATTGAAGGGCTTTTTTCAAAAACACGGCTGGCGCTACCTGCCGGGCATGGCGTTTCTGATCCTGAACGCGGCGCTGGACGTGGTTCCGGCGCGCCTGCTGGGCGACGCGGTGGATCTGATGCGCGAAAGCGTGATCGATCAGGGCGCGGTGCTGCGCAAGCTGATTGCGATGGTGGCGGTGGCGGCGCTGATCTTCGCCACGCGCACGACCTGGCGCGCGTTCATCAACGGCAACGCGCGGCGGATGGAGATGTGGCTGCGCGACACGCTGTTTACCCATCTGCAAAGGCTGGGGCCGGACTTTTTCAACAAGCAAAAGACGGGCGATCTGATGGCCTATGCCATCAATGACGTCAACGCCATCCGCATGACCTTCGGGCCGGCGGTCGCGCTGGCGGGCACGAGCCTGTTCACCGGCCTGTTTTCCGTGATTCAGATGAGCGCGGGCGTGGATGCGCGCCTGGCGCTTTACAGCCTTGCGCCCATCCCGGCGCTGATTGTGCTCATCCTGCTGCTGGGGCGGGTGACGCGGGCGCGCTTCCGCCGGGTGCAGGAGGCGTTTTCGGCGGTGTCCGACCGCGTGCAGGAGAACATCTCCGGCATCCGCGTCATCAAGGCGTATGCGCAGGAAAAGCCGGAGGTCGCGCGCTTTGAATCGCTCAACCGCAATATGCTCGCCACCAACGTCTCGATGGTCAAGGCGTCCTCCGCCATGCAGCCGATGGTGTCCTTCGTCTTCGGCGTCAGCTTCACCGTCAGCCTGATCTACGGCAGCGCCCTGGTGCGCGCAGGGTCGATCTCGCTGGGCGATTTTGTGGCGTTCCTGGGGTATCTTTCGCTGATCGTGCGGCCGGTGATGTCGGTGGCGCGCATCACGAACATCATCGAGCGCGGCCTAGCGTCCTTAAAGCGCTATGCCGCCGTGCTGCACACCCGGCCCACCATTGCCGACGCGGCCGACAACCGCCACCCGCAGCCGCTGGGCGGGGAAATCGCCGTGCGGGACCTCACCTTCACCTATCCGGAGGGCGTGCACCCCGCGCTTTCCGGCCTGTCCTTCACGCTCAAGAGCGGCAAGACGCTGGGCATCTTAGGCCGCACGGGCAGCGGCAAGACCACGCTGTGCTCCCTGCTGGTCAAGCTCTACAATCCCCCGCGCGGCACGGTGTTCTTCGACGGGGAGGACATCCACGACGTGCCGCTGGACGTGCTGCGCGGCGGCATCGGCTATGTGCCGCAGGACAATTTCCTGTTCTCCGCCTCCGTCAGGGAAAACATCCGCTTTTATGCGCCGAACGCGACCGACGAGGACGTTTACGCCGCGGCGAAGCTGGCGGATATCTACGACGCGGTGATGGATTTCCCCGACGGGTTCGACACCGAGGTGGGCGAGCGCGGCGTGACGCTGTCCGGCGGGCAGAAGCAGCGCGTCTCCATCGCCCGCGCGCTCGTGAAAAAGCCGCGCGTGCTGATCCTGGACGACGCGCTCTCCGCCGTGGACGCGGAGACCGAGCGGCACATCTGGGCGTCGCTGCGGGGCGTGCTCTCCTCCGGCGCGTCCGGCATCGTGATCGCGCACCGGGTCAGCGCGCTTATGCACTGCGACGAAATCCTCGTGCTGGACGAAGGCCGCGTGATCGAGCGCGGCACGCACGAGCAGCTGCTGGCGCTGGGCGGCCGCTACGCGCGCACCGCGCACGAGCAGGCGGCAGGGGAGGAGGAAAACGCTCATGCAGACTAACCCTACACGCAGAACCGCGGGGCTTTCTCGCCTGCTGCCCTTCTTAAAACCGCAGCTCAAAAACCTTGTGCTGTGCCTTTTGATGGTGCTGCTCGTCAACGCGGCGGAGCTGATCAAGCCCTATATCCTTGAAATCGTGATCGACCGGTACTTGACGGTGGGGCGGCCGGACAGCGGCTGGGACGCGGTGTGGTTCTTTGCGCTTTCCTATCTCTTGTGCGCGGCGCTGTCGTCGCTGCTGAGCGTGACCGAGGCGGTCAAGGTCAACCGCATGGGGCAGAGCATCCTGATGGACATCCGCCGCCGGGTGTTCACGCACATCCAGCACATGTCCATGGCGACGCTGGATCGCTTCTCCTCCGGGCGGCTGGTCACGCGCGCGACCAACGACGTCGAGACCTTGAACGAGCTGTTTTCCGACGTGCTGGTGAACCTGTTTAAGGATATTTTCATGCTCATCGGCATCGTCGCGGTGATGCTGTGGATCAACTGGCGGCTGGCGCTGGCGGCGTTTGCCGTGGTGCCGCTGATCGCGCTGATCACGGTGCTGGTGCGCGGGCGGCTGCGGCGCAACTTCGTGCTGCTCAAATCGCTCACCGGGCGCATCAACGGCTTTTTTGCCGAGAATATGTCGGGGATGCGCCTGGTGCAGATCTTCCGCAAGGAAAAGGAGAAGCACGATGAATTCTCCGCGCTGAACACGGCCTATTATCACTCCGCCCGCACGCAGGTGCGCATGAACAGCCTGATGCGCCCGCTGGTGGAGGTGGTCAATCAGCTGGGCATCGCGATCCTGATCTGGTACGGCTGCAAGCAGATCGGGCTGGGGACGCTGGAGATCGGCGTGCTGTACGCCTTCACCAACTACATCAAGCAATTCTTCGATCCCATCAACGATCTGGCGGAAAAATACACCACGATTTCCTCCGCCGTGGTTTCGACCGACCGCATCTTCGAGCTGCTGGACGACGATGCGCAGCTCGAGGACACGGTTTCCGGCCAGGATGTGCCCAAGGTTTGCGGCCGCGTGGAGTTCCGCCACGTCTGGTTTGCCTATACGGGTGAAAACTGGGTGCTCAAGGATGTGTCCTTCACGGTGGAGCCGGGGCAGTCCTTCGCCTTCGTGGGCGAGACGGGCGCGGGCAAATCCACCATCATTTCGCTGCTTTCCCGCTTCTATGCCCCGCAGAAGGGGCAGATCCTGCTCGACGGGCGCGACATCTCGCTGCTCTCTTTGGAGCAGCTGCGGCGGCACGTCGCGGTGGTGCTTCAGGATGTGTTCCTGTTCTCCGGCAGCATTTCCGAAAACGTGCGGCTGGGCAACCGGGAGATCACCGACGAGCAGGTGGATCGGGCGCTGCGGCTGGCGTGCGCGCGGGACTTCATCGACAGGCTTCCGCAGGGCATGGACACGCCCGTGACCGAGCGCGGCTCGACCTTCTCCGCCGGGCAGCGCCAGCTGCTGTCCTTCGCCCGCGCCATCGCGCACGATCCGGCGGTGTTCGTGCTGGATGAGGCCACCGCCTCCATCGACACCGAAACCGAGCAGCTGATCCAGCGCTCCGTCACCAGCGTCTCCCGCGGCCGCACGACGCTCATCATCGCGCACCGCCTGTCCACCATCCGCACCTGCGACTGCATCTGCGTGCTGCACGACGGCCGCATCGTCGAGCAGGGCAATCACGCCCGGCTTCTCAGCCTGAACGGCGCCTACGCCCGCCTCTGCCGCGCCCAGTCCGAACAGGAGTAACGAAAGAGCGGGCGGGGGGCCTCGGGCGGCCCCCCTGCACCCCCTGCTCCCGCCCCCCCTTCTTTGCCGGACGGACGGCAAAGAGAATGAAAGAGTTATCATCGTAGAATTGTCCTTTCAAACCCATTTTCACGCCAAAGTTCAACCCCTCCGTCTCGGCTTCGCCGATCCACCTCCCTCTTCGCACCATCACGCCTTGCGGCGCGTCGGTGCGTGACGGAAGGGTTGCCCCTTTCGCACTGCATTCCCCCTGAGGGCTTGCCCCTTCCTGCGCACGCCCCCTCCCCCGCGCGGCAAACCGTTCCGCCTCCACTCGCGCCGCAACACCCTTGCCGCGCCCCCGCCCAAGAGAAAGCCCCCGCCTGCCGCAATGCGGCAGGCGGGGGCTTTCTCTTGGGCCTCTAGCTTATTTTTTAGAACAATCCCACGATCTCCCCGTTTTCATCCACGTCGATGGCCTCGGCGGCGGGAACCTTCGGCAGGCCCGGCATGGCGATGATCTCGCCCGTGAAGGCCACCACAAAGCCCGCGCCCGCGCTCAGGCGCACCTGGCGCACGGTGATGGTGAAATCCTCCGGCCGTCCCGTTTTCTTGGGATCGTCGGAGAGGGAATACTGCGTCTTGGCCATGCAGACCGGGAAATTTCCGAGCTTATCCAGCTTGCGCAGCTGGGTTCTGATCCCCGCGGCAAAGGAGACGTTCTTTGCGCCGTAGACGCGCTTGGCGATCATCGCGATCTTGTTCTCCAGCGTCTCTTCCAGCGGATAGGCGTAGGTCATCTCCGAGGGCTGCTCGCACAGGTGCAGCACCTCTTCGGCCAGCGCCAGGCCTCCCTGTCCGCCCTTGGCCCACACGTCGCACAGGCGCACGTTCACGCCCAGCGCGCGCAGCTTTTCCTCCACCAGGTCAAGCTCGGCCTGCGTGTCGCTCTCAAAGCGGTTCAGCGCGACCACCACGGGCATGGAATACACCTTCTGCATGTTCTCGACGTGCTTGAGCAGGTTGCCGATGCCCTTTTCCAGCGCTTCCAAATTCTCTTTTTCCAGCTCCGCCTTGGGCACACCGCCGTGGCTCTTGAGCGCGCGCACCGTCGCCACGATCACCACCGCGCTGGGGGCCAGCCCCGCCATGCGGCACTTGATGTCGAGGAACTTTTCCGCGCCCAGGTCCGCGCCGAAGCCCGCCTCGGTCACACAGTAATCGCCCATCTTCAGCGCCGTGCGCGTGGCGATGACGGAGTTGCAGCCGTGGGCGATGTTGGCAAAGGGGCCGCCGTGCACCAGCGCAGGCGTGCCCTCCAGCGTCTGGACGAGGTTGGGCATCAGCGCGTCCTTGAGCAGCGCCGCCATCGCGCCCTGCGCGTGAATGTCCTTGCAGGTCACGGCCTCGCCCGCGAAGGTATACGCCACCACGATGCGCTCCAGCCGCTTTTTGAGGTCCTCCATGTCGTTGGCCAGACAGAACACCGCCATGACCTCGGAGGCCGCGGTGATGTCAAAGCCGTCGCTGCGGGGCATGCCGTTGCTCTTGCCGCCCAGGCCCGTCAAAATGTCGCGCAGCTGGCGGTCGTTCATGTCCATGCAGCGGCGCCACACCACGCGGCGGGGGTCGATGTTCAGCGCATTGCCCTGCTGGATGTGGTTGTCCACCATCGCCGCCAGCAGGTTGTTGGCCGCGGTGATGGCGTGCAGGTCGCCGGTGAAGTGGAGGTTGATGTCCTCCATCGGGATGATCTGCGCCCAGCCGCCGCCCGCCGCGCCGCCCTTGACGCCGAAAACCGGCCCCAGAGACGGCTCACGCAGCGCCAGCACCGCGTTTTTGCCCAGACGGCGCAGCGCGTCCGCCAGGCCGATGGAAACGGTGGTCTTGCCCTCGCCCGCGGGCGTGGGGTTGATGGCCGTGACCAGGATGAGCTTGCCCGGCTCGCCGGAGACGAGCTTGGGATCGATCTTCGCCTTATAGCGGCCGTAGGGCTCGATCTTTTCCGGGTCCAGCCCCGCTTTTTCCGCAATCTCCGCAATGCGCTTCGGCTCCACCGAGCGCGCGATTTCAATGTCCGTCATCTGTGCCTTCCTCCTCGCAAATGATTTTAACGCAAATTATTCTCTGCCGAACCGGTTGGCCTTCTTGCCGCACACGCCGACATCCGCCACAAAAAGGCTGCCCGCCTCGGGGAACTTCTCCTTGCCGAAGCCCGCGGTGGTGATAAAGAGCTTGTCCAGCTTCTCCCCGCCGAAGGTCGGGCAGGAGGTGCAGGGCGCGGGCACGTCCACCTGCATCAGCTTTTCGCCCGTGATCTCGTCATAGCGGCACACGCGGCAGCCGCCCCACTGCGCCACCCAGAGCTTGCCCTCCGCGTCCACGGTCATGCCGTCCGGGCCGCCCTCTTCGGGCGCAAAGCCGGTAAAATCGACCACTGTGCGGCGGCTGTTCAGGTCGTTCTCGCCCGCTTTTTCGTCATAATCGAACGCCCAGACCGCGCGGGAGGGCGTGTCGATGAAATACATGGTCTTGCCGTCCGGGCTCCAGCCCAGGCCGTTGGCGCAGCCCAGCCCGTCGATCACGCAGCGGGACGAGCCGTCCGGCGCAATGCGGTACAGTCCGCCGACCTTATCCTGTACCATCGGCATCGTGCCCTGCCACATATTGCCCGCGGGATCGGGTTTGCCGTCGTTGCCGCGGTTTTCCGGGCGGCCGTCCTCGGGCTGAACGAAGAACTCATCCCTGCCCGTGTCGGGGTCGAAGAAGTGCAGCCCGTCCTCCAGCGCGACGATCAGCCGTCCGCTCTGCGTCAGGCCCACCGTGCCGATGCGCGAGGGCATGGGGTAGGAGGTCGTCTCGCCCTCCATCGTCACGCGGTTGAGCTTTCTGCCCTCGATGTCCACAAAGAACAGGCAGCCCCTACGGTCGTCCCACAGCGGGCCCTCGCCCAACATCGCCTGTGCCTTCAAAAAAACTTCTGCTTTCATGGTCTTTTCCTCCCGTGCAAATCCTTTTAGCTACAAAAAGGATTTTGCCTTTCTCTTGTCGTATTTTATTTTTTCAGAAAATCTGCCATATAAAGGAGATGGTTGCATGACGCGCATGCGTGTTTTCTGGTCGGTTTACTGCATCCTGGTCGGCGTCGCGCTGCTGGTGAAGATCCTGTTCCGGCTGGATTTCTCCGGCTGGACGGTCGCCTTTGCGATCCTGCTGCTGGAAAGCGGCGTTTTTCTGGTCACCGGCGGGTTCGGCCTGCGGCGCGGGCGCTCCGCGCAGGGCAGCGGGGATTACTTCTTCTATTCCGGCGAGATCGAGCTGCCCGCCTCGGAAAACGCGCCGGCGCTCACCACCGCCTTTTCCAACGCCGAGATCTGGTTCACCGGCGGGATGCCTCCCGTCACGCGCGTAACCTGCCTGTTCAGCAGCATCACGATCCACGTCCCGGAGGGCTATTCCGTGCGCGCCGCCTGCTCGACGGCCTTCGGCCAGATCGACACGCCCAAGGGCAGCATTCCCGGCTTCGGCGACCGCGTCTTTGTCGTGAGCGACGGCCTCCAAGCCCAGCTTGAGCTGCACTGCGTCTTCGGCCGGATCAACCTGCTCGATTGACCCCGCCCCTTCGGGGCACGCTATGGGCGGGGGGAGCGAAGCTCCCCCCTGCACCCCCCTCTCCCGCCCCCGCACACCGGACAGGCAGGCGCGAAAGGGACGGAAAGGGCGCCTTGGCTCCCCCTTCGTAGGCCGCGAAAGCGGCTGAAGTCCGAGCGTTTCGGCAAGGCCGAATAAGCTGGACGAAACACCGGGACATTCCGAAGGAATGTTACGGTGCGAAGAGGGAGCTGTCTGCGCAGCAGACTGAGGGGTTGCCCTTGGCTCCCCTATACCCGTAGGGTGAGCGCAGCGAACCTGAAGCATGAGCGTTTAGGATAGGAGAGCACGGCGTGCTCTCTCATCCTAATAAGCCATGCGAAACACCGGGACATTCCGAAGGAATGTTACGGTGCGAAGGGGGAGCTGGCCGCCACAGCGGCCTGAGGGGTTGCCCTGCCCTGCGTTCCGCTCATGGTTGGGCGGAACGCAGGGCTTTTTCCTTTTTTCTCAGAATCCCAGCTGATGCAAAAACTTGCCCAGCAGCCCGCTCCACGAGGTCGTGCCGGGGGCTTCCTTTTCGTTGCCCAGATCCAGTCCGTGCCGGCCGAAGGGATAGACGTGCAGCGACACGGGCACGTTCTGGTCGGCGCACTTCTGCGCAAAGTCGATGCTCGATTCCACCATCACGATGGGGTCGGTCGCCGTGTGCCACAAAAAGCAGGGCGGCGTATCGGGCGTGACGTGGTATTCCGGGCTGAGCGCGCGCACCCGGCGGATGTCCAGATCGCGCTCGCCGGTCATGTACTCATTGAAGTCCGCATATCGCATCATGTTGATGTTGAGCACGCCATAGCAGGGCGCGATGGCGTCCGGGCGGCAGGAGACGCGCTCGACGGGATCGCCGGCATCGGGATTGCCCGCGTCGTACTGCGTGCCGCACAGGCCGGTCAGGTGGCCTCCGGCGGAAAAGCCCATAAAGCCGATCTTATCGGGCAGCACGCCGAATTCCTCCGCGCGGGCGCGAACCGTGCGGATGGCGCGCTGCGCGTCGAGCATGGGGACGGGCGCATGATAGGGATGCACGCGGTAATCAAGCACAAAGGCGTTGATCCCCATCTCATTTAAGCGCTGCGCCACCGGCGCGCCCTCGTGGGCGGCCTTGTGGGTGTACGCGCCGCCGGGGGCGACGATCATCGCGCCGTGCCCTTTGCCGTCGTTCAGCAAAAAAGGCGTAATGCTCGGCATTTCCTGTCCGATTCCCGCGTCGAAGAGCGGAACGTCCTTTTCGTTTTCCCAGAGATAAATCTTCTGCATTTCCATCTTTCCTCGCCCTCCTTAAAAGCCCATCGTGCGCAGGAAATCGGCCAGCAGCTGCGGCCAATCCTCCGCCAGCGGGGAATCCTCTCTGCCCAGCCCCACGCCATGCGGGCCGAAGGGGAAGATGTGCAGCGAGACGGGCACGTTGTGCGCGATCAGCGCCTTGGCCAGGCGCAGGCTGTTCTCCACCGGCACCGCGCCGTCCTCCGCCGTGTGCCACAAAAAGCAGGGCGGGGTCTTTTCCGTCACGTTGAACTCGGCGGTCAGGGCGCGCATCTGGCGGCGTTCAAACTTCTCGCCCATCAGGCTGTACGCCGAGCCCTCGTGCCAGTATTGATCGACCGAGGCCACCGCATAGCAGGGCACGAACAGATCGGGGCGGCTGCTCTCGCGGTCGATGGGATCTTCCGCAGCGGGGTCGCCCTCGTCCCACAGCGTCGCCGCCGTGCAGACCAGATGCCCGCCCGCCGAAAAGCCGAGGATGGCGATCTTGTCCTTGTATATGCCGAACCTGTCCGCAAAATGGCGAACGTAGCGGATGGCGCGCTGCGCGTCCATCAGCGGCACGGGGTGGCGGTAGGGCGCCACGCGATAGTCCAGCACAAAGGCGTGAAAGCCCAATTCGTTCATCCGCTGCGCGATCGGCGCGCCCTCGTGATCCGCCTTCATGACATAGCCGCCGCCGGGGCAGACGATCACCGCGCCGTGCATCTTGCCGTCCGCAAGCAGATACGGCGTGAGCGTGGGCTCCGGCTGGCCGATGCTCTCGTCAAACATCGGCGTATTCTTCCAAAGCTTGATGGTCTCCATATTTTTCCTCCTGCGGGGCAAGCACCCCAAGTGGTTTTCTCTATTTTTCTTTCGTCCCGCGCTGCGCGCGGGGGCGCGTCCGCCGGTTTCGTGCGCGCCGCGCTTTTATCGGGACGCGCCGTCCGGCCGATTCTTCCCCGCACGGGCACGGCCGGGTTTTGCGCACCCGCCCGGCTTCCTCCTGTGCGGCGCATGCCTGTCCCCATCGCGCGCGTCCGGATGCGGTGCGGCGTGCGCGCAGCCGGGGGACGCGCGCCCCCGTTTCCCTTACAGATAGGGGTTCATGTCTCCGAGCTTACCGAAGATCAGATCCGGCTCGACGCCGTATTTTTCGATGTCCTCCACCGTGCCCTCTCCCGACAGCACGAGGATCGAGCACAGCCCGTGATCCACGCCCGTGCGCACGTCGGTGTAGAGCCGGTCGCCCACCATCGCCATCTCCCCCGGCGCAAGGCCGGTGCGCTCCTGCGCGGCGCGCACGATCTCGCCGCAGGGCTTGCCGATGATCACGTCCGCCTTCCGCCCGGTCGAGGCCTCGATAAAGGCCATGATCGCGCCGATGTCGGGAATAAAGCCGCTTTCGGTGGGGCAGTTGAAATCGGGATGCGTGGCGATATACGGAAGCCCTTCCCGCACCAGATCGCACACGCGGGTCATCTTCGCATAGTCCAGCGTCGTGTCAAACCCCACCAGCACAAGGTCGGGATGTTCGTCCTCCAGCGCAATGCCGTGCTTCTCCATCTCTTCCCTCAGCGACGGATTGCCCAGCAAAAACACGCGCTTGCCGGGATATTCGCGTTTCAGATACTGCGCGGCTGCCTGACCGGAGGTGAGGATCTTGTCCTCCCCGACGTGCAGACCCAGCCGTCCGAGCTTTTCAACGTAGTGCTGAACCGACCGCGAGGAATTGTTGGTCAAAAACAGGTAGCTGCGCCCGGTCTGCTCGACCTTTTGCAAAAACTCCATCGACCCTTCGATGATCCGGTCGCCCAGATAGAACGTGCCGTCCATGTCCAGCAAAAAACACCGAATCCCGCTCAGCGCCGCGCGCATCTCCGCCGCCGTCTTTTCGCCCGGCTTTCTCATCCGCCGCATCCTCCCCATTTTCGCATTCTTCCGTTTCCATTATAACACAACCATCCCCCCGCGCAAGAAAAAACGTCCGAAGCGCTCCCCCGCCTCCTGCGCAAAAAACACCTCTGCGCGGCAGTCCGTGCAGCTCCCACTCGCGCCCGCACCCCTCTGCCGCGCCCCCGGACGCCAAAAGACAGGCGGCAATTCCTTGCCGCCTGTCTTTTGGCGTCCTTTTTCCCGTCACAGATCGTCCGCGTCCTGCACGGGCCGCTCCCCGTTTTCCGGGGAAGGCCGTCCCGTCCATGAGCCGAGCGGGTCGGTTTGGCTCGCACGCCGGGTGATGCACTGCATCGCCGCCTGCGTGGGCTGCGCCCTTCAATGCTCGCGGCAATCCTGCCCGGGGTCTTTGACGTTCTCGTCCTGATTCGGGTTCTTCTGATTCTTGGCCTTGTTCTGGCTGTTCTTGTTCTGAGAGCTGACCTTGTGGTTTTTGTTCCGGTTCTGCATGATGTTATCACCTCGCCGGTAGTCTGCCCCGGCGCGATGCGATTATGCAGCTTTTTTGCTTTACGGCTGGAGCGGTTCGCCGTCTCCCTGTTCGCCGCCCGCCGCGTCGGAGGGCAGATCGGGCTGCTGCGTCGCTTCCGGCGCGTCCGCCGTATTCTCCGAGACCACCGGCAGCGTAAGCTCCTGCGCATAGAGCAGGTTGCCGCTCTCGTCCACGAAGCAGACGGGCTTGTTTTTGTCGAAATCCGCGCGGTCGCACAGCACGGCGGCGGGCACGGGCGCTTCTCCTTCGGCAAGGTCGCTCAGCGCCACCGTCACGCGGATGCAGGCGTCGTTCTCCTCGATCGAGGCGACGGCCGCCTGGCGGGTCTCGGTGCTTTGGGGAACCGCGGTGACGAGCACCTTGTCCTGCGGCAGCTCGGTCTTTTCGTCGGAATTGTAGACATAGTAAACGGCGCCGTCGCTCTCGCGCAGGCAGGAAGCCTGTTCAAAGCCGATCGGCGTGCCGGCGGCAAGCACCGCGCTCATGTCCAGCTGGGCGCGCAGCGCGCTGTCGTCCGGCGGGAAGCCCGGGTTCTGCTCCGCGGCGGGATCGACCGTCGGCTCCGGCTCGGGCAGCGCAGCCTGCAGGGTCTGCATCATCGCCGGAAGATCTGCCGACTGAAAGCTCATGTATACCCGCACGCTCTGCCCGTCCACCTTGCGGTTGATGGGGACGTTGATCAGGTTCTGATAATCGTCATAATACACCGTCATCGTGCCCGCCGCCGTCGCCAGATAGATCTCCTGCGAAGCGTTCAGCTCCGGCGAATAATTGGTCTGGATCTCCACCTGCACGGGCTCCGCGGCGTAGAGCAGATCGCAAAGCTGCGCAAACTCCTCGCTCCCGGCGGCGTATCGCAGCTGCGGGATGTTGTCCCCCAGTCCCTCGTTTAAGAAGCTGACCGCAGCCTCCGTCACGCTCTCGCGCGGCAGCAGGTTCTGCAGCGTCGTCTCCTCCGCTTTGCAGCCCGCCAGCGCCATCAGCATCAGCGCCAGCGCGGCCGTCAGCGCCAGCGCGCGCAGCAGACCGCGGGAAATGTTCTTTTTATTCCGAACTTCGTCTTTTCTCATTTTTCAAACCGTCCTTTGGCTTTGCGGATGATTCCTATTTTAACTTCTTTATTATACAGGATGCCCCTTCTTTTTGCAACGCCGGGGCAAATGCACAGCGGAGAAAAAGTTTTCCGTTTCCGGGTATGTCCCCGCGCACGGCGGCGCACAATAAAGCCCGAAGGAGGCGAAAACCTTTGAAAAGACTGTTCAAAACGATGTTGTTTCTGACCCTGACGGCCGTGCTGCTGGCGGCGCTTTCCGCCTGTGCCTGCAACGGCCAGACCGCGACGCCCTCTCCCGCGCCCACCGCGATGACCGCAACGCCCGCCCCCGCGCCGACCGAGAGCATCCTGCCCTCGCCGGAAGCGCCGGATGGGACGCCGGAAAGCCCCGCATCTCCGGAAAGCTCTGCCGAGCCCGGCTCCGCCATCGACTACGACGCGCTGAAAACCGAGGTGGAAAAGCTCAGCGAGATCGATACCTGCGACGTGGTCGCGCACGGCGGCAAGGCGATTGCGGGCGTGACGTTTGACGCGCAGTATCAGGGCACGCTGACCGACCGCATCGAGGAAATGGTGCGCGAGAAGATCACCGCCAAGGACGCGGGAATCACCGAGGTTGCCGTCACGGCCGACCCGACGCTGTGCACCGAGATCCGCACCCTTGCCGCCGAAACCGCCGGCAAGGCCATGACCGCCGAGCAGATCAAAAAGTTCGACGAGCTCTTCGGCAAGATCTCGCCCGCGGGTTCCGAATCCCCCGCCGCATCCTGACCGTTTTTTACCCCCTTTTGAGCGCGGGGAGCCGGAGGCTCCCCGCGCTCTCTCGTCTTTTCCCGCGAGAAACTTATTTATCCTTCCCCGTTCGATTGACGTTCTTCGGGCGCTGCCTTATAATGGTTTCAACCCCGAACCGCGGATTTTTCCGCGGCAGAGAGGATTCTATTTCAGGAGGAACCCGATATGTCCTGCCCTAATCCCGTCGCGTTCACCGTTTTCGGTCACGACATTTATTGGTATGGCATTCTGATCTCCCTGTCTGTGGTGCTTGCGGTCGTCATGGTCTACCGCGAGGCCAAGCGCAAGGGGCTGGACGCCGATTGTATGCTCGATTACGCCCTGCTGACCGTGCCCACGGCCATCGTCTTCGCCCGCCTTTACTATGTGATTTTCGAGTGGGATCAATACGCCGCCAATCCCATCCACGCGCTGTTCATCTGGGAGGGCGGCATCGCCATCTACGGCTCGATCATCGGCGGCATCGTCGCCACGCTGATCTTCTCGAAGTGGAAAAAGATCTCCTTCTGGACGCTGGCGGATCTCGTCGCGCCGGGTCTGGTGCTGGGGCAGGCCATTGGCCGCTGGGGCAACTTCTTCAACCAGGAGGCCTTCGGCGAGCTGGTCACCAACCCCGACCTTCAGTTCTTCCCCTACGCCGTGTACATCGAGCGCCTGGGCGAGTGGCACATGGCGACCTTCTTCTATGAATCGGTCGCGTGCTTCCTGATCTTCATTTTCCTGCTGATCTACCGCCGCAAGGCCAAGAACGCCCCGGCGGGCAACCTCTTTTTGTGGTACTGGGTGCTCTACGGCATCGAGCGCGCCTATGTGGAGGGTCTGCGCACGGACAGCCTCTGGATCTTCAAGGGCGGCATCCCGATCGGCAACCTGATCTTCTTCCCCAACGGCCTGCGCGTTTCCCAGGTGCTGTCCATCATCATGGTCATCGCCTTCGGCACGGTGCTCATCGTCCGCGCCGTCAAGCGCCATAAGAAGCAGACCGCCGAGGACGAAACCGCTCCGCTCGACCCCAGTTTGCAGCTGGTCAGCGAAGACGGCGCAGCCGAAGCGGAATCCGCGGACGAATCCGCCCCCGCGCCGGAAGCCGAAGTCTCCGCACCCGAGCAGACCGAATCCGCCGGGGAATCCGCTCAGCCGGAAGAACCCGAATCCGCCGAGGAAGAACCCGCCGCCGAGGAGGACAAAGACGGCGAAGAGGCGGAAGAAAACAAATAAAAATCACAAAAGGAAATAAGGGGAGCGCTCATGAGAAACCTGACGATGCTCACGGATTTATACCAGATGACCATGATGAACGGCTATATCAACGCCGGCATCACCGACCGGATCGCGGTGTTCGATCTGTTCTACCGCCAGAACCCCGGCGGCAGCGCGTTTGCCGTCGCGGCGGGCTTGGAGCAGGTGGTCGATTACATCAAAAACCTGCATTTCGACCCGGAGGATATCGACTACCTCCGCTCTCTTCACCTCTTTGACGAGCGGTTCTTCGATTACCTCAAGGATTTCCGCTTCACGGGCGAGCTTTATGCCGTGCCGGAGGGCACCGTGGTCTTCCCCTACGAGCCACTGATCCGCATCAAGGCGCCGCTCTTTGAGGCGCAGCTAATCGAAACGGCGATGCTCAACATCGTCAACCACCAGACGCTGATCGCCACCAAGGCCGCGCGCGTATGCCAGGCCGCGGCGGGAGATCTGGTGATGGAGTTCGGCCTGCGCCGCGCGCAGGGGCCGGACGCGGGGCTTTACGGCGCGCGCGCCGCGCTGATCGCGGGCTGCGGCTCCACCTCCAACGTGCTGGCCGGGCAGCTCTGGGACGTGCCGGTGGCGGGCACCCACGCCCACAGCTGGGTGATGTCCTTCCCGGACGAGCTGACCGCCTTCCGCGCCTATGCCCAGGCCTATCCGGATGCGTGCCTGCTGCTGGTCGATACCTACGACACGCTGCATTCCGGCATGCCCAACGCCATCCGCGTGTTCCACGAACTGCGCGCCAAGGGGCATGAGCCGCTGGGCATCCGCCTGGACAGCGGCGACCTGGCCTACCTTTCCCGCCAGGCGCGCCGCATGATGGACGAGGCCGGCTTCCCCAACGCCAAGGTCTGCGCCTCGGGCGATCTGGATGAAAACGTCATCTGGGACCTCAAGCAGCAGGGCGCGTGCATCGACAGCTGGGGCGTGGGCACCAGGATGATCACCTCCGACGGCTGCCCCGCGCTGGGCGGCGTTTACAAGATGAGCGCCGAGATCATCGACGGGCAGATCGTCCCCAAGATCAAGGTCTCCGAAAACCCCGCCAAGGTCACCAACCCCGGCTACAAAAAGGTGCAGCGCATCTACAACCGCGAGGGCATGGCCATGGCCGACATCATCATGCTCGACCACGAAACCATCGATACCGCCAAGCCCCTGACCATCTTCCACCCCGTGGATACCTGGAAGCGGCAGACCTATACCGATTACACCCTGCGCGACCTGCTCGTGCCGGTGTTCGTTGACGGCGAGTGCGTCTATACCTGCCCGAAGCTTTCGGAGATTCAGTCCTACTGCAAAAACGAAATCTCCACCCTCTGGGAGCAGTACCGCCGCCGCCTGAACCCCCATGTCTACAAGGTGGACCTTTCCTACGAGCTGTACGCCCTGCGCCACCAGCTCCTCAACGCCGCCCGCACCGAACAGGGCGACATCCCCCCGATGCAGTAAAGATCCCTATTCCCCGCTTCCAACGCCCGCGCAGCAATCTCCTGCGCGGGCGTTTTTCCCTCAGCAGCGCCGCCCGAAGGGCTGCCTTGGCTCCCCTGTACCCGTAGGGTTCGCGCAGCGAACCTGAAGCATGAGCGTTTTGGAGAAAAGAGCATAGTATGCTCTTTTCGGAAAAAAGCCATGCGCAACACCGGAACGTCCTGAAGGGGCGTTTCGGTGCGAAGGGGGGAGCTGGCCGCGCAGCGGACTGAGGGGTTGCCTTCCTGCGCACGCCGCCCCGACCGGCGGCAATCCGCGCAGCCCCCACTCGCGCGGAAACACCTTTGCCGCGCCCCGCGCCCTTTTTTTCTTATTTCGGCAGGGAAACCAAACGAACTTCTCCCTGCGCACTCAAAAGCAGTTGGTTTTCATTCACCCGCAGCAGCACCCCGTCCGCCGCATAGGGCAGCGAGTAGCTCTGCGTCTTGCCGCCCGAAACCGGCACGCTGTAAAGCGTCTGCCCCGCCAGCCCCCAGACCCTGCCGTTTCCCATCATCAGGTCCGTGCAGCCCGCGTGCATCCTAAGGTCCGTCACCTTCGCGCCCGCGATCACCCGCAGCGCCGTGGCGTCCTTCCCCTGCTCCGACAGCGTCAGCAGCAGGCTCATCTGCTCCGCGCCCGCATAGGAATCGCGCAGCGTCCAGCCGTAGACCTGCACCGAGGAGGCCGTCGCGTCGCTCGTGGAGCGCACGTCGATCGTCCGCGTCCCGCAGATGTAGACCTGGCTGCCGTGCATCAGGGGCTTGTAGTAAAGCTGGCTCGAGGTCGAATACCCCGCGATGAGCAGCTTGCCCGGCTGATGAATGTTGAGCTGGCTTCTGGGCTCGATGCCCGTGTCGTCCAGCATCAGCACCCACATCAGGTCGCTGCCGGAATACATGCCGTAGTCCATCACCGCGCCGTTTTCCGCCTGGATCACTTCCACGCTCTTGCCGGTCTTGTCGATGATCTCGATGCTGTCGTCCGCATAGCGCACCGCCACGCTCGCCTGCCCCGCGCGCACCTGCGCGATGGGCTGCGCCGTCGTCACCGAAAAGGCCACGCTGCCCACCGTGTCGTAGACATAGAGCGTGCTGCCCTTGTAAATCGCCGCCAGCTGCGCGCTCGTGTCGCACTGATACCCCTGCGACCCGTCCGGCGAACGCTCCCAGAGCAGCTCGCCCTTTTTGACGTCGTAGGCGCGCGCATAGCTGCCGTCAAAGGCGAGAAACACCTGCCCCATCGCGTAGAACTGATCGCTCGGGTTCGCCCCGGAGATCACCGTCCCGCCGTCGGCCAGGCTGCCCGTGCCGGAGGAGCATCCGCGCACCCCGAAAAAGATCCCCGCCGCCAGCCCTGCCGCCAGCACCGCGATCAGCACCGTGCGCAGCACGACGGGCATGTGCAGCCCAAAATGGAATTTTACCGAAGAAGCACGCATCTCTTCCGGCCCCCGCCTTTCCTCATTCCTGATTGTCTCTCGAAAAATCGCTGTTTCGCCTGCCCCGCAGCCCTTGTCTTTCACAAAGAGTCTTTGCGGGCTTTATAGAATTCTCCGCGCCCGCCCTTTCCTCCTGCCTGCCCCGCGCCCTCTTCCCTAAAAAAACGCGGAAGCCGCCTTGTCTGTTCGGTTTGCCCGTTTTCCTTCTTTTTTTCTCTCTTTAGGATGGGCAAAGGCATAGGGGGGCGGGCTTTGCCCGCCCCCCTATGCCTTTGCCGGGAGCG
>ERZ827423.1686-NODE-1686-length-20413-cov-3.111946_pt1 | contig 20413 bp, 10 predicted proteins | sample MGYA00519775_ERZ827423 | MGnify/ENA primary metagenome ERZ827423 (study PRJEB31778, sample SAMEA3449296) | human gut metagenome | biome: human gut; feature: human-associated habitat; material: faeces | place: United Kingdom | collected 2010/2012 ...
TGGATCCTTAACGCTGAACCTGCCTGAGATGTGGGAGATTTCTGGTTATAACCGTGTTGCGCCGCAGTGGGCAATTCACTACAGCATGGCCTATACCAGTTGGAGCCAGTTCCAGGAATTGAAAGCGAAAGGCGATAGTGGTCAGACTCTGTTCTATAAAGATGAAGGATTCCGGGACGCGTATCGTATCGCGTTGGGTACAACCTACTATTATGATAAAAACTGGACCTTCCGTACCGGTATCGCTTATGACGACAGCCCGGTTCCGGCAGATAAACGTTCTATTTCCATTCCTGACCAGGATCGTTTGTGGTTAAGTGCTGGGTTAACCTACGCATTTAATGAAGATGCATCCATTGATGTTGGCGCATCTTATATGCATGGTCAGAAAGTGAAATTCACCGAAGGTGAAGGAGCGGCAGCTTATTCCTTCGAGTCTGAAGGTAAAGCCTGGCTGTTCGGTACTAACTTTAACTACGCGTTCTGATAACGCGTTAGCTTAATAAGAAAAAAGGTGAGTTTTGCGACTCACCTTTTTTGTTTGTTTCTTATTCAGAATCGATATCTTTTAAATCATCCTGAATCGCTTGCGCGTTCGGATTTTCCTGCGGTTTGAGTTCACCGCCATTAGCGATGAAATCATGACGCTGGAAGTACGCTTCACGCACCATAATATAAGGATCGGAGGACTGACGCAGCAGACCGTCGGAATCCAACAACTGCGCACGAGTTTCTATCCCTTCAAGCGTCCATTTACCCACAGACATCGGCCAGGTCAGCCAGGAAAGAACCGGGTAAAGACTATCCGCCATATCACCACCGTCATCACGCAGCGTGAAGCTACCGTAGAACGGTAACTGAACGTACGGCCCATAACCCACACCATAATGACCAAGCGTACTACCGAAGCGGTGAGGTTCAGTCCGTTGCAGTTTCGGGTTCGCCATCCCTGCAACATCAATAAAGCCGCCCATTCCCAAAATGGTATTCAGGAAAAAGCGGGTAAAGTGGACCATCCCCTGATAAGGGTCGCCCTGCAAGAAGTAGTTAACCATCACCGCAGGTTCTTCAAGGTTGCCGGTAAAGTTGCTCAAACCGTTACGCGCAGGTTGCGGAACATAATCACGCCAGGCGACAGCGACCGGTCGAACAATATACGGGTCTAATACATTGAAGTTGAAGTTGTACATAGTGCGGTTAAACCCTTCTAACGGGTCAGAACGCCCTTGCTGATCTGTACCGGAACTCGCACACCCCACCAGAAGCGTAGTTCCCAGAGCAAGCGCCGACAGGCGAAGCTTCATAAATGTCTCCCTGTTTTTTTATGGCTTATGCAGTTTGCCATCCATGACGGAACGATACCGTATCCGCCTGTTTAGGTGTGGGCGATTGTAACAGCACGTCAACTGATGTCCAGACGCCCTGATTTGCTGATTTGATCATAGCCTGGTAATCGCCGCCCTGTAGGCTACTTGATTCTATAGAAACAGAAAAAGGCAAACGCGGCCTTTTCTACATTTTCAGAGTAACTCCCGCCAGTTGCGAGCAAAAAAGCCGCTACGCTTTAGCTATACGTGCTAATTCAAGAGAAGAGACCATGGACAACGACAAAATTGATCAACACAGCGACGAAATTGAAGTTGAGAGCGAAGAAAAAGAGCGCGGTAAAAAAATAGAAATAGATGAAGACCGACTCCCCTCCCGGGCGATGGCAATTCATGAGCATATCCGCCAGGATGGTGAAAAAGAGCTGGAACGCGACGCAATGGCGCTACTGTGGTCAGCCATTGCGGCGGGCCTGTCGATGGGCGCTTCGCTACTGGCAAAAGGGATATTTCATGTCGAACTGGAAGGCGTGCCGGGCAGCTTCTTGCTGGAGAATCTCGGTTATACCTTTGGTTTTATTATCGTCATAATGGCCCGCCAGCAATTATTTACCGAAAACACCGTAACTGCGGTACTACCCGTCATGCAAAAACCGACAATGAGCAACGTCGGCTTACTTATGCGGTTATGGGGCATCGTGCTGCTGGGTAATATTATCGGGACAGGTATTGCTGCGTGGGCATTTGAATATATGCCTATCTTCAATGAAGAAACTCGCGATGCATTTGTCAAAATCGGCATGGATGTGATGAAGAACACCCCCAGCGAGATGTTTGCCAACGCGATCATTTCCGGCTGGCTGATCGCCACTATGGTATGGATGTTTCCTGCAGCGGGTGCGGCAAAGATTGTGGTGATTATATTGATGACCTGGCTTATTGCCCTGGGTGACACCACCCACATCGTTGTCGGTTCTGTTGAAATCCTCTATCTGGTGTTTAACGGCACGCTGCACTGGAGCGATTTCATCTGGCCCTTCGCACTACCTACTTTAGCGGGGAACATCTGCGGCGGCACCTTTATCTTCGCGTTAATGAGTCATGCACAGATTCGTAACGACATGAGCAACAAGCGCAAAGTAGAAGCACGTCAAAAAGCAGAACGTGCGGAAAACATTAAGAAAAATGATAAAAACCCGGCATAAATGGCGAGGGTTTAAGCAATCGAGCGGCTGTGTACTTACCCCGTAGTCCATTAGCGGGTATACTCATGCCGCATTGTCCTCTTAGTTAAATGGATATAACGAGCCCCTCCTAAGGGCTAATTGCAGGTTCGATTCCTGCAGGGGACACCATCTATCATCCCCCTCGCAATAACCCACTTACAATCAGTGAGTTATCTTAAAATCCTTAGTATAGTCAACCAGTACTTCGATATGTGAACGCAAATCATCATGCATTCGTGAACTTAACTGGAAACCTCCCCCATTCGATGTCAAAATGACTACCCCAATAAGTTGCCAATAATCAGGCTAATCAATACGGGTCAGTCTTGCTGGTCAGTGACCATAAAAATGTCACCTCATATTAGACACAGCAAATAATTGTGTCGATTAAACATACTACCTTCAGCATAACCGTTCCTGAAAAATTATTATATTCAGTAATCTGAATAAATTACTGGCCTGCTATTTTTCTTAGCAACCATATTTAGCAGCAAGCCAGCAAATCTGAATGATTACAGATGCTGGCCTGCTGAATCTCCCTTCTGGAAATCGTCAGAATCTAGTGATTACTTACTTTGTTCTGGTTTCTCTTCATTCTTATTGTGCACTTCCACTTTGGGTAACTGATTAAAAACCAGATTTTCTTTTTCAACCAGAGCCATGACTTCTTTGGTGATATCAGCTGACTCGTTATGCGCAAGCACAACACCTGAAGACAATACAGCAATATTTTTAGGATTGTCTTTTCTCCATGTACCTATGGCATTATCTATCGCACGGGATAACACCATTTTTGCGCTATTTTCCTCAATAACACATTGTCGCTCCAGTTTTTGTCTGGCATCAAGAAGCAGCGCCTCTTTATTCGCGTTATCTGCGAATGCTTTTTGCGCATCCTCATAGCCTTTTTCAAGAATACTCTTAACCTCATTCAGATGCTTTCTGACCATGTCTCCGGCGGCAGACTGATTATAAATAGCATCGATATTAACAACTGCAATTTCTTTTGACTTTTTCATATAAAAAACACCAGTAAGTACAATCAGCAACAGCAGCACTACTGCATTAACAACAGAAAATTTCATTACAGAACTCATTATGACAACCCTGAGGTGGCAGGAGGTCCCCTCCTGCCACTGTGTGATTAGAATATATATTTAATACCCAGCATTGCCTGGGCATCACTGTACCCTTTATCGCCAGCCTGAACACCAACATTGCCCCAGACATTCAGGTTATCTGACAATTTACCCTGAACACCCGTTTTGACTTCAGCAATATTTGTAGCTCCGTCCTGACTGAGTGCCGTATTATCCATTTTGACACCCCAGCTCCGTGTATTATGGATCCAGTTAACTTCCACAAATGGCTCAAACTGATGCGCCTTATTATCATCAGACGCACTCTTACCTTTCAGGTAAGTTCTGACGCCCAGACGACTCTGGATATTACCGTCTCCGCTGAGCTGAACTTTCGTGCCATTCTTCTCCGTATGCTCACTGGCTCTTACATTCATCCACGTGATCTGGGACTGCGGCTGAATATACCAGTCATAGTGACTACCCTGGCTACCGGTAAATTCGCCGGCTTTAAAGGTATAACCCGCTTCCACTGAACCGGTAAATCCACGGGATTTCCAGGACTCCGCAGCCAGTTTTTCACCATTAACGGTATTATTAAACCATCCGTACTGGATCCAGGTATCGACATAAGCCCCGTTGTCATTACCGTCATTCTGCTGCCACGTTCCGTATAAACCGGTGCTGTATCCATTGATCGCACCTTTAGATTTATATCCCGAAAGCGAGGATGTCGTGGAACTCTTCTCATTTCCATAACCGGCCATAATCCCCTGTTGCAGACGGTCCTGACCGTCAGTCCATTGCGCAATGCTGCCACCCAGTTGCACAACATAACGGTTACTTTGCGTATTCAGCTGTGAACTGCTGTCCTTCCAGCGATTATGACCGCCGATATGACGCATCCACATACTTGTTGCTTTCTTCTCACCAGTAAACACATCGGTATAGTAAGTTTCCCCCTCACGATCGTGCATTCTGATGTTGAACAGCGTGTTGGCTGCCGCTATGTTCGCAATATAAGAGCCCGCTTCCGGACGATAGACCTTCTGTACAGGTTTATCCGGCGTGGGGTGTGGCTGTGGCTGCGGTTGTGGCTGCGGCTGCGGTTGTGGCTGCGGCTGCGGTTGTGGCTGCGGCTGCGGTTGTGGTTCTGGCGGCAATTCAGAACGCAGATACCAGTTACCGTCAGTACCACCCGCATTACCTTTATGCAGGAAATATTCCCACGCCCCTGCCACCGCACGGTTCTGCAGTCTGAAGTTACCGTCAGACTGCCCACCGACATGCACAATCTCAATGCCGTCAGCGGTCTGAGCCCCCTGGCCCCGGACATTATTCACCACCACGCCGGTATCACCGGAGGTGTTACCCGTGACAATCAGTTTGTCAGTGGTAGAAGTATCATCCCCCAGCACGGTATTGATAATTAACGTACCGCCACCGGTGTAATCGCCATTTACGGTCAGGGTATTTCCTGTCTTACCACCGGCCAGACGAATGACGCCGGTATTGGTCAGTGAGCCAACGGTAAAATTGCCCACCTCTGCCGTTTCATAACCTGAGAGAGCATTCAGTGATGCCAGTGTTCCCTGGTTATTAACCTGACCCGAAACGGTCCCCAGCCCACTCAGTGTGCCGCCATTAAGAACATGAATGTTTTTGGATCCTGACAACGTCGCGCCAGCGGCACGGGTGACTGAATCATCACCGACAATCAGAACGCCACTCTCAACCGTGGTATCACCGGTATAAGTCAGCTCATGATTAATGATCAGATTACCCGCCCCCTGTTTCACCAGAGCGCCGGAGCCAGTAATATCATTCTTCAGTAACCAGTTTCCACTGGCGGTAAGCCAGGTGACACCATCACTGTCAATCAGCCCGGTGCCCAGGTGTTTTTCATCTGAAGCCCGCAGAGCAGCATCTTTCTGCACACGGAATTCACCGCTGAAATTACTGTTATCCCCGGAAAGCGTCAGATCAGTGGTGTTCAGTATACCCACTGAACCTTCTCCGGAAAGCGATTTACTCAGGTTACTGCTGACTCCGCAACCGTCGGCGATATCAATCGCCAGGCGATCATTAAGGCTTTCAAAGCTGATGGAGCCCTGGCTTCCCAGCCCCTGTGCGCCGTTCATTTCAACCAGCGCCCCCTGGGTAAGGCTGGCATTACCGGTAAACCCGATATTGGTGCCATGTACCGTCAGATTGCTGCCCGTGACAGCCAGCGTTCCCTCACCGGACAGCACGTTGTTTTCAATGATGCCACCATTATCATCCCCCGGCTGACGCTGCGTGCCGCTGACCGTTAGTACACTACCGCTATCAAGCTGAATGTGCGCTCCCGTTTCTGTCTGCAGTGCACCGACAGTCTGGCTGTATCCGTTTGTTCTGAAGACGGCATTGCTGGCGACGTTCAGATTACCTGTTGCGCCAAGTACATTATCATTTGCCATCTGTAATGTGCCGCTGCGCACCAGCGTATCCCCGGTGTAGTTATTACCGCCGTTAGACAGTGTGACAACCTGCCCCGCAGCTTCGATGGCCAGATCCCCTGCCCCCGTTAACTGTGCGCCAAGATCTGTCTGCAGTCCCTGGGCATTCGCTCTCGGTGTCAGCACCAGCGCTTTATCACCGGTTCCCTGTAAATCCAGCGACTTCAGCCCATAGCCTATGTACAGTCCGTCACCTTTAATACCGTCGGAGCTTCCCAGCAGCTTATAGTCATAATTTCCCTGAGCTACAACTTCACCGCCCTGAGTGACATCAAACGTCTGACTGTGAGAAATAGCCTGCCCGTTTTCATCCACCAGTTGCAGTTGCCCGCCAGTACCGGTGACGGTACCCGCTGCATTCACCAGCGTGACCAGGGTCTGCGCATCATCCTGCTCCAGCAAATTCTTACGGGTATCAACAGCCGGAATATCATTAATCACTTCATCTGGCATGGTGACCTGAATTGTGCCTTTCCCCCGGATATCCAGCGTACCTGCAGCAGAGGTTTCAATACTGTTGCTGGCAATGGTATCGCCCGGCATAACGGAACCAAAAATCAGCGTTCCGCCATTGAACCCAAGACCGCCAATCTGCTGAACACCGGAGCCAACCGTTGTGATATTCCCGGTTTCAGACATCAGCATTGCATGGGTTAACCCGCTCGTATTCAGCCCTTCCAGAGCAAAGCTACTAGTACCCAGCTTCAGAGTTCCGGCAAATTGATCCCCGACGTTATGGCTGAATTCAAAAGCAGATGTGTCGGCATCAAGACGGGCAGACAGTGTTCCTTTGCCTGTTAACAGTGGATCAAAGGTAAAGTTGCCTGCAACTGCGGGAATAATGGCCAGTTCGCTGCCCGATTCAATATCGACGGAACCCGGACCGTTCCCCCCATCGGTCAGCACAAGAGCTTCCTTCAGAGTGACAAGTGAACTGTTCTTCAGCCCGACATGTTCGAAATTCTGTAGTTTTACAACAGAATCCAGCGTATGAATGGCGTTATCAAAAATCAGGGAATCAGAATCTCCCTGCCCGCCATCCAGCAGGTTCCAGGTTGCCCCTTCACCTTTAATGGTGAAGGTGTTCTTCCCGGTACCGGCAGTAACCTGATCAACATGAGTCTTACCATTGAGTGTTACATTATTATTGCCATTTCCTGCAGTCACTTCTCCTGTCAGTGTGCTGCCATCATCAAATAAAAATGTATTGTTACCCTCTTTCGCACTGACGGTTCCGGTAATACTGCCTTTATTGGTGAATGTGTTATCACCGCCGTTCAGAGCCACAACCCCCTGAATTTCAGCACCGCTGTCATTCAGTACGGTGGTATTCACGGCGTCATCAAACGCCATTGCAGTCCCGGTGGTGGACGCAGCTTTAATCTGACCTTTATTGGTAAAGGATTGTGCTTTTGAAGCATCCACTACGGCATGACTCAGAGAAGCAGAGATGAGATTACCGCTCTGAACCACTTCACTGGCTGCATTGTTAACCACCAGAGCGGAACCGCCATCGGCCTGTATAACATTGACACTTGCACCACTCTTCACGACAGCACCATCTTTAGTGTTGGCGGAAATACCCGTGCCGTCCGTACCCTTCAGGTTAATGACCAATCCAGCGGAGTCAGACATATCCAGGTTATTATCGGTTTCACTTCCGTCAGCTTTCTGGAACGCCAGTGCAATTCCACTGCCGTCTACATTAATAGTGCCGCTGTTGGTCTTGGCCAGGGAGGCAGAAGTACGTACACCAATGCCATCAGCCACATTAATTTCAGTCGTATTGGTTAACTGAATGCCTTCAATTTCTGCGCGGTTCTCAATCCCGTGACCGACCGCACCTGCAGCATTAACATTGATTTTCGCACCATCAATAACCAGCCCCACAGCCCCTGTATCCAGCAGGATGCCATGCGCATTTTTCTGACCTTCGATCGTACCCAAGCCACTCCCTGCCAGGTTCAGTGACGCGCCCGCCCCCAGCTTAATGGCAGCCTCACCATCCACAGCGACGATATCCCCTCCTGTGCTGGTAATCTGAGACTGTGCACCTTCAACAAATAATGCAACGCCATTGACCGCAATACGGCTTCCTGTATTTTCAAAGCGGCCGTTATCAACCCAGACGCCGATATTATCTGTACCGGTAGTGAAATCAATGTTGCCGTTGTTAATCAACAGTCCCTGATTACGCGTAATAAAGCCCTTGGCATTATTCAGCGGCGAAGAGATATCTGCCTCATTGGTAATAACCGAGCCAGTATTCGTTTGTGTAATACTGCCATCCAGAGCGTATTCATTTCCGTCAACTTCCGCGACAACAGCGCCATCCCCTACAAGGTTAACTGATGCCCCCTGTTTCAGCGTCGCTGTCGCACCACCAGTTACATATAATCCCTGAGCCTGAGCGCCCAGGATCTGGAAATCACTGCCAGCATCAGCCAGGACATTGCTCCCTTTCCCTGTGGCCCAGATACCACGGCTGCCTGTCCCGGAGGTTTTCATCAGCAGAGAGCCGGCCTGTTTTGCCCCATCTTCAATACGGAAAAGTACAGAACGTTCCCCACTGGCATCCAGCAGAGTTCCCGGTGCAATATTCGTCTTAATGGTTGCACCATCTCCGATAATACGAAAAGCAATCTGATCGGTAATACCAGAGCCGTCAGCAGCAAAGTTCGGTACTGCCGAACCATCAAGGTTAACAGTCCCTTTATTGCTGGCCTCAACGCCAATCGCCCCCTGTCCCTGCAAAGATATAGTACCCGCGGTCATATTAACCGTTGTTGTTGTACCAGATGCTTTTATACCCGTTGTACGGTTAGCATTATCTCCTCCCTTGAGAACGAGATTTCCCGAGTTATTAATCGTTGTAACATCTTGTGTGGCATTAGCAATTAGTCCCACACCACCATCCTGAACTGTAATATTTCCGCTGTTGGTACCAACAGCCCCCTCCTCAACCCGGACGCCCACTGTATTCTTTCCAGTAAAGATGATATTACCGGTATTATTTAGAGTGGCCCCATTACGGGCGATATACCCGGTCACTTTATCCTGGGTGGAACTTAACTGAGCCCCCGCCGTTAATAGTGTGGTCTTGTCCTTCGGATTAATGAGTTTGCCGGAAATATCATAGCCATTGCCATCCGCAATACCGGCTATCGCACTGGCATTATCCATATTGATAATGGCATTACTTTCAATTGTGCCCTGCGCTCCCCCTTCAATTAAAGTCGCTGTAGCCCCCTCACCCGTCAGGTTGATGGTCATTCCTCCAGACGTTACTGTCGAGGCCACACCGCCATCCGATTTCCCCGTGGCAATAAGTGCATAAGAGTTCTTACCAGACGCCGTAAGTGCAGAAGAAGCATCTGCAGTTCCCTGGAATGTCGCACCACTGGCAATACGGAATAATGTTGAGTTTTCAGTGGACACATCCATAACACCGCTTCCGGTATTATGAATGGCAGAGTCCTTTCCATAGACATAAAAGCCTATCTGATCGCTGCTGCCAAATAGCACTGCACCATTGCCTGACAGGGTCAGACTGCCGCCATCTTTAGCAAAAACCCCCACAGCCCCCGTACCGGCAAGACTGATTTTTCCGGATACATTAACATTGCTTCCGGCACCTTCCACCCAGGCACCATAGTTACGGAAACCACTACTGATACCCTTGCCGCCAACATTTATCGTACCGTCAGAATTCAACTGTCCTGCATTGATTACCTGTAGCCCGGTGCTGTTCAGACCATTAACATTGATAATCCCGGAGTTTTTCATCCCGGAGCTATTATTTGCCAGCATGCCAACATTCAGTGCAGGTGCATCACTGTCATGACCGTCAATAGTGATAGTCCCTTTATTTACCACATCAACAGTCCCGGCATCCTTTGCCAGGATTCCGTAGTTCCCCTGAGCCCCCCTGCCCAAAAAAATAGTACCTTCATTAACGACTTTGTTTGCACCATTTTGTACTTCAATCGCAACAGAACCCACAGCCGAATGAGTCGCAGTTTTATCCTCCGCAATACCTACATTGATGCTCCCGAAGGCCGAGTTAATAAAAGAGCCTCCAGCTCCAACATTTACACCTCGTGTTTTGCCATTATTATCATTAGTTGATGCATCGGCAGTAATATTTATTGTGCCTTTATTTGTTGCCATGCCCCCATTACTAACAACAATTGCGGTGTTAATCCCCTCTGGAGCGAAAGCATTTTTAAATGGGCGAATATTAATAACACCATTATTAATGGCTGAAGAACCATTACTACCGGCAACCATCCCCTCTGCCTGGAGAGCATATTTATCATTATTATCCCAAACAAAAAGTGTACCATCGTTAACAATGGTACTGTCTTGATAGGCAATCATTTCAGTACCAATGGCATCAATGACCCCTTCATTAACACCGGTCCCACCATTAGTTGCAACGATCCCTCCTCCATTCCCATAGGCAGGAAGAACTCCAGTTAATTTACCCGTTTTACCTAATATTGCTCGTGCGTTATTGGTTGCATGGAGAACAGCAAGCAGCCCTACATTTTCTTTGTAAGGAGTTGAGTCTATACGTCCCCCAGCGGTCATATCCACATTGTAATTATGCTTGGTGACAATAAGGGCCTTATTAAATTCAGCATCATACTGCTTATAAGAAAGCGTTTTGTCCTCTAGTGACTTTATCAAATATTGATTATATTGCTTTAAATCATCAAGAGAGTTAATATGGTGTACTTTTCCCGCCCAATCAGTAATTGTTCCAGCATATTTCATTGAGTCAATGATTTTTTGAGTAACGCCGCCCCCCTGCATGGTTGCACCAGGCTGAAAATAAAAATCATTGACCGAGTTCCATACAACAGAGGAACCTTCTCCATCAGCTACAGCAAGCTGTGTATTTTTAAAAAAATTACCGATTGCTGGTGAACCCACATCCAAAATAGCTGTACCGCCATTATTGGCTGTTACAAAACGTGTCGCATTGAAAAAATCCGCAGTGCCACTAAAACCAGGAATGGTTTCATTTCCCCCAGTCCCCGCATCGCGTTGTGAGAAAGAGTCAGTATCAAACACTTGAAGTGTTTGAGAAGCGCCAGTAACCTCATCCTTCACTGTAATGGTTTTTGTTTTTTCTCCGGTATTGACGTAAATCAATCCGGATAAATTATCTCCAGTGGTGTAGCCATTTAAAATTGCCTGTTCTACAGTCATCCAGATAAGACCTGACCCACCAGACTGGACGACATTTGGACCAGTGATGTATTCGGTTTTACCACTTACTGTTGCAGCCCCAACACCCGAGTTATTCGTGCCCGGACGCCAGTCTGGTGACAATATGACATCTGCCATTGCGTTATTGCAATTAATTGCAATAGCGCCCCCCAGAACCATTGCTGATAAAGCAATTCCTAAGCGAGTTGATTTACATTTTTTTCTACAACTCGTCAATTCTGAAACAACATCCCATTTTTGGGTTGTATGGTTCCAAATGACTTTATATACTTTATTCATAACACTAATACTCTTGAACGCACATTATAATTGAATATTTTCACTAATAAGGGAACACGGAATATTTATAAATTGATGTAAACGTTTTACCCCGAGTTTATCCATAGCTCTACGACGATGCGTCCACACAGTCTTACTGGATATACCCAAGGTGTTCGAGATCCATGCAATATCTTTTCCTTCCTTGGTATATATAAAGATACTTTTCTCCCTCGGGGATAATTGTCGTTCTAAAAAAGAAACTTTATGATTCGCGCGAATATTTTTTTTGCACCTCCAGCCATTGATAAATTTATCTATATAGAAACAAAATTGCTCTGCTGTTAATTTCCACGGTATGAAAGGTATGCCTTTATTACTAACTACACCATTATCCCCCCATGCCAGGCACGGAATATTGACAGGCTGGCTTTTTAGCCATTGGTGAATGAAATACAGTGAGCGTATACAGGTAGTAGAATCATTATCAGGGAATACAGGTAACAACAACGATTGCTCATCCCGAAAGCAAGATGTGCCAAAATCACGAATCAGAGAAGAATAGTCGTCCACAGCGATGACTTTCACGTACGAAAAACCCCGCCAACGCATACTCTTAATTGCTTGAATTATAAAAGTATTTTTTGTAGTCGTAATCAAAACCATGCAATCAATTTCCTGTTATCCCCTTTCCCAATTTCCTTTTGCTTTGCACACCGGGGGGAGACAAACCTTGAGGCACAGGTTTACAAAATGACCCATTTTGACAACATCAATTTAATTAACTACAAATAGCACAAAACGCAGGTAAAAAACCTGCGTATTTATTTTAATTTAGAATATAATTTTGATTGTTATTTACATTTTGGCTTTATACGCCAGAGATTAAAAAGAAGACAAACCTACCTCTTTATGTGTAGATTGACGCCGCACATTGATCTAAATCAGTAAATTTAATGTTTTTTATAGAAAAAAATGTTTTTCTATACGAGAATTTCTAAACAAAGATTGGGTTTACATTTTGGGTCAAAATGTTGCTTTTTTGCGTCACCTATCCCCCACATTTTTTCAAATCTCATTGAATTAGAAGCAGTATAAATTACCGTATGCCTGATATTACGATGCCCGAGATAGTCCTGAATAAGACGGGTATCCACACCATTATCTGCTAGTGAATAACCACATGCATGGCGTAACATATGTGGATGAACTTTAATATTTAAACCTGCATTTTTACCCGCAGCAGAAACTATGTTATAAAATCGTTGTCTCGATAATGGTTTTCCTGTTCGGGAAACAAATAACCACGGGTTATCATTGAAATGTTTAACATTTAATGAATTCCTTTCATTCAGCCAGTTTGTTATTGCAATCACCTCTTCCTTTTGAAGTGGATGGACTGTACTGAATCCATTTTTTATCCGTTGAATATATATTTTTTCTGTAGTTAGTTCTAAATCCGACAACTGCAGAGATAAGAGCTCACTAACACGCAGACCATGAAAATAAGCCAATAAAATCATGCAAACATCGCGTGAAGAGCAACTCTTTTGTTTTACAGATTGAAGTAGTAAATTAATTTCATGATGCGTTAAAAATTTTCTGTTTTGCATAAATCACCTCTATTTATATGAAATAGCCATGTCAACTATGATGAAAGAATTACATTTAGTCAATAATATAATTCATATAGTTGCTGTATGATTATAGATTAATTTATTAAAATTCACCTAATCTAATTAATCGCTTGTAAACGCATATAAACAACCTTCGTTATGTAACTATCGTTCAAAACTCTCTTGTAAATATAAAGAGCCCTATAAGATGATTATAAAAAAGTCCTACAACCCGAAATAGCATTCCCTCATAAAATTAAGCTCAACATCGGCATATTTAAAAAGTATCCAATGCAATTAATATTTTATCTAAAATTAACATTGTATCTTGTATATATTACATCCATGAATGTATGGATTTTTTTATTTAAAAATTAATGCACTATAACAAAAAACATCACCAAGTGTTAAAACTAACACAACAATTAACCAAAATAATATGGCTGTTTATTTTTCATCCGTAAACAAAAAGGTACAAATATTTTCACCACAAAAAAACCACCAGCATGGCATTGAATTACCATTCACAATACACACCTCCTTTCGCTTATTTATGCTCATTGGTTGACTAATAATGATCTATACCCCCTGGGCAACTATCTCTCTGGCGGGGTATTGATGAATATCCATTTAGTGGCATAATTTAAACCCCAGCTCATTATTTGCTTATAAAAACAAGCAATAATACCAGGCTCTGGTATTTATAGTTTATTTTTTAACTTAATTAATATAACCGATAATATTATGCGCAAATTTATTACTCATAGTGAATGGTTGTTATTTTTTGAAGCCATCAACGGTTCAAAAAATGAAATTAGAGATAAAGCCATGTTACAAATGGCATATGTACATGGTCTTAGGGTAAGCGAGCTTATTGCACTAAAGATTAGCGACATTGACTTTTCAGAGTCAGCAATATATATCAAGCGTTTAAAAAATGGATTATCCACAGTACATCCCCTGCAAAAAGAAACTGTTCTGTTATTAAAAAAATGGCTAGCACTACGTGATAACATAGTAAAAAAACCTTTTGAAGACTCTTTGTTTCTTTCTTGTCAAGGAAATAAAATCTCGAGACAATATGTGTATAAGATGTGTAAGAAATATAGTCACAATATGAATATTAATATTCATCCTCACATGCTTAGGCATGGTTGTGGGTATGCTTTAGCTAATCAAGGGTTAGACACCAGACTAATACAAGATTATTTAGGGCACAGAAATATACATCATACGGTATTATATACAGCCAGTAATGCAGCAAGATTTAAACGAGTATGGGAGGGTGATGTGTTAGATATAAAGAAGATATAACCCCTGTTCTAAAGGCCTCAATTCATTGAGGCTTTTAGCCCCTCATTTTTATGACATACAACTGATAATCATAATGGATCTCAATATTAATCAAAATGAGAAATAAATCACCTTTTTATTAAAAAATTAATTTTTTTAAAGTCACAAACCAACACATATAATATTTAATAAAAATGCCACCAGCAAATATATTGCCACTTATCTTTTCTCTGGTAATCTAGTTTACTATAAATTATCGCTCTCCAATATTCGACGCCAAGAAGAAGTGGTTATTTTATTTATCCTTTTCGTAACTATTGACAAAACAATTCCCATATAAAAATTGCAATTTATAAAGCCAACATACACTTACAGTGCATAATAAGGTTATTTAGGAACCAGATGATTTAATGTATTATAAGGTATAACATTCATATTGACTTACCTGTTCTCTTAACCAAGTAATAAATGCCTCAATTTTTGGCCACTGCCTGCCCGGTAATGTGGTGATGTAATAATGCTGATGGCATTTCACCGTCATATCGCCAAACGGCGCGACGAGCTCACCACTGATAAGTCTTTTTTGTACCAGGCGTTTCCTTCCCATCGCCACCCCAATATGATTCATCGCGGCGATAACAGCTAAATCAGAACGATCAAAGCCAATTCCCGAAGATGTCGGCAAATTAACCGCATAATGTTGCGCCCAACTATGCCATTCATCCGTACCGGAGTCGTTGCTCCAGGCCTGTCTGTCATGGAGCAACGTACAGTGGCGAAGGTTAATTACCTGGTTGGTTAAAGCATGTCTTTGAGCGTATTCCGGGCTACATACAGGCAGGATTTCTTCATCCATCAGAAAGTGATGAGCCAATTGCGCTGACGGCGCATCATCAAAGTAGATCGCCAAATCGATTCCGGCACGTTGCAAATTGACATTGTCATTACCGGTGAGCACGGTGAGCGAAATAGACGGATAGCGGCGTGTAAAGTCACCTAATGCGGGCACCAACCAGCATTGGGCGATAGAGGGCCGGGAATACAGCGTTAACGTTCCCGATAACTCCTGATTTTTGATATCCAGAATTTCCTGATTCAGGGTATCCAGCGACGATTTTAGCGCCCAATAAACGCGTTTCCCCTCGTGCGTTAATTCCACTTTGCGATGGGAACGAACAAACAACTGAATACCTAATTCTTCTTCCAGCTGATTGATACGGTGACTTACCGCACTGGGGCTCAGCGACAATTCCTCTGCCGCGAGAGCGAAGGACTGATGCCTGGCAGCCACTTCAAAAGTATGCAGTTTTGATAGTTGCCAGCCGTTAAGCAGTCGATTTCTTATTTCACGAAGGGGTTCCATAATCACCTCATTTTTCTCTTAAGTGTAAAAAAATAGCGGCAAAATTTCAGCTGTAAGGTGAGCTAAAGTGAACCATATCTCAATTCACCTTCATTTTTAGATGTAAATCACTCCCTTGATGCAATTTAGCTCATGTGAAAGGCAAATTTTATCGTTTGTCAGCCTGCGTTGTTTTTTTGTCCAATATCATCAGGTTAATCACAGGGGAAGGTGAGATATGCACTCTCAAATCTGGGTTGTGAGCACGCTGCTTATCAGCATCGTGTTAATTGTACTGACCATCGTGAAGTTCAAATTCCACCCGTTTCTGGCGCTGTTGCTGGCCAGCTTCTTCGTGGGAACGATGATGGGCATGGGGCCACTGGATATGGTAAATGCTATTGAAAGTGGAATTGGCGGAACGCTGGGGTTCCTCGCTGCGGTTATCGGCCTTGGCACGATACTGGGAAAAATGATGGAAGTATCCGGGGCCGCAGAAAGAATTGGTCTGACACTTCAACGCTGCCGGTGGCTTTCAGCTGATGTCATTATGGTGCTGGTTGGCCTGATTTGCGGCATCACGCTGTTTGTTGAAGTGGGCGTCGTGCTATTGATTCCTCTGGCTTTTTCAATTGCCAAAAAAACCAATACCTCATTGTTAAAGCTGGCCATTCCGCTGTGTACCGCATTGATGGCAGTGCACTGCGTGGTTCCCCCACATCCGGCTGCTTTATATGTTGCCAATAAGCTGGGCGCAGATATCGGTTCGGTGATCGTCTACGGTTTGCTGGTTGGGCTGATGGCATCACTGATCGGTGGCCCACTTTTCCTTAAATTTCTGGGTCAACGACTGCCCTTTAAACCTGTACCCACAGAGTTTGCCGATCTCAAAGTTCGCGATGAAAAAACACTACCGTCATTAGGCGCAACGTTATTCACCATACTGCTACCCATTGCGCTGATGTTGGTTAAAACGATTGCCGAATTGAATATGGCGCGTGAGAGTGGTTTTTATACCTTGCTTGAGTTTATTGGCAACCCTATCACTGCCACGTTTATCGCCGTGTTTGTCGCCTATTATGTGTTGGGTATACGCCAGCATATGAGCATGGGGACAATGCTCACACATACGGAAAATGGCTTCGGTTCTATTGCTAATATTTTGCTGATTATCGGGGCCGGAGGCGCATTCAACGCCATTTTAAAAAGCAGCAGTCTCGCTGATACGCTGGCAGTTATTCTCTCCAATATGCATATGCACCCGATTCTTCTGGCCTGGTTGGTGGCACTTATTCTGCATGCTGCAGTGGGCTCCGCTACGGTGGCAATGATGGGGGCAACGGCAATTGTTGCACCCATGCTGCCGCTGTATCCCGACATCAGCCCGGAAATTATTGCGATTGCTATCGGTTCAGGTGCGATTGGCTGCACGATCGTTACGGACTCGCTTTTCTGGCTGGTGAAGCAATATTGCGGCGCTACGCTCAATGAAACATTTAAATACTATACGACAGCGACATTTATCGCTTCAGTCATCGCTCTGGCGGGCACATTCCTGCTGTCATTTATCATCTAAGCGCAAAGAGACGTACTATGGAAAACGCTAAAATGAACTCGCTCATCGCCCAGTATCCGTTGGTAAAGGATCTGGTTGCTCTTAAAGAAACCACCTGGTTTAATCCTGGCACGACCTCATTGGCAGAAGGTTTACCTTATGTTGGCCTGACCGAACAGGATGTTCAGGACGCCCATGCGCGCTTATCCCGTTTTGCACCCTATCTGGCAAAAGCATTTCCTGAAACTGCTGCTACTGGGGGGATTATTGAATCAGAACTGGTTGCTATTCCTGCTATGCAAAAACGGCTGGAAAAGGAATATCAACAACCGATCGCCGGGCAATTGCTACTAAAAAAAGACAGCCATTTGCCGATTTCCGGCTCCATAAAAGCACGCGGCGGGATTTATGAAGTCCTGGCACATGCAGAAAAACTGGCTCTGGAAGCGGGTTTGCTGACACTTGAGGATGATTACAGCAAACTGCTTTCCCCGGAGTTTAAACAGTTCTTTAGCCAATACAGCATTGCTGTGGGCTCAACCGGAAATCTGGGGTTATCAATCGGCATTATGAGCGCCCGCATTGGCTTTAAGGTGACAGTGCATATGTCTGCTGATGCCCGGGCATGGAAAAAAGCGAAACTGCGCAGTCATGGCGTTACTGTCGTGGAATACGAGCAAGATTATGGTGTTGCCGTCGAGGAAGGACGTAAAGCCGCGCAGTCTGACCCGAACTGTTTCTTTATTGATGACGAGAATTCCCGCACGTTGTTCCTTGGGTATTCCGTCGCTGGCCAGCGTCTTAAAGCGCAATTTGCCCAGCAAGGTCGTATCGTCGATGCTGATAACCCTCTGTTTGTCTATCTGCCGTGTGGTGTTGGCGGTGGTCCTGGTGGCGTCGCATTCGGACTTAAACTGGCGTTTGGCGATCATGTTCACTGCTTTTTTGCCGAACCAACGCACTCCCCTTGTATGTTGTTAGGCGTCCATACAGGATTACACGATCAGATTTCTGTTCAGGATATTGGTATCGACAACCTTACCGCAGCGGATGGCCTTGCAGTTGGTCGCGCATCGGGCTTTGTCGGGCGGGCGATGGAGCGTCTGCTGGATGGCTTCTATACCCTTAGCGATCAAACCATGTATGACATGCTTGGCTGGCTGGCGCAGGAAGAAGGTATTCGTCTTGAACCATCGGCACTGGCGGGTATGGCCGGGCCTCAGCGCGTGTGCGCATCAGTAAGTTACCAACAGATGCACGGTTTCAGCGCCGAACAACTGCGTAATGCCACTCATCTGGTGTGGGCGACGGGAGGTGGAATGGTGCCGGAAGAAGAAATGGAACAATATCTGGCTAAGGGGCACTAATGATTTTGCCACATCGACTCCCTTTTTACGGGAGAATGATGTGGCTTAAAGATAGTTCATATTTTCTGTCGCTGACAAAAGATGTTGTTCAGGTTTGAATAAGAAAGAATTTATCTAATTTTTGTAAGGAAACAGTTCTGTCAGGGATATATTCAGAACGGAGAGTTGTTCATTTTTACCCATTAAACATGGATAATTTTAATTTAGGCTTATTACTATAATTATATTCACTCTGTCTTTACTCACACTCTTCTTTGTCTAATCTTCATTGTCACCATTATCATAATATCCACTTCCTTCTTCATTAGGCATAACTACTGTAATTCATACGATACTCAGATAAGTTATCCTCTACCATTCTACTGATGATATTCATCTGTTATCAGTCTTCACTGAAACAGTAATTGATTTTAATCTTATCCATCATGAACTGTATTTACTTAACGATAATTGTTTATCTGAAGTGTTTTAACTATTCTGATGAACATCAATTCTTTTGTCATTACTGATTAACTGGATGTTTACTCTTTGATAAGGTATCCATGATTCTGTAACGATTAACAGAGCTGGATAAACAATGAAATTGACAGGAGAGATACCTGATTATGTTTGTTTCGGGTTGTATTGTTTAAGATGCAGGGTAAAAATCATGCCAGTGGTATTTTTTACTCTGGTAATGTGTGCGGTTAACGTTCATGTCCTTAAGAACAGATTGGATGAGGGCGTATAAGTTTATTGCGTTGGCCTTGTACACGTTTTTTCAGACTCACTGAGAGCAAGTTTGTAGTTTATGATGTTATTGGTCGTAATATGTTTCTTAATCTCCTGGTAGTGGGTTTTTATCGCGTGTTTTGCAGTATTTCGTGATGTTTATTGATTCTGTATTTTATTCGCTCCTCGTTTATCTCATCTCTTTAGCTAATACCATCAGATAATCCATTTCTTTCTGCATAATGCTGCGTATCGTTAATAACCCGTCGTATCCATTCTGCTACAGCATGCCTGATAAATACCATCTGTAAGTTATTACCGTTTTAGATCTGATTATGAGCGAAAGCATTAATTCGCTCACAGAGCTTAAAACATCATTAACTTTCAGGAGTCATCAACATGCCTAAATCTTACACACCAAACTGGTTTTTTACCGCTTTACTTGACAATCACATCAATCAAATGATGGCACGCTATTCCTGCCTGCGGGCCTTACGGATGGATTTCTTCTACAGGAAAGATACGCCCGATTTCTTACAACCTGATCATCGCTGGCTTGAATTGCAGTTGCGTATGCTGCTGGAGCAGGTGGAACAATTTGAAAATATCGTTGGTTTCTTCTGGGTGATTGAATGGACGGCTGATCATGGTTTTCATGCGCATGTCGTTTTCTGGATCGATCGTCAGAGGGTTAAAAAAATATATCCCTTTGCGGAGCGGATAGCGGAATGCTGGCAGGCAATTACGTATAACTGTGGTTCGGCGCACCGCTGTACATATCAGCCGCATTATGCATACAACATCAACATTCCTGTGCGCCACAACGATCCTGAAAGCATCGATAATATTCGCGGTGCCCTGCATTATCTGGCGAAAGAAGAGCAAAAAGACGGGCTGTGTGCTTA
>ERZ827423.1687-NODE-1687-length-20372-cov-22.508589_pt1 | contig 20372 bp, 18 predicted proteins | sample MGYA00519775_ERZ827423 | MGnify/ENA primary metagenome ERZ827423 (study PRJEB31778, sample SAMEA3449296) | human gut metagenome | biome: human gut; feature: human-associated habitat; material: faeces | place: United Kingdom | collected 2010/2012 ...
AAAGCCAGAGGCTTCCATCCTGACCGATGCTCTGATTAACTAATTTCTACCGTGCAGGTGTCCAACTTGCACTTGCAATTTGCGAAAATAAATATGTTTGTATAAACCTATCAAATTTTCAGGAGAGAAATACAATATGAAAAAGATAGTTATCGCACTTGGCGGAAACGCCCTTCAGGAAGCGGGCAAGCCTGCAACGGCAGAGGCTCAGCTTGAAGTAGTCGAAAAGACCTCCGAGTATATCGCGGACATAATAGGCGAGGGATATAAGGTCATTATTGCCCACGGAAACGGCCCTCAGGTAGGCCGTATAGTTCTCCAGAACGAGTATGCCACCCCTGTAAGCCCGGCAATGCCCTTTGATGTATGCGGCGCTATGAGCCAGGGCTATATAGGATACCACATTCAGCAGGGCCTTACAAAGGTACTGCGTTCACGCGGAAACAAGTCCGAGGTGGCTACTGTGGTAACTCAGGTGCTGGTAGACAGGAACGATCCCAAGTTCAAAAACCCCTCCAAGCCTATAGGCCCATTCTATACCGAGGAAGAAGCCAAGAAGATAGCCGACGAGAAGGGCTATGTAATGAAGGAAGACGCGGGCCGCGGCTGGAGGCGAGTAGTTGCGTCCCCAATGCCCGTTGAGATAGAGGAGCTCAGCGCAGTAAAATGCCTGGTTGACAACGGCTTCGTAGTCGTCACCGTAGGCGGAGGCGGTATCCCTGTAATACGCAACGATAAGGGTGAGCTGGAAGGCACAGCCGCCGTTATAGATAAGGATCTTGCAAGCGAGAAGCTGGCGGAGGATCTGGATGCCGATGCTCTGGTTATACTTACCGCTGTAGAAAAGGTAAGCATCAACTACAAGAAACCCGACCAGAAGGATCTGGATAAGCTTACCGTATCGGAAGCCAGGAAGTACATGGCCGAAGGCCAGTTCGCCCCCGGCTCTATGCTGCCCAAGGTAGAGGCTGCTGTTAAGTTCGTGGAGAGCAAGCCCGGCAGGATAACCATAATCACCAGCCTTGATAAGGCGGTAGAGGCTCTTGACGGCAAGGCCGGAACTACCATAGCATAAGAATAACTATTGAAATACTTTGATTCTGGGTATATAATCTAAGTCAGATTTATACTTTGAAACAAAGGAGAGGATTTTCTATGACATCTCTTAAGCAGATGGATCATGCGGAGCTTCGGGTGTTTTATGATACAACCCTGAGGGAATACGAGAGCTGCAAGGCCAAGGGCCTAAAGCTGGATATGTCCCGCGGCAAGCCCTCAAGGGCCCAGGTGGCTCTCTCAAACGATATGCTTAATATCGACGTTGTATCCAACGCTGTTACAGACGGCATAGACGCCTTTAATTACGGCGGACTGGATGGCCTGCCCATATGCAGGGAATATTTTGCTGATATTCTGGGAGTAAAGCCCGAACAGGTATTCGTAGGCGGCAACGCCAGCCTTCAGCTTATGTACGATACCATAGCAAAGGCTTATACACACGGTCTGCTGCATTCCGAAAAGCCATGGTCAAAGCTGGACAAGGTAAAGTGGCTTTGCCCGGCGCCCGGCTATGACCGCCACTTCAAGGTCACCCAGGCCTTCGGCATGGAGCTTATAACGGTTCCCATGAACGACGACGGCCCGGACATGGACATGGTGGAGGAGGTCGTAAAGGATCCCGCCGTAAAGGGTATGTGGTGCGTGCCTAAGTATTCCAATCCCGATGGCATAATCTACAGCGATGAGGTTGTCGATCGTATCGCGCATCTCAAGCCAGCTGCAAAGGATTTCCTGCTCATGTGGGATAACGCTTACTGTATTCATGAGTTTGACGGAGAATTCCACCCCTTCAGGGATATTCTCACGCTGTGCAGCGAGGCCGGCAATCCGGATATGGTATTTGAATTCGCTTCCACGTCAAAGATAACCTTCCCCGGAAGCGGTGTTGCGTGCTTTGCGTGCAGCGAGGCGAATATGGCGTATATGAAGAAGCTGATATCAGTTCAGACCATAAGCTTCGATAAGATAAACCAGCTGCGTCACGTGCTGTTCCTGAAGGATAGAGCAAGCACTCTGGAGCACATGAAAAAGCACGCAGAGTTCCTCAAGCCCAAGTTCGACATAGTCCTCGAATATCTTGAGCGCGAAATAAAGCCTTTGGACATAGGCAGATGGCATACGCCTAAGGGCGGTTATTTTGTCAGCTTTTTCACAATTCCTGGCTGCGCGAAGCGCAACAATCAACTTGCCAAGGAAGTCGGCGTGGTCATGACAGCCGCGGGCGCAACGTATCCTTACGGTATAGATCCCGAGGATTCAAATCTGCGCATAGCGCCGAGCTATCCGCCTGTAGAAGAACTCAAGGAAGCAATGTCGGTGTTTTGCACATGTGTAAAGCTGGCTGCTGCTGAGAAGCTGCTGGCGGAAAAATAATGTAAAAATTAAGACATTAAACAGCCACAGTAGCTGCTCTGCTGTGGCTGTTGTTATATTTTGTTCTGCAATACGGCATTTCTCGCTTTGTGTCGTGTTGAAATGAAAAAGCCGGTGTTATACTAACGGCGAAAGGAGGGTATCTGATGGATCAGATCAAGATAGGAATATTTCTGAAAGAGCTCCGAAAAGAAAAAAAACTGACGCAGGAGCAGTTGGCAGAGAAGTTAAATGTATCCGGCAGGACGGTATCTCGTTGGGAAACGGGAAGCAATATGCCTGATATCGGTATGCTGGTCGAGATGGCTGATTTTTTTGATGTGAGCATACCTGAAATCGTTAGCGGAGAAAGGAAAAGCGAGAATATGAATAAAGAAACGAGAGATACTGCCGCCGCCATGGCAGAGTACGGTCGAAATGCCGTAAAGAAAGGAAAGCAAAAAGCAATTGGTATTCTGATGTCGGCCTTTGGTATATTCATAATCGTGTCAGCGCTGTCGATATTTCCAAGCGACAGCAGTTGGGGAAGCATTTACTCGGTTTTGGGAAGTATTTTTCTGGTTGCCGGCATATATCTCATTATCAGGCCGGTGGTGGCTAAACGAGGCTTGCGCATACTGACGGTCCTCGGATGCGTTTGCCTGTTATTTGGAGCTTTTGCGCTATCCGATTATATTGCGGTTAAGCAGTTCAGCCAGGTGCCAAGGTTCCGGTATGCGACAAGTTATGATTCACGGTATCCTGATCAATTAGTGCATAAAACCATATTTTTTACAGCGGTTCAGAAAAATCCCGGAACAGAGAATGAGAAAGTCTTTATTGTAAAATAAGTTTTTATGAGGTAATGCGGATTCCAGTGCAGTTATACCTTAAATAATATCTTTTTTACTACTAACTATTCGTTAAACTTGTGTTTAACGAATAGTTTGGTGTATAATATAGATGTATAAAAAGAGATATTGGAGGGACTTCCCTATGGGCGAAAATTATGCCGGGAGCCAATATATAGCATATACTACGAAAATCAGAGCTGTTTTAAAGGAACTGCCGAGCTTTGCGGGAGATTTTTTCCGCGGCATAGAAAACGATACGCTGGTGCGTACAAGATACGCCTATGCGGTGGATATGCGGACATTCTTCAAATATCTGGTGCTGCAGCCGGAGTTTTCAGATAAGGCCATTACCGAGCTCACCCTTGCCGACCTTGACCGTGTCACGACTTCTACTGTTGAGGATTTCTTGAGCTATGTTTCATATTATACTGATGACGGCGACCACGAGCAGATAAATGGTGAGCGTGCCAAGGCGCGAAAGCTTTCCACCCTTCGTGCCTTCTATAAGTATTTTTATCGGAAGGAACGGATAAAGAACAATCCCCCTTCCCTCGTCGACCAGCCTTCCATACATGATAAGTCCATAATACGCCTTGAACCTGACGAGGTTGCGCGGCTGCTGGACGCAGTACAGTCGGGCGAAGGGCTGACTGAAAAGGAAAAGCAGTACCATAAGCGCACGCAGGCCCGAGATCTGGCCATACTTACGCTGTTTTTAGGTACAGGCATACGAATCAGCGAGCTGGTCGGCATCAATATGGATGACGTCAATTTCTCGGCTAACGAATTTTCCGTTACACGCAAGGGCGGCAATCAGGACATATTGGTGTTCGGCGACGAGGCTCGCTCTGCCCTGCTCAACTACATGCTGGAGCGTGAGCAGGTTGACGCCTGCCCAGGCCATGAGGACGCGCTGTTTCTCTCGCTGCAAAAGAAGCGAATAACCGTTCGCGCCGTGGAAAATCTGGTGCACAAGTACGCCGTCATAGTAACGCCACAAAAGAAAATATCCCCTCACAAGCTCAGGAGCACCTACGGCACAAACCTTTACCGCGAAACCGGGGATATATATCTTGTGGCTGACGTATTAGGCCATAAGGATGTGAACACCACCAGAAAGCACTACGCTGCGGTATCTCAGGATAACCGCCGCCTCGCAGCAAAGGTGGTAAAGCTCAGGGACGATTAACGCTTCTTTCTTACGCCCTTGAGGCCCTGTATCTTTTGCTGTGCGTCCTCTATTTCAGCGGCGCGGAGCTTCTGTTCCCATTCTGCCATGAGCTTAGGGTCTATATCCAGTGGAGCAACGTTGTGCGGGTCAAAGGAATATTCATCATCGTCGTCAAACAGATCGTCGTCAAAGGGCAGTTCCATTATCTCGTCAAGGGTCGATATGCTGTCCGTGAGCTCAATCTGAAAATCCTCATAGTCCTTGCCGCTATCTATGCACTTGCAACAGTTGTCGCATATCTTGGTGGGATCCAGGTCGCAGTAGTCAAGTTCTGTACCCCGTTCTTTTTCGTCCTGCATAAAACCTCCGCTTTATTCTACGCTGAATGCTGCACAGAACGTTTGTTTGTTGCAAACATTTGTGCGCCATGCTATAATTTAGAAAAATATTGTGTAATGCCCAAAAGCATTGCCTTATATCGATATTATACCACGTTCATACGGTTTAATGGAGGAATATTATAAAATGAAGGAACTTACCCGCCAGCAGCAGGCAGTATATGACTTTGTAAAGAGCTATATCGAAGAAAAGTCCTATCCTCCTACAATACGCGAAATAGGCGCGGCGGTGGGTCTGAGCTCAACCTCTACCGTCCATTCACACGTCAAGACGCTTATAGATAAGGGATATCTCGTTTCCAGCCCATCAACCCAGAGGACTATTGCCTTAGCCATGCCCGAGAATAAACAGCGCCACGTCATGGACGTACCATGCGTGGGCACGGTTGCCGCAGGCACGCCCATACTTGCCTTTGATGACGTGACCGAAAGTCTGCCTCTCCCCACCTCTCTGCTTCATGGGGCGAAGAAGGGCGAAGCTTTCATACTTGAACTAAAGGGCGAGAGCATGATAGAGGCCGGCATAAACAGCGGCGACATGATAGTTGTAAACAGCGGCCTTGGCGCGGAAAACGGAGATATAGTAGTTGCACGTGTATGTGGCGATACCGCCACGGTAAAGCGCATATTCTATGAGAATCCAAAGATAAGGCTCCAGCCGGAAAACTCAGGCATGGAGCCCATATATGCGGATTATGATAATGTTGAGGTATTAGGCAGGGTAGTCGCTCTTCTCAGGCGCTACTAAGGTTTATTATATGCTTACCTCGCCGTTTTTGATAAGATCGTCCAATGCCAGCATAACGCCTATACGTCCGTGGGCGTGGGTCAGACCGCCCTGCACATAGGCCGTATAAGGCTCTACTATTGGCGCGTCAGCGCTGAGCTCGATAGATGATCCCTGTACGAAGGCGCCTGCCGCCATTATTACCTGGCTGGTATAGCCGGGCATATCCCACGGTTCCGGCTGGACAAAGCTGTCCACCGGAGCCGCTTTTTGTATGCTGCGGCAGAAGGAAATCAGCGCATCTGCGGTATTAAAGCGCAGAGACTGGACTATATCGGAACGCACTGCATCGCTCTTTGGCATGCTTATCATGCCTACGCTCTCGAACACCTTGGCGAATAGCACGGCGTTTTTCAGCGCCTGTGCCGTCACGTGGGGCGACAGGAATATACCCTGGAAGAACGGTGCGTAGCTGCCGTAATAGGAGCCCACTTCCCTGCCCATTCCGGGCACTGTCAACCGCATCTCGATGCGTTCCAAGGCCTTCTTTGAACCTGCTATATAGCCGCCGGTAGGTGCTATGCCGCTGCCGATGTTCTTTATAAGAGAGCCTATCATTACATCAGCGCCGTAATAGGCCGGCTCATGGGGTCGAGTGAACTCACCGTAGCAGTTGTCCACTACGACAAACGCATTTGGGGCAAGCTTTTTTGCCATATCGAACACCGGCGCCATCTCTTCCGGCGTCAGCGCGTTGCGCCAGGAGTAGCCGCGGGAACGCTGGAAGTATATCACCTTTTCGCTGCCGGTAATGGCTGCTTTCGCGGCATCAATATCTATATGTCCATCGGCGGTCAGATCCACCTGACGGTATATGACGCCCATGCGCTTTAATGAACAGTATTCATCGCCGCTTATGCCTATGGCCTTCTCCAGCGTGTCGTATGGCTTGCCCGTAAGGGAAAGCATTACGTCCCCGGGCTCCAGCAGGCCTGACAGCGCCGTGAATATCGCCTGTGTACCAGAGGATATCTGTGGGCGAACCAGCGCGTCCTCCGCCTCCAGAGCACAAGCAAATACCGCGCCAAGCGCCTCGCGGCCTATGTCGTCATAGCCGTAGCCGCTGGTGGGCGCAAAGTGCCTCAGCGCTATACAGTTGTCCTGAAATGCCTTGAGCACCCTCGCCTGTGTGTATGCCTCATTCGCCTCTATGCCTTCATAGATATTTCCGAGAGAATTTTCGCAGGATTTTACAAAATCATAGGTTTTCTGCGATATTCCGAGCAGTTTAAGTTCCGGATTCATTTATTCTTCCCTTTGCTCCTGATTGTTTATTGTTATTCTGGTGTTGGGAGTAACGGTGGATATGGCGTGCTTGTATATCATCATCTGCTCATTTCCGACTTCTGCCGTCACGACAAAGCTGTCATAGCCCGTTATTACGGCGTTCTTTATCTGGTATCCGTTTGTGACGTGGATAGTCACGGGCACCTTTGCCTTGCGCGCGCTGTTCAAAAATGCGTCCTGCAAATTCATTGGCTTATTCATCTATCACATCCCCCGTGTACATATGCGGCAGACCTCCTCGCCCAGAGCCTCTGCGCTTTCAAAGGTGCTTACGTCCAGCCATGTTATTCGCCTGTCGCGCCTGAACCAGGTAAGCTGGCGCTTGGCAAAGCGGCGTGTCTCCTGCTTTATGGCTTCTATACCTTCAGATAGTGTGTATTCACCGTCGAATACCCTAAAAAGCTGCTTATACCCAAGGCCCTGAAGTGCGGGTAGGCTTCGGTCGTAATTCCTGTCGTATATCGCCCGCGCCTCTTCCACAAGGCCCTGCTCCAGCATAATATCCACCCGCCTGTTTATGCGGTCGTACAGCATTGCCCTCGGCATCGTCAGGCCTATCATAACTGGATTATACGGTATCTCCGCACCTGCCTTGTTTGAAAAGTCTCCGCCATGGGCATCTATTGGCTTTCCAGTCAGTCTCAGCACCTCAAGTGCGCGTATTATGCGCTTTGTATCATTTGGGTGCAGCCGGGCAGCCGATTCTGGGTCTTCTTCCTGCAGCATGGCGTGGAGCGTACCCCTTCCCTGCCTTTCTTCTATTTCTGATAGCTCGGACCTAAGTTTTTCATCTGACTGTACCTCTGTAAAGTTCAGCGGAAATACCAGGGAATTAATGTAAAGTCCCGTTCCGCCGACTACGATAGGCTGTTTTCCTCTACCTGCTATGTCCTCTATTGCCTCCCCTGCCATCTTGCGGAATTCCGCTACACTGAACTTGGGTGAGTTTATGTCTATGGCGTCCATCAGGTGATGGGGTATTCCCTGCCGTTCTTGCATGGTAGGCTTGGCTGAGCCTATGTCCATGCCCTTATATACCTGTATGGAGTCTGCCGAAACTATCTCGCCGTTGAGCTTGATTGCCGCATATATCGAAGCGGCGGTCTTGCCGCTTGCCGTCGGGCCTACGATGAGTATAAGCTTAAGCTCTTCCATATCACTGTACCCGCTTGAATAGCTTTTCAAACTCGGCCTTTGTCATGCGCACCATTATAGGGCGGCCATGGGGGCAGGTCATGGGAACCCCGTCGCCTTCGAATTCCTTCAAAAGCGCCTCTATTTCCTCTTTGGAAAGCAGCGCTCCCGCCTTTACGGCATGCTTGCAGGAATACTGTATAAGTGCGCTGCGCTTCAGATCCTTTGTGCTGAGCCTGTTTTTTGCCTCAAGCCTGCCTATCGCTTCGTGGAGGAAGCTTGCCGTCTCGGGCGCATTAAGTATGGCGGGCACGGCGCGTACGCTTACCGTCAGCGCACCAAATTCCTCTATTTCAAAACCCAGCTCCTCAAACAGAGGCAGATTATCCATCAGCGTCTGGTATTCCTCGGGCATGAGCTTCTCTATTACCGGCATGAGCAGCATCTGTGAATCCGGCTCTAAGGGCTTATTCATTATGCGCTCATAAAGCCTGCGCTCGTGGGCTGCGTGCTGATCGATAAAGAATACGCTCTCGCCCTGCTGAACTATCCAGTAGCAGCTGAAAAGCTGGCCTATGATGTCGTAATGCGACTGGCCGAATTCAGCCTGCTGAGGCTTTTCTTTTAATAGGGTTTCAGGCTCTGCTGACGGCACGGGCACATCAGACTGAGTTGTTTCGGGGAGCATGCGCTCCTTCTTTGCGATATCTTCGGCAGCTGAAACAGGCTGTACCTCAGGCTTTGTTTCAGCCCTCGCATTCTTCGGCCCCACGACCGATTCTCCATAGCGCTGACGAAGCAGCTCCATGGCGGATGCCGAATCGTATTTGAACCCCATGCCGGAGCGTATGCTTACAGTTGACACTGCGCCGGGCTCCTTTAGTTTTAGCGGCGATTTGTCCGCCGGTTTGAAAAGCTCGCTGTATGAAAGCTGTTTATCAGGCTTTTTGCTATCGGTCGGTTGTACGATTTCCTGCCGAACAGCCGCATTCAGGGCATTTATAGAGCCGAATGCCGTTTTTTTCGTAATAATGTCTTCCCGGCGTATAGTGGGAGCCACGGGATCCCCAAGGGCCATGCGCGTAGCTATGGTAGCCGCCCTTACAGCCCCCTGTTCGTCTTTGAAGCGCACCTCCATCTTGTTTGGGTGTACGTTTACGTCCACGTCCTCGTAATTCACGCCTATGTCCAGCACGTAAAACGGAAACTTGCCCACCATTATGCGGGTATCGAAGGCCCGCTGTACGCCGTAGGAGATCTGCTGAGAACGCACATAGCGGGAGTTTATATACAGCGACTGCTGCTGCCGGTTTGGGCGGGATATGCTCTCGGTGCCTACATATCCGGTTATCCTGAACCTGCCGTCGTCGTAGCCTGCTTCTTTAATATGCGGCAGAACCTCTCCGCCGTATATGCAGAATATTGCAGAACGCAGCTGCCCGTCACCGGGGCTGTGGTATATTACCTTGCCGTTGTTCAATAGCTTTATTGATACGCCCGGATTGCCCATAATGGCGCGGGCGGCGTAATCGGATATGGCTGCGCCTTCCGCACGCTGGGATTTCAGGAACTTAAGCCGTGCGGGAACATTATAAAATACATTGCGGACTTCGATGGCAGTACCTTCGGCACAGCCGCACTCGGCGCATTCCTTTATATCTCCGCCCTCAATATGAATTTGGGTGCCGGACTCCGAATCTTTAGTGCGTGTGCGCATGGTAAGCTGGGATACCGCGGCTATGGAAGATAGCGCTTCGCCGCGAAAGCCCAGCGTGGATATATGACCCAGATCGTCAGCTGAGGATATTTTGCTGGTAGCGTGGCGCAGGAATGCCGTAGGCACGTCTTCAGCCAGAATGCCGGAGCCATTGTCGGTTATTTTTATATAATCTATTCCACCGCCGTTGATCTCGATGGTAATGGCGGTACTGCCTGCGTCTATGGAGTTTTCCAGCAGCTCCTTAACTATGGAAGCCGGCCTTTCCACTACCTCGCCTGCTGCTATCTGGTTTGCGGTGTGCTTCGAGAGCACCTGTATTCTCTTTGCTGTCTGCATTATTTGCAATGCTTCTCCTTATGCTACCTAAGCTTCGCACGAAGGTGCAGGTCGTATATCATGTTCAGCGCCTCCATGGGCGTGATGCTGTTTACGTCCACGTTTCTCAACTCCTGCATTATGTCGTCGGGCGACGCGGGGCCGAACAGCGTTATCTGTTGGGGTGCGCCTGCGTTGGCCTTGTCCAGAATGCTGTCGTGATCAATATTTATATCAGAGGCTTCCAGCTCGTGCAGTATATCCTTGGCTCTCTTTATCACTTCCTGAGGCAGTCCCGCAAGCCTAGCCACCTGTATGCCGAAGCTCTTGTCTGCGCCGCCGCGGACTATCTTGCGCAGGAAGATTATGTCGTCTCCGACTTCCTTTACGGATATCCTGTAGTTCTTTATGCCCTGCAGCTTGCCCTCAAGCTCCGTAAGCTCGTGGTAGTGGGTCGCGAACAGCGTCTTCGCGCCGCACCGTTCCTTGTCGGCGATGTACTCAAGCACCGCCCATGCTATGCTGAGGCCGTCGAAGGTGCTGGTGCCGCGGCCTATCTCGTCGATTATTAGCAGGCTGTTGGAGGTGGCGTTATTGAGTATGTTGCTCATCTCGCTCATCTCCACCATGAAGGTGCTCTGGCCGGAGGCGAGACTGTCGGACGCGCCAACACGGGTAAATATTTTGTCCGTAATGGTTATGCTCGCGGCGGAGGCGGGAACAAAGCTGCCTATGTGGGCCATGAGTACGATGAGCGCCACCTGCCGCATGTATGTGCTCTTACCAGCCATATTGGGGCCGGTAAGTATTATCAGCCTGTCGTCCCTTGCGTTCATCATGGTGTTGTTGGGCACAAAGCCCTCCTTCACGTTTTTTTCCACAACAGGGTGACGGCCGTCCGTTATCTCTATCTTGCCGCTTGTAAGTATCTTTGGCCTGCAATAGTTGTTTTCGAAGGCCACCTGGGCCATGGAGCAATATACGTCCAGCGACGCGATGAGCGCAGCATCGTTCTGAAGCCGCTCTATGCAGCCGAGGAGCATTGAGCGCAGCTCGGAGAAAAGCTTATATTCGAGAGTAACACAGTTCTCCTCAGCGCCGAGAATTGTGTTTTCCAGCTCTTTGAGCTCGTCGGTTATGTACCTTTCGCAATTTGCGAGTGTCTGTTTGCGCTGATAGTTGTAAGGCACGAGGTGCTGATACGCCTTCGTGACCTCGATATAATAGCCGAAGACCTTGTTGTAGCTTATGCGAAGGTTCTTTATGCCTGTCTTCTCCCTCTCCTCCGCCTCCATGCGGGCAAGCCACGTTTTGCCGTTTTTCGCGGCGTCACGGTATTTGTCCAGCTCCTCGTTGTAGCCGTCGCGGATTATGCCGCCGTCTTTTACGCTCAGGGGCGGATTGTCTATTATGGCGGAGGTGAGCAGGGCGCATATGTCGTCCATCGGGTCCAGAGTGCCGTGTATGCGCTGGAATTCGTTGGCCTTGAGCCCTTGGAGCGTAGTTATGACTCCGGGCAGCTTTTCCAATGAATGCCGGAGGCAATCGCAGTCCCGTGCGTGTACCGTGGAATAGGCTATGCGGCTGCAAAGACGCTCTATGTCGTATATGGCGTCGAGAGCCGTCATCAGCTCCTGCCGCTGTATAGGCTTTGACAAAAGCTCGTCTACGGCGTTGAGCCTTGCGTCTATATCGCCGGGATCCTGCAAAGGCTGGTCTATCCATGTGCGAAGCAGCCTTCCGCCCATGGCCGTGCCGGTCTTGTCCAATAGATACAGAAGCGTGTTCTTCTTGCTGCCGTCAGCCCTCAGCGGCTGTGTAAGCTCAAGATTGCGCCGGGAGTTTGCATCTATGTGCATGTACTTTGTGCGCTGCAGCACCCGTATGCGTTTAATATGGCACAAGGAGTTCTTCTGTGTATCCTCAAGGTATGCGATCAGCGCCCCCGCGGCGGATATGGCACAGGGCATATCGTCACAGCCGAAGCCGGACAGGGTAGATACCCCAAAGTGGTTAAGAAGCCGCTGCTTTGCGCCTGTATACTCGTATGCCCAGTTGCCGTAGCACTGGGTGTAGTACTCCGACTGAAGCTTGCGTGTGAGCAGCTCGTTGAGGAATATTGCGTCGTTTGCCACTATTTCGGTAGGCTGTATGCGGCACAGCTCGTCCATAAGCTCGGCTGTATACTTTTCCCCGCTGTATTCGTATACGTAAAATGCTCCCGTAGAAACGTCGCAGTAAGCGAGGCCGAGATCGCTGTCGCGGAGGAAGACGGATACGATATAGTTATTCTTCCGCTCGGACAGCATACTTTCCTCGATGACCGTTCCGGGAGTCATCACTCTTATGACCTCCCTCTCCACAAGGCCCTTGGATTCCTTGGGATCAGTCATCTGCTCGCAGATAGCTACCTTATAGCCCTTTTCGATGAGCTTGCTTGCATATATTTCTACCGCATGATACGGCACGCCGCACATGGGGGCGCGTTCCTCAAGGCCGCAGTCGCGCCCGGTGAGAACTATTTCAAGCTCACGGGAGGCCAGAAGAGCGTCCTCAAAAAACATTTCGTAAAAGTCGCCAAGACGGTAAAAGAGTATACAGTCCTTGTATTTCTCCTTTACCTCCATATACTGGCGCATCATTGGGGTAAGCTCTGCGGGCATATATGCTTTGCTCCTGAGAAATTCTCGCTAAATTTAAACGGTATCAGTGTACGCATCCGGAACAGCCGGAGCAGTTTCCAGAGCAGCCGGAACTGCTGTTTTCCTCGGTGTTCATACCTATATAGGCGCCGACAGTCCTGTTTACTTCGTTCATAAGGTTGGCGAAACAGTGCTGCGCCTCCATCATCTCTTCAAATACGGGGTTTTCCACAAGCTCCGTCTGTATATCGTCTATTTCCTTGGCGATGGCGGATACCTCGATGCCCTCTGAATCCGCGTTTTCCAGCATGGAAACCATCTTGTCCTGCTTTTGGGTGTATTGCTCCATAAGCTCGTTTACGTGCTTATCGGCGTCCATGGCGGCCTTTGCTGCCTGGAGCCTGCGGAACTCATCGGAGTTTGAAAGAGCCATGCCCAGTTCTGTTGCTTTTTCGATTATCATTGAATATGCCTTTCCGCCTTAAACAAGTTCGCCTATGAGGGAGTTGTTCTGGCTGCCGGTTATTTTTACGTTTTTAATGCTGCCCACGAGACTATCATCCCCAGGGAAGTACACCATCTTGAAGTTGCTCAATTTGCCGTAGGCCATGGGCTCTGATCTGTGGTCGCATCCCTCGACCAGTACCTCGCCGTAAGTGCCTATATATTTTATGTTGCCGTTGCGGAGCACCCTGCTCTGGACTTCGTTCAGTCTTTCCAGCCTGTCATGCTTTACCTCGTCGGGTATCTGATCGGGCATTGTGGCAGCTGCGGTGCCTTTACGGGGAGAATACATGAAAGTATACGCCGCAGAGTAGCCAACCTGCTCTACGAGGCTCAACGTTTCTTTAAAGTCCGCTTCCGTTTCGCCTGGAAAGCCAACTATTATATCCGTGGTCAGTTCTATCTCAGGTACCTTTTCCCTGAGCTGCTGTACTTCTTCTATATATTTTTCCCTCGTATAGCAGCGGTTCATGAGCTTGAGTATCCTGCTGCTGCCGGACTGGACCGGAAGATGTATGTGCTTGCACACCCTTGGCAATTCCGCCATAGCGTCTATAAGCCCTGACGAAAGGTCCTTTGGGTGGGAGGTCATGAAACGTATCCTCTTAAGCTCGGGAACCTGATCGTGTACCATGCGCAAAAGCGCCGGAAAGTCAGTAGTCTCGCCATCCCCCTTGTAGGAATTGACATTCTGGCCAAGGAGCGTCACTTCCTTAAATCCGGCCAAAGCAAGGTCCTTTACCTCGTTCACTATATCCGCAGAGTTTCTGGAGCGCTCACGTCCTCTTACATACGGCACTATGCAGTAAGAGCAAAAGTTGTTGCAGCCGTAGGTTATATTTGTGAAGGTGGAAAATGTGCTGTTTCTGCAAACCGGCAGCCCCTCCGCTATCTCGCCGTCCATGTCGCGAACCTGCAACGTGCGCTCGCCGTGATATGCTTCCTCAAATAACAACGGGAACCGATGCAGTTCATTAGTGCCAAAGACTATATCCACAAATGGAAAGCGCTTGAAGAGCTTCCTGCCGGCGTCCTTTTGCTGCATCATGCAGCCGCATACGCCTATCATGAGCTGCGGATTCTCGTCCTTGCGCTTTTTCAGCGCGCCTATGTTGCCGTATACCCTCTGCTCAGCGTGCTCGCGAATGCAGCAGGTATTGAATATTATAAAGTCGGCCTTGGACTTGTCCTCAGCTTTGGCGTAACCCATTTCCTCCATCATGCCGGCTATTTTTTCCGAGTCGTGCTCGTTCATTTGGCAGCCGTAGGATTCTATATGGTAAGTAAGGCCGAGGTCATAAACTTCGTCTTTTACTCGCTTTGCCGCAGCCTTGGAAGCTGCTATCTCTGCCGGAGAAACAAATACTGGTTCTTTCATCAAAATACCTCTACATAACAAATCACATTAATTATATCTTTTTTAGGGTGTCAGTTCAAGCATATAACCCCTATCGGAACCTCAAAACAGATCATATATGGGTACTTTTATGGGCTTTGCCACAATATACATTATTTTTTAAAAAATATAGTTGACATTTACCACAAAATAAAGTATCATAATCAACGTCGTCGCGGTGCGAATTGAATCGGGGTGTAGCGCAGTTTGGTAGCGCATCTGGTTTGGGACCAGAGGGCCGCAGGTTCAAATCCTGTCACCCCGACCACTTGAATAACGGCCCCTTGGTCAAGCGGTTAAGACACCACCCTTTCACGGTGGTAACGGGAGTTCGATTCTCCCAGGGGTCACCATTAATAAGGGCCTTTAGCTCAGTTGGTCAGAGCGGTCGGCTCATAACCGATTGGTCCGGGGTTCGAGTCCCTGAAGGCCCACCAACTTTTTTAAATTTAAATAATATGGTCCGGTAGTTCAGTTGGTTAGAATGCCAGCCTGTCACGCTGGAGGTCAGGGGTTCGAGCCCCCTTCGGATCGCCATTTTTTCCCAGCTGGTGTAGCTCAATGGCAGAGCAACTGATTTGTAATCAGTAGGTTGTAGGTTCGACTCCTATCACCAGCTCCACCATAACACCTTATATTTTATCCTGGATGGGTTCCCGAGTGGCCAAAGGGAGCAGACTGTAAATCTGCCGTCGCAGACTTCGGTGGTTCGAATCCACCCCCTTCCACCAGCGAGAATGGCGGAATTGGCAGACGCGCTAGTTTCAGGTACTAGTGAAGATACCTTCATGCAGGTTCAAGTCCTGTTTCTCGCACCATCGAAAAATCCCTTGATTCAGGAAAAACTTGAGTTAAGGGATTTTTTGTGTTCGTTATGAAAGTATAACACTACGACACTACTACGACAATTGTACCGAGTTTTTGTTTCGACGGAGGTTGACTGCGGGGGGATTCGGGGCAGGTTCTTTTCGACCTGTTTGATGTCGGATGATGATAAAAAAATGGCAGGCGGGGTTATTCCTCGCCTGCCATTGCTTTTGCAAGATTCGTCAGGATCTGCCATTGGGCGTCGTCCAGCCGGCTCAAGGCCAGGAGCAGACGCCTCTTGGGGGAATTGTCGTTCTCTTTCAGTATGGTTTCATAGAAGGCCGCCAGTTCATCCTTTTCTGTGCGCGGGAGGAACATCTCGCCTTCGCCGGTGCGGAGCCAGTGGGCGTTGACGCCTGTTTTTTGGATCATTAGCTCGAAGGTAGAGTTTGACGGCGCACTGAGTCCCATTTCCCATTTCTGAACTGCGGACATACTCACGCCCATTAATGCGGCGAATGCGGTTTGAGACTTCCTGAGTGCTTTCCGTAATTCACGGATACGGTTGTTCATTGGATCACTTCCTTATGAGGGCGGTATGATCTTTTAACGGTTCGGAGTGCAGCCGCCTGACATCTGTGCTGTCCGTCCGTAGCCGTCAGGGGGGCGGGAGAGGGGGGTGCAGGGGGGAGCGGAGCTCCCCCCGCCCACCGAAACACCGTCGCCCTATAAGGCCGAAAACGAGCCGATCAACTCCTGGCGAGCAGCATGAGCCCATGGCTCCCCTGTGCAAGGGGAGCTGTCTGCCGTGGCAGACTGAGGGGGTTGCCTTGCGGAGAAAACTCGGAAAACCTTGCCCCAAGAAGCCGAAAAAAAACGCTCATCGCGTTTGCGATGAGCGTTTTGGTTTCTGTTTTCCGAGGGGCTAACGGTAGGGATTAACCTCTTTCCTTGCGAGCCTGGTAGCACTCGCTGCAGTAAACCGGACGGTCATTCTTGGGGAGGAAGGGGATCTTGGTGGGTTTGCCGCACTCCGCGCAGATCGCGTCGTACATCTCACGGGGACGGGAATCGTCGCGGCGAGCGCCACCGTTGGCCTTGCGAGCATCGCGGCACGCCTTGCAGCGGGAAGGCTCGTTCTGGAAGCCCTTTTCGGCGTAGAAAGCCTGTTCACCCGCGGTGAAAACGAACTCGGCGCCGCAGTCTCTGCAAATCAAAGTCTTGTCTTCGTACATGGTAAGGTATCCCTCCGATAGATTGTATGTTACCTGTTTTTCCCCGGTAAGCTGACCTGGTTTTTGCCCCCACACTCGCCAACTGGAAGGTTCGCTCCTAACGGTTTCTGCCGTCCCCACTACTGCTTCTCTCGGATGATTGTTCCGGTTGGACTTACGTCTAGAACGCGCCATGTTCGCCGGCAATTTTACCGGTTTATGTGGATCGCTTTGCCCGCGTCTGGCATCGACTTTCAACCACAGACCTTGCCTCGGATCAAGCAACTAGGAATATTATATACGATTCTCTAAAAAAATGCAACAGCTTCCGTACAAAAATTTTTCATGTATGTTAAGAGATGGAAAATAAACATTCGGTCCATGAACCTTTGGCTGTTTCTTTCCCTTTGGCCATGATATAATGAAGGCAGCAACCAGTCGGGAGGAAGCGATGGAAAACAAGCGCTTTTGGCTCATCGACGCGGACATGACGCTGTTTGATTTTGAGCGGTGCGAAAAGGCGGCCTTTGCGCGTGCCTGCGAGCGGTGCGGCGTGCCCGAAGCGGCGGAACACGATAAATTGTATCATGAGATCAACGAAGCCCTCTGGCGAAAGCTGGAGCGCGGGCTGGTGACGCAGGAGCGGCTGCGCGTGCAGCGCTTTGAGGAATTCGCAGCGCAAACCGGCCTGAAAGCGGATGCGCAGGCTATGGCGGATTCCTTTGTGGAAGGGCTGGCGGAGGGCTGCTATCTGTTCCCGCAGGCGCTGTCGCTGCTGCAAAACCTGCACAAAAAAGCCCGCATCGCCGTGCTGACCAACGGCATCTCCTTCGTGCAGAAGCGAAGAATGGCGTATTCCGGGCTTTCCCGCTATGTGGACGCGCTGGTGATCTCGGAGGACGAGGGCATTTCCAAGCCCGACCCCCGCATCGTGCTGCGCGCGCTGGAAAAGCTGGGCTGCACGGACAGGCGTCAGGCCGTGATCGTGGGCGATTCGCTCACCTCCGATTTGGCTGCCGCGAAAAACGCGCGGGTGGACGGCGTCTGGTATAATCCCCGCCGCATGGATTGGCCGGAAGGGTACGAAAATCCCTATCTCAAAGCCGAAGTGACGCAGCTGCACGATCTGCTGCGTTACGCGCCGCAAGAAACAGAAAACAAAGATTATCATCTTCATCACAGGAGGAAGAACCATGGATGAACTTCGCGCAAGATACCATTTTCAGCCGGAAAAGAACTGGATGAACGACCCCAACGGCCCCGTCGTGATCGACGGCAAGCTGCACCTTTTCTATCAGTACAACCCCTTTGGCGCGGTCTGGGGCAACATGACCTGGGGGCATGCCGTGGCGGAGGATCTGGTGCGCTGGACGCACCTGCCCTGCGCGCTGCATCCCGATCAGCCCTATGATAAGGACGGCGTGTTCTCCGGCTGCTGCGTGATGAAGGACGGCCTGCCGCATATCCTCTACACCGGCGTAAAACCGGAGACGCAGTGCCTCGCCGTCGGCAACGCGGACGCGAGCCATTTTGAAAAATATGAGCACAACCCCGTCATCGTCCGTCAGGAGGGCGAGGAGCTCAACGGCTTCCGCGATCCCTTTGCCTGGAGCGAGGACGGCATGACCTATATCGCCGTCGGCAGCGGCGAAAAGGGCAAGCGCGGCTTCGCCTTCGTCTACCGCAGCGAGGATCTGAAGCACTGGGAGCGCGTGGGCGAGTTGTGCAGCGGAAACGACCCGGAAGAGGATATGTGGGAATGCCCGAACTTCATCCGCTTCCCGGACGGCAGCGCGACGCTGCTCGTGTCGCTGATGAAGGCGCAGAACGTATTCGCCATGGACGGCAAATACCACGACCACAAGCTGGACGCGGGTCCCCTGCGCCCGTTTGACCTGGGCAACAGCTTCTATGCCCCCAACACCGTGACCCTGCCCGACGGCCGCATCGTCAACATCGGCTGGATGCGCGAGACCGTCCCCGGCCGCGAGAGCGCGGGCTGGCAGGGCATGATGAGCATTCCGCGCGAGATCGTGCAGTACGGCGACGGCTGCGTCGGCGCGCGCCCCGTGGCGGAGATCGCCCGCCTGCACGCCGAGCGCCTGCTGGCGAAGAAGGATTTCACCCTTCATTCAGGCGAAAACGCGCTCAAGGGACTGCACAGCCGCCATTGCGAAATCGCGATGGAGTTTGAGGCGGGCAGCCAGGGCACGCTGTATCTGGAGCTGAACAAGAGCGAGCGCGGCGAGGAAAAGGCGGTCGTGATCTATGACGGCGTGGCGGATGCGATCTATGTCGAGGCGGGCAAGTGCGGCGGCGCGGCGCAGCGCGTGGGCGGCTATGTGCAGGGCCGCGGCACGACCAAGCTGCGCGTGTTCCTCGACGGCTCCGCCCTGGAGATCTTCGTCAACGACCGCGAAACCCTCACCACCCGCGTCTACCCCTCCCGCGAGGACAGCGACGGCCTGCGCCTGTACGCCGAGGGCGGCGTGCGCGTGAACCGTTTGCAGGTCTGGGAGATGGGCAGCGGCTATGCGGACGGGCAGAACGGCTGAAGACAGCAAACATCCTATCCAATAAAAAACAGAAAAGGGGCATCTTCATGAGGGCAAAAGAGATCATGGCAGAGCAGTTCGCCAAGGCAAAAATGCCCTGCAGGGACACCGTGGATACGCTCAAGGCGGGCAGCGCCGAGCGCGAGGTCAAGAAGCTGGCGACCTGCTTCATCGCAACGCCCGAAGTCATCCGCGCGGCGGCGGACTGGGGCGCAGATCTGCTCATCACGCACGAGCCGACCTATTACGACCACCGCGACTACGACGGCAACATCCCCAACAACCCCGCCATGCAGACCAAAAAGGTGCTGCTGGACGGCACCGGCATGACGGTTTACCGCCTGCACGACCACATGCACGCCGGCCGCCCCGACGGCATCATCGCGGGCGAGCTGAAAAAGCTCCAATGGGACTGCGACTACGACAACGAGTTCGCGGTGCATCTGCATCAGAAAAAGACCGCGCGGGAAATCGCCGCGGAGCTGGAGCGGAAGTGGGGTCTTGCGCGCGTGCGCATGGCGGGCGACCTGGACACCCCGATGGACGGCGTATACCTGATGATCGGCGCGTTCGGCGAGGAAAACCACATGAAGCAGCTGCAAAAAGATGACTGCCAGGTGCTGGTGGTCGGCGAGACGAGCGAATGGCGCATCGGCGAATACATCCGCGACGCGCATCAGCTCGGCTTCCACAAGGCGCTGCTGGTCTGCGGCCACGTCGGCAGTGAGCGCGGCGGCATGGAGGTGCTGGCGGAGGAACTCGCGCAGCAGCACCCCGACATCGAGTGCCGTTACTTTGAGGTGGGCGAGGTTTACAGCTACCTCAAATAAAAACGAAGTGCAAACCATATGCAAACAGCCGTCCCGGCAGGGACGGCTGTTTTTCGTGGAAAATGGAAGCGCACGGACAGCCGCTTCGCGGCCTTCGGTGGGCGGGGGGAGCTTCGCTCCCCTTTCTCCGCACCGAAATGCCCCTTCGGGACATTCCGGTGTTCCGCATGGCTTATTTTACGATCAAGCCATACTATGGCTTGATCTCCAAAACGCTCATGCTCCAGGTTCGCTCCGCTCACCCTCCGATGCCGCACCGAAATGTTTTTTCAAAACATCCCGGTGTTCCGCTCGGCTTATTTTCCGATTCCGCACCGACCCACCTTCGGTGCGCCGGTGTTCCGCT
>ERZ827423.1705-NODE-1705-length-20209-cov-4.249578_pt1 | contig 20209 bp, 19 predicted proteins | sample MGYA00519775_ERZ827423 | MGnify/ENA primary metagenome ERZ827423 (study PRJEB31778, sample SAMEA3449296) | human gut metagenome | biome: human gut; feature: human-associated habitat; material: faeces | place: United Kingdom | collected 2010/2012 ...
ATATTCGAATTAATTTATCTTTTTATTTAGTGTGTACTTGACAGGTAGTAGTATCAAAACTCTTTTTTTGTTTAAATTAAAATCCTAATTGTTATCTATATTATTAATATCATTATCTATATTGTTAGCATTATTAATTTTTTTCTTTTTATTATTTAAATTAATAATTATTGCAATTACTATTATTAACACAGCTACTACTACAAGTGAAATATATATTAATTTATAATCAACATTATCTTTTTTTTCTTTAATATCTGTGTTAATTTTTACAAGTTCTTTTGATTCAGATATATATTTGCTATCAGGTTTATTTGAAGACATAATATATGTACTGTTATGTTTAATATTAAATTCAAAATATCCATTTTCACTTATTTCAAGTTCTTTACCAGTTACATCTTCAAATTTTGAATTTTCATCATAATAATAAACATAAATTTTATTTCCAATATATGACCTAAATACATAATCTAATTTTATTCTTATAGTTGATATTCCAGGTAATTCTCCATTATCTTTAAATAGTATTACAACTGATTTATCAATATAATCTTTCATATTAGTTTTATTATAATCATAATCAAAAAGTACTGATATACTTGTATCTATTTGTTTTGGATTAATTATATCTTTTCCTTTAAAAATCCATTCAATTCCTGAAGATTCAATGTGAAGTTCTTTATTTGTATCTTTAATTGCTTCAAAAACTTCTTTTTTAATAATTGAATCATTTGTAGCATCAACATATATAATTGCATCATCCTTTGCATTTTTAATGCTTTCAAGTAAGTTTTCTGCTTGTGTACCAGTAATAACATCTGGTATATTATTTGCATATACTTCAAATTCTAAATCGAATTCTAAATCGCCAGTTTTTGCAGCTTGATCATATTTATTACCTAAATCATTTGTATATACATAATAGTAAGGTTCTTTATTATCTTGTCTATATAACCTTATTGTAGCAAGTTTATATTTTCCAACATTTGCATATTGATTAATTTTTATATCACCTTTATATGTATTATTACCAACATTAAATAATTCTGCATCTATTCGGTTATTATTTTCATTTACAAATGTTATTCTTGCTGTATCACTAAGTAATACACTTGCTGATACAGTTAATTCAACCTCACCATATGATGGGACTGAATATTTTGATTTATTAATTTTTATTGTTTCCGCTCTTGCATCCCTTTGTAATGCTGGAATATATCCTTCTATCTTTTCTATTTCAATTTCTTTTTGTTCTAAATCACACATCCAATTATCATCATCACCAGATTCTAAACAACGGTTTTTATCTGTGAAGTAAACACTATAATTTCTTAACTTATCATATAAAGTAATACTATTTAGATAGTATACTCCAGTCCCACTTTCTACAAAAAATTCTCCTTCGTATATATCATTTCCTTTACTTAAAAGAGTAACATCTATTTCTGGCAATTCCTTATTTCCATTTTTTGAAGTAAACTTTACATATGAACCATCTACCCCAGACTCTTTATCTGTTATTTTTGCTCTAACTACTAATTTTTCACCATACTTAATTTTTTCTTGTACTATTTCAAAACTTTCTAATATTGGAGGATTTGTTTCCCATTTTTCATTTTCTTTTACTTCTTCGATTGGATCTGTTTTTCTATCTTCACCACCAGTTATTTCAAATTTCAAAGTTTTATTTACTTCTTCAACTTTTGTATAAGTAGTTCCAAAATGTGTATTGTTACCATTAAAAGTATACACAGAAGTATTATCTAGCTTATCTCTGAAAATAATACTAGTTATCAAATATTCGCCATTATAACACGCATTAGAAACATTTATATATGCTTTATTATTTTCATCATAGTAAACTTTTAAACCTCCACTTGAGCATACATTTCCCTCATCTTTACAAATTCCTTTGTTCATATGAATCCATATATCTTCTTTATCTATACCTGAAACTGCATCATGTGCATCTATATTTAAATATATTTTATCACCACACGTATATTTTAAATTATCATCTTTAAAAGATATATTATCTAAAACAGGTGGCTCTACATCCGTAGTAATTGCTTTTATATTTATACAAGCAAAACATGAAATCGCTATTAGAAAGCAACCAATTATTTTTAATAAATTCTTTTTCTTCATATTTCTCACTCCTTAACTTAATTTACTACTACTACAATTTTTTTATTCTACTACCGCCTCCTACTGTTGTATAAATATATTTTAACACATTATTAAGTATTATTAAATATATAAAAAAGACTAACTAAGAGTCTTTGTATTATCATAACTTAAATTATCATATAAAACATGTATAACTGTACCGTCTGTTTTTTTAAATGTTAATGATGTATTATCTGGAACATATCTAAATACATTTTCTAAATAAGTAGCATCCCCACCTGCAATTACACCTCTATAATCTAACCAACTAAGATTATTTGGATCATTTAACTCATTAAGTGGTATTCCTGTATCATTACTACAAGCGCTTAATACAGAATTTAAAAAGTTAGGTCCATAATTATATGCGGTTATTGCTTTTGGAATGTCATAATTATACCTTACAAGTGAATCTTGAATTATCATACATGCTATTTTGATATTTCTAAATATATCTGTTACATTTTCACTTGGATCTTCACTTTTAGTAGTTATTAGAGTTGTTTCATAACTATTTGTTTCAAAGTTATATGCAGTTATATATGAATTTTCCCAATTAAATCCACCCTTCATTTGTATTTGGAAAAGACCTGCACCTCCACCTGGATCTATTTCTGTACTATGTTCTCCTCTTTCTTGAGATGCAATTGCAATTGCTAGTAATGGATCTATTCCATATCTATCTGCTTCTTTTTTTACTGCATCAAAATAATACGCGTATGCTTTATAATATGTTTCGCTTTCTGTTTTATCTTCTATACTTAATTTAATAGTTGAATCATACGTTATAGGTGCTATAGTAGGCTCTGGCGGAACTATTTTTTCACTTATTATTTCTTCTATTTGAGGTGTAATAGTTTCTGGTGCTATAGTAGGCTCTGGTAAATTTTTATTTATTTCTATTTCACCATTATATTTAGGAACAGATGTTGGTAATGACTCAAAAAATTCAGTAACTTCTTCACTTCTTTTTTTAAGATCAATACTATCGCTATATTTTCCAACACTATATGCAGTTAGCATAGCAAGCATAAATGCTGATGTTTTTATAACTTTCTTTTTAAATTTGTTTTTCCTAGATAGTTTTTCTTCTTCTTTCATATCTTTCGTTCTATCAATTAAACTATCCATTTCATCAACATCTACATCAATAAAATTATAAACATATCCTCCGTTTCTTTTTTCTTTGCTACGACCAATTCTTTCATTGCTTAAATATCTTATGAATAACTCATTTATCTCTTTGGAAGGAAGAGTTATATTTCTCGTAAATTTATCAACAAGATCTTCTTTATATACACATTTTGTTATTTTTCCATCTTTATCCGTGTAAAATAGTAAATTAGTCATATTTATCACCTAATTTCTTATTTAAATAATCCCATTCTTCATCAGTATTAATTTCATCTAGAATAATCTTATTATCGGTAACATAATACTTTGATGCATAGTATTCATTTCCGTTAGTTTCTTTATATATAATATAAGTATTATCTTTGTACCTACACATTTTAATTATTTCATAAGTAACAGTTTTACCATTTTCTTCTACCTCAAACGTATTATTCATTTTAATCACCTATTATAATTATTTGATATTTTCATAATTTAGTCAATATTTTTTAACTAAATTTGCATTTTTATACATATATGATATAATAATTTGCCAAAAAGAGGTGCAATATGAGTAAAAACTATATTACTATTATATCTGTTAATGATAAATCTATAAATGAATTATTTGAAGAAACTAAAGATTCTTTAAATATTAAAAAGCCGGTAAAGCGTAGTTTAATAAAAGATAAAATTTACATGTATTCTAAAGATTTAGATAATTCTATAATTGGATATGCAAAATTGCATAATATAGACTTTGATAATGGTATTTATACTCTTAAATTTATTTGCCCAACTGAATTTGATGAACATTTATCAATTAGTGAAATAAGAAAAATGGGTTGCACTTTTGATTTATCAAGACAAATATCATATATTCCTTATACCAATCCTTTATTTCATTTAATTAATATGTGGGATAAAGCATTTAGTTTAGATGGTAATTTATGCAGAAATGCAATGGATGAAAAAATTAAGATAAAAAGAAAAATAAAAAGTATGACTAATAACTAATAAGTGATACTTTTTTTAAATTAACATTGATATTAAATCTATAACTATACCTGTTAGTACTCCAAGAGAATATACAAGTAAAAGAATAGATACATTTTCTTTTATATTTTTATTTGATTTAAATAATACTAATATTGCAACTCCACTACCAGTAAGTAATCCTGATAATAAAGATCCAAATGTTATTGCATTATTTAAATATAATTCAGTTATTAAAATACTTGATGCACAGTTAGGAATTAATCCTACTAAACTTGATACAAATGGTCCAAATAAACTATTTTTTAAAAATAATTTAGATAAAAATGCAGTTCCTTCATAATGAAGTAAAATATTTAATATAAAAGATACAATTAATACAAATAGTACTGTTTTTAATGTATGAACTAAAGATGATTTTAATATTCCTTTTTCACAATGACAATGCTCACTTTCACATATATCATAAGTTGTACTATCTTTTTTACGTGTTTTTCTTAATATCAAATCTATTATAAATCCATATAATATTCCTACAATAAGTTTTATTAAAAGTATTTTTAATATTAATGATGCTTTAACATTATAAGATATTAAAAGTGGTAACATTTCATCACTAGTTGATAAATATATAGAAATAAGTGTTCCAAGTGTAATTATTCTAGTTACATATAAATTAGTTGCTAAAACAGAAAATCCACATTGTGGAAATAAACCTAATAATCCACCTATAACTGGTCCATATTTACCTGACTTTTTAATTATATCTTTGCTTTTTACTTTATGTTCAATTAATTCAATTATTAAAAAGGCTACAAATAAAAAAGGAATTAATTTAAGTGAATCAATTAAAGTATCAAGAATTACATCATACATATAAATCACCTCAAAACTCAGTCTGATTATATTATATAAGTATTATAGTGTCAACTCTAATAAATTTTTTTGTTTAAATCAAGTCCTAATAATTCAAGTTCAATAATAATTAAATTTATTTCTTCATTAGAAAATCCCATTTGTTTTAAATCTGTTCTTTTTAATATCCATACATCCTCAATACTTCTAATATTATTCTTATTCATTTTATTTAATATATCATTAGTAAGTTTAAGATCTTCAAGTCTATAATTCTTTATTCTATTCATCTTTATAACCTTTTTCCACACTATCTACAACATATTTTTTTGTATCTTCATAGTTCATTTTAAGTGCAACTGAAAATTCATTATATAATATCTTTTCAGCAAGTTTAAAATAAGTATCATCTTTTTCACTTATTTTCTTTTTTTCACGTTTCCTTTTATCGTTTCTTAAATATGAAGTTTTAATAATTTTTATTAGATTTTCATGAGTAGCATTTTCTAACAATTTTTTATATTCTTGCTCAATCATTTTCTCATTATCAACTTTAATAATATCAATATTAATAATATTTTTTATAATTTCTGCGACTTCATCTTTACTTATAACCCTTCTTATAAAAGAATTATCCACAGGTACTTTTATTGTAAGAGAATCATCGTCAATTGGAAAGAGAACATAATATTTTTTATCCTTAATTTCTATTATTTCCTTTATATAGCACACATTATTTCTATATACTATATACTCATTTACCCCAAACACATTTCCCTCCTAAAAACATGTATAATGACTTATTTTACTTAAAAAATATACATGCGATATAATTAAATTATAACATTTTAAAATTTTTTTCGTAAGTTAAAATTGTCACTTATTTGTAAGTTTTATATGCTATAATGTTACTATTTGGAGGTGCATGATGAATAATTATATTGAGATTATTAAAAATGCCATTTTATTTTTTCCATTAATTGCATTTATAATAAGTGTTCCATTTATACTTATTGAATATCATAAATATGGATCAATATATTATTTTAAAACCATAATAATTTATTCATTTTTCTTATACTTAATCTGTGCATATTTTCTTATAATTTTACCACTTCCAACACATGAATATGTCGCATCACTAACCACACCAAAAACTCAGTTAATTCCATTTAAATTTATATATGACTTCTTTTCTAATATAAATATTTTTAAAATAAATAAAATTACTGACATATTATTTAGTACATATTTTTATGTACCATTATATAATTTATTTCTTACTCTTCCATTTGGAATATATTTAAGATACTACTTTAAATGTAATTTAAAAAAGACAATATTATATTCATTTTTACTAAGTTTATTTTTTGAACTTACTCAGTTAACCGGATTATATTTTATATACGAAAGAAGTTATAGATTATTTGATGTTGATGATTTAATACTTAATACTATAGGTGGCATTTTAGGATACTTTTTTGCTTCTTTATTTATTAAAATATTACCTAAAAGAGAAAAAATAGATGAATCTGCAAAAAAACATGGTAAAAATGTATCAGGTTTTAAAAGATGCACTTCATTAATATTAGATATGTTTATTTATTTTATTATTTCATTTTGCTTATCAAAAGTTATAAGTTATAAATACTTGTACCACATAGTTTTTATAGTTTACTATATTATTATTCCAGTATTATTAAAAGGATCATCTTTATCTCAAAAGTTTATAAACTTAAAAGTAGTTAATTATAATAATCAGTTTAGTAGAATTAGTTTAATAATAAGAATTAGTGTATTTCTTATAATATATGTCATTGCACCATCTTTTTTAATTAAAATCTCTTCTAATCATTTAGACGTTTTTACAACTATAATACTCATTTGCTTAATGTTCTTATTTTATATTATTGTGTTTATAAAATACTTATTTACTAATAAAGAAATGTTTTATGAAAAAATAAGTAAAACTAAATTAATTAGTACAATCAAATAATATTTACCATACAAGTATATTTATGATATTATTAATATATATTAATACTACTGGAGGACATATGGAAAAGAGAAATACTTTTAAAGAGCAAAGAATCACTACATTTCTAAAAAAATACGGAAATGTTTCTAGTACACTTAATTTAGATGAAAAAATCAAACTATGTTCTATAGATGATTTTAATAGTGTAGCAGAAAAATTAACTGAAAAATATTATGAAGAAAAAGCCCCTACTATCATTAGTCATGTTGGGGGCTTTTATGTTACTGCTTCTTTAGCAGGCGCAATAACTCAAAATGCTAAAAGTAATAGCAAAACAAATATTCTTTTCTTTGATAGAAAAGATGGTAATATACAAAATGCTATTTATAATACTTTATTAATGCATGTATGTAAAACTAAAGAAGAATATATTACTACACTATTTGGTTTAGATGAAATAGATATAGTAAAATGTTTAAAACCCTCATTATATGTTTCTTATATAGAAGAAATTTTGAGTGAAAATAATGACTTTAGTGATCTTAATAAAAGTGAGAAAAAAGCTAAAATTAAAGAATTATATGAATTAGATAGTAACGCACTAGATAAGATTATTAAAAAAGAATATATCTCTACTTCTTTAGTAGACTCTATATTAGAAAGTGATTTTAATTTAGGGAAAATTGTTAAATATGCATCTAAAAAACCTTATGATGTAAATAATCATTATAAATTACTTGTTAGAAAATCAACTGGCAAATTAGATAACGATATACTTAATTTATTTAAAATGATTGCAAGTAATATGTGTGAATACTTAAATAGAAAAAACAATTATAATGATTTAATTAAATACTTATCCACAGATATTAAAAATAATAGCAAATATCACATTTTAGCAAATAATAGTGTATTTAATGGTTATAAATCTTTAATTAAAAAAAGAGGAAACGGATCAGTTAAATTTGCATCTGGAATTGATATAAGTAAAGAAGAAGGCGTTCAAAAATTAAAAAATATTTTAGTAAGTGAAGGCATTATTACTAATGATAAAGAACATTTCCCAATTGATATTGCATTTATACCTCATATAAATTTAATGAAAGAAGCATACCCTTTTATTAAAGAGAATGTTGAAGAATATATTAATTTAAATAAAACTAATGGTAAAGGTAGAAATAATTTTAGTGTAAATTCAACTGCAACATTAAGTGTACGTGATTATAAAAGTATTGGAGCAGAATTTATAAAAGAACAAAGAGAAAATAGATGTGAATTAACGCATTTATCTAAGATTGATAAAAGAGAAGGATTTCCTTTAATATCATTTATAGCGGGTGCTAATTTTGGAAATATATATCATAGTGAGATTGATACAGAAAATATGATTGATATGGCCATTAAAGATGGTGTTGATACTGTTTATATTCAGGGCTTACTATATGGGACTTATTATCATCACCAAACATCAAGAAGATTATTAACAGATCCAGGTTATGAATCACTAGATTCTAGATTAAAAGCTGCTAAAAAAATAGTAAAAAGACTTAATGATGCAGGTATTAAAGTTGTATATCAAATGGGTGATGAAGAAATACACCTATATCAAGATATGTTTAAAATATATGTAAGAGAACAAGGCGTAAGTGGCAACAACTTCTTAGAAAGAGAAGATTTAAGAAGTAGATATGATTGGGTTAGACCTATAATAATTGGTGAGTTAATCCCATATTTAATAAGAAGCGGTGAAGATGTTACTAACTTTTATACAGATGAAGTAAAAGAAACAAGAGTATCAAAAATATGTCATGCATTAAAACTTTATAAGGATAATCTTCCTTTAGGAGAATTATCTAAATATATAAATCCTGAATATTTAAAAGATACTGATATGTTTAAAGTTGTATTTAATACTGTAGATAACTATAATAAAAATGATAAAGCATTATCAATCGACTTATTAAGTAATCCTAACTATTCATATATAACTCAATATGGAAAACCTAATATAGGTGCAATAAAAACATTAAGATATCATCAAACTGGGTCAGTTGGAAATGACTCTATAGAAAAAATTCCACAATTATTTGTAGATAGTAGACAAGGTTTTATGTCAATCGCATACCAAGGAGATCAAGCAACTATTAATGTACCTCAAATGATAGATGATTCATTGTATATTGAAAATAAAGGCTTATTACCAGGGATAAAAGAACATATACTAGAAGATCCAACTCATAAAAGAGTTACCCAAATACAAACAAGACCAAATTATCCTGGCGGATGGACAATTAATGGGGACTTAAGAGAAAGAATGATTATAGTGCCATATTACAAAAGATCAAGAGAAGTTATGGAATATGTAAACAAAAATGGTACTCCACTACAAATGCAGGCAGTAGGATATATAAACGATTGGCAAACAGGATCACCCACAGAAAGACTTATATACAATGTAAAAGCAATGGATTATATGTTTTATGAAGGACATATTACAGGAATATTTGGAAACGGAGACTTCCAGCAAGGATGGAACTATCCTAAATTTGCAAATGAATCAAGGCATTTAGGAAGTAGTTCAGTAACACAACAAATGGTAAGTGATGTAAAATTATTAAGACCTTTCCTTAGAGATGGCATGGGTGTAATAAAAGATGGATTTGTAAAAGATGATGAAATTGATTCACATATATCAGATAAAATAATTAGTCATTTAGCAAGTGAAGGTTTAATTAAACACAACACAGGTTTATATCAAAACATGGATACACTAAGACGTGATATTGATTACAAAACAGTTAATTTAAACTTACCTGATGAATTAAAGCCTTATGAAAAGTCAATTAGAGATAAACTAACAAGCACAATTAATTTACTTTTTGTAGATTTAATTGAAGGTAATCATGAATATAATACAGATTGGAATAATAAAGGATATAACGAAATTGAATTATTAAGGCAAGAACTTGAAAGTCTAAAAACATACACTGGTAGTGATGTAGATATAACATTAACTGAATTTTTAGTTAATAAAAATGGTGATTTTGTAAATGCTCCATATAGTTTTAGAACTATAAATGGATATAATAATGTTAATGGTCATGCATTTAAACCAGCAGGTAAAGGAGGCGGCGTGTCCCCTACTGTTGCAATGGCAAAATACTTAGATCAAATGGCTGGATTTTCTAATAGAATAGATAGAGCAAATGCCGCACACTACCACATATTTGAAACATCAGTAATAGATAATAAGTTATTAACAATTACAGGTGGTGGTGCTGGACAAAGTGGCTTTGAACAAAACTTAGGATATGCAAGTACACCATGTTATGTACTAGATAGATATTTACCAGATGGAAGAATAGTTATAGAAACAATCGGGCCAAAATTCTTAGATGAATACAAAATACAAAATCCATACATTAAAGAAAAAGGATTAGATAAATTTATTGAAGAATGTATTACAGAAGAAGCTACAATATATGATAGAGATGAACCAAAAAAATTACAAAAATTACATCAAAGAAAACTTGTTGCAAAAAAACCAAATGATATTATCGGGCCAAAAATTGATTAGGAATATTTATGGTAGTAGTTATTCCAGCATATAATCCAGATTATCATTTAATAGATGTAATAAATAATTTAAAAGATTTAAAATATAAAATAGTTGTAGTAAATGATGGCAGTAATAAAGATTGTAATAAGATTTTTAATAAAATTAGTAAATATGCATACATAGTTAACCATAACACTAATATGGGTAAAGGTATGGCAATGAAAACAGGTATAAAATACATAAAAGATAATTTAAATGAAGATGGTATTATATTTGTAGATGCAGATAACCAGCATGATATAGAAGATATTAAAAATATAATAAATGCATTTTATAATAATCCAGATTCATTAATACTAGGATGTAGGCTATTTAATAATAAAGAAGTACCAATACGTTCAAAAATAGGAAATAATATTACTAAGAAAGTATTTAAATTAGTTACTAAGACATATATAAGTGATACACAAACCGGATTAAGATGCATGAGTAGTAAATATATTCCTATGTTATTAAATATACCTGGCGATAGATATGAATACGAAATAAGTATGCTTAAAGAATTTATTAAAAATAAAATAGATATAAAAGAAGTTAAAATAAAAACAATATATGAAGATAAAAAAAATTCAACATCACACTTTAAAACAATTAAAGATTCATATATTATTTATAAGGCATTATTAAAAAGATAGTAAATACTTTTATGTTTACTATCTTTTTTTAATTAATATGTTATTTTTATTTTTTTTTAGAAAAACATTATTATAATTTATAACTATTTGTGTTGGTAGGAAGTTAACTGAAGACTGATACTATACTGGTATGCTAATAAATATAATTACATAAAAAACTTTAGGTTTTATGCTAAAGTTTTAAATATTATCTTTCTAATAAGGATAAACTTACTTTCTTTTTATCCATATGTATTTCATCTACATAACAATCTACTATATCCCCAACGCTTAATACTTCACTTGGATGCTTAATATATGAATTTGTTATTTTAGATATGTGTACTAGTCCATCATTTTTAAGTCCAATATCTATAAATGCACCAAAGTCTACTACATTTCTTACTGTTCCTTGAAGTTTCATTCCTACTTTTAGATCTTCTAATTTTAAAACATCACTTTTTAATATTGGTTTTGGCATATCATCTCTTGGATCTCTAAGTGGATTTGTAAGTGATTTTATTATATCTTCTAGTGTATATTTATCTACATTTAATTCTTTTGTATATTTTGAAATATCTATATTTTTTAATCTCTCTTTCATTTTTTCTGTACCTATTAGTGATACATCTAATCCTAATTTTTCAAGTAATTTTAAAGTTACTTCATAACTTTCTGTATGTATACTAGTTTTATCAAGTGGGTTAGTTCCATCAACTACTCTCATAAATCCAATTGATTGCTCATACACTTTATCTGTTAATACTTTTTTCTTTTTTAATTCTTCTCTTGATTTTATTTTCCCAAATGTATTTCTATAATCAATTATTTTATCTATTACTTTTTTGTTTAGTCCTGAAACATATTTAAGTAGTGATGCACTGGCTGTATTTATATTTACACCAACACTGTTAACTGCTTTTGATACAACAAAATCTAATGATTCATTTAATCTTTTTTCTTGAACATCATGTTGATAAAGTCCTACTCCTATACTTTTTGAATCAACTTTAACGAGTTCTGATAATGGATCTTGTAATCTTCTTGCAATTGATATTGCACTTCTTTCTTCTACATGTAAATTTGGAAATTCTTCTATTGCAAGTTTACTAGCCGAATATACAGATGCTCCTGCTTCACTTACTATTATATATTCTACTTTTCTTTTTGAACTTTTAATAACATCTGCTATAAATGCTTCTGATTCACGAGATGCAGTACCATTTCCTATTGCAATTATATCTATATTATATTTATCAATTAAATCAAGAACTTTCTTTTTAGATTCTTCATATTCACATCTTGGTTCATGTGGATATATTACACTTTTTTCAATAAATTTACCTGTATAGTCTACTACTGCTAGTTTGCATCCAGTCCTATAAGCTGGATCAAGCCCTAATACCATTTTATCTTTCATTGGAGGAGTAAGAAGTAAGTGTTCTAAATTATCCATAAATACTTCTATTGATTTTTCACTGGCAACCTCTGTTAAATCACTTCTTATTTCTCTTTCTATACTTGGAAATATTAATCTTTTGTAACTATCATTAATTGCATCTATAACTATTTCTTTTGACTCACTAGATTCATCTTTTATTAATTTACTTTTTAAATAATTAATTACTTCGTCATTATTATTATCAATACTTACTCCAAGTACTCCTTCTTTTTCTCCCCTATTTAATGCAAGAACTCTATGTGGTTTTATATATTTAATATTTTCAGAATAATCATAATACATATCATATGTTTTTTCTTCATCAGTTGCATTTTTCTTTAATTTTGATACAATCTTGCCATTATTATATATATAATTTCTAATCCATTTCCTATAAAATGCATTATCACTTATCCATTCAGCTATTATGTATTTTGCACCAGTTATAGCATCTTCCTTAGTTTTTACATTATCATTTAAAAACTTATCAATTCCTGTAATTTGTTTTGGAAAAGACATAATTATTTTTGCTAAAGGTTCAAGTCCATTTTTAATAGCTTCAGTAGCTTTAGTTTTTTTCTTTTCTTTAAATGGTCTATATATATCTTCAACTTCAACTAATTTTGTACATTTTAATATATTATTTTTTAACTCTTCAGTTAATAATCCTTTTTCATCTATTAATCTAATTATATCTTCTTTTCTTTTTAATAAATTCATTTGATATTCATAAATATCACTTATTTTCCTTATTTGTTCTTCATCAAGATTTCCTGTAACTTCTTTTCTATATCTTGCAATAAAAGGTATTGTATTGCCTTCACTCAATAATTTTAATGTTGCCTCTACTTTAAGTGTATTAACTTTTAAATCATTGCTTATTTCTTTTATTATGTTTTCATTCATAAATAGTTATCCTTCTTTCTTAATATTAATCTTCCTGTTTTTAACTTTTTACTTCTATTAGACTTCATAATTACTCTTTTGCACTTAATATTTTTGATAAATAAAATCCAATTATTAGTAATATAATTCCAATTATAAGTTGATATGTTCCGTGTGGTCCGGTTAAAACTGTTATAAATAAAGATATACTAGATGCAAATATAAAACCTATTATACCTATATATGCATATACTTCATATTTGATAAGTATTTTTTTTACTAATTTAGATATTGTAAGAACACCTATAATTGTTCCTCCTACAAATATTAATAAAATTAATAAATTATGCATTGTATTTTCTAATTTTGCTAACTGTCCAACTGCATTTATTACTGGTTCATAATATCCAATAAGCATAAGTATAACTGAACTACTAATACCAGGAAGTGTTATAGACATCGCGCCCATTAATCCCATTATAAATAGTATAATTATATGGGATAAATTTAATACTTCCAATGACTTTGAATCACTTTTTGGAATTACATACATTATTGCTAAAATGCTTATAAATGCGACTAAAAATATCATAATTCCCTTAAAATTAATCTTACCTTTTATTTTTTTAAATATAGGTTTTATACCACCCATTATAAGCCCTAAAAAGAATAAAACTGTTGCAAATGGAAACTTATTTAAACAATATGAAATTATATTACTACATAATCCAATTGATATAATCATTCCTATAAATAAAAATATTATAAACTTTATATTTTCTTTAAATTTAACTTTTAAGTTGCTAAGAATATCTATCATACGTTCATATATGCCTAAAACAACTGCAATAGTGCCTCCACTTACTCCAGGTATAATATTTGCAAGACCAAAAACAAAACCCTTTAATATTATAATTATATTATTGATAATAATCACCCATATTAATTATACCATTTATGCATGATAACTTAAACATTTTAAAAACAATAATTTTGTAAATGTGGTATAATAAATTTCGGAGGTAGTATGAGTAAAGAGGAGTTGTTAAAAAATGTCGCTAGTGGAAGAAAGATTAGCGAATATATAGAATTCATTGATAATAATGATTTAATCGTTTATTTATTTAATATGTGTGAAGATAAAAAAAATAGATTAAAATACCAAGCTGAAAAAGTTATAAGGGAATTAAGTATTTATAACCCTAAGGTTTTGTATCCATATTTTGAAAGGATGCTTCACTTTTTAAATGGTGATAATAAATTTTTAAGATATGGTTTTTTATTAACTATGCCCAATTTACTTTGTGTAGATCTTTGCAATAAATGGGCATATATTAGGGCTACATATTTAAAGTTTTATAATTCTAATAATGTTATTGAGTTTAATAACTGTGTTAAAGGATTTAAAGAAATAATTAAAACTCACAGAGAAGAAGAATTAATAGTAATTCCTATTCTTCTTGATATCGATAATCACGAATTTAAAACTGAAAAATGTAATGAAATTGCAAAAAATACAGTTTTAGAATGCTTTTTTAATATTTATGAATCATCTAATCACAAAGAAGAAATAATGAAATTCGTTAAAGATAATATTAATAGTAACACACCTACTATAAGAAATAGTGTACAAAGATTTTTAAAAAAATATGATAAATAAGTAGTAGGTAGTAGTAATGAATATACTAAAAAAAATATGGAAAGAAGAAGATATTAACGAATTTAATAAATATTTAGTATCACTTAAAAAAAGCGATTCAGAAAAACGCACTAAGAAAATTGTTCATTCAAATAAGAAAATAATAGGTTTAAATAACAAAGAATGTATTGAAATTGCAAAACAAATAAAAAAAGGAAATTATTTATCTTTTTTAAATTTAATGAGTTTTGAATATTATGAAAACACTTTAATAAATGCATATTTAATTTCTAAAATCAGAAATTTTGATTTATTAAAAAAGTATTTATATGTATTTGTAAATAATATAGATTGTTCTACTTCATGTGATACATTAGATTTTTATATTGGGAAAAAGAAAGAAAAATATTTTACGATTGCATTAAGTTATTTAGAAAGTGATAATCCATATGCAAGAATAGTTGCATTTATAATATTATCTAAGTATATTGAAGATAATAAATATATCGATGAAATTTTTAACATTATGAATAGGTTTTATGATGAGGAAGATATGAATGTAAATACTATTATTGCATGGTTATTTTGCGAATGTTTTGTTAAACAAAGAGATAAATCAATATTATTTTTAAGCGAACACAATTTAAATAAAACAGCAATAAATATAGCTGTTCAAAAATGTAGATATTGTCATAGAATAGATAAAGAAGATAGAATTGCATTATTAAAATACAGAAAAAGATAGTTATGGATGAAATTTTAAATAAGTTATCTAAATCTAAGTTTAGAAGTAGTTTTAAATTAAAAGAAAAAGATATTTTATATATTAAAGATAAAGGGTTAAATACTATTAAAAGCCATGCTTACGATTTTATAAATAAAAGATTAGCGCAAAAGACTATTTTTAACGATGGAACTCAAACACCAATGAGAGGTCATCCTGTTTTTATCGCACAACATGCCACTGCTACGTGTTGTAGAAAATGCTTATATAAATGGCATAAAATAAATATGAATAAAGAATTAAATACCAATGAAAAAGACTATATAGTAAACCTAATAATGGCATGGATAAATAAAGAATTAAATGAAAAAAACTTACATTTGTAAGTCTTTTTTTAATCAAATTTCATATTAGCAAAATATTTCTTTAAGAATTCATCTGTATAATAATTATCATAAAATTCGCCTATAAAAGTTAACGGTCTATGTCCTTTATGCCTTAAATATTGTCTTCCTAATGCTGTCCATGATATTAGCATATCTAATATCAATAATACTCCTAAAACACAATATAATGTATTCATTATATTTATAGGTATTTTATCTAACAATCTTGAAATAAATGGATATACTATTTTCATAAGAAGTACACATGCAAATCCCCAAATTAACATTATTGATAATGCCGTTCTTCCGTTTAAATTAAATGGTAAATCACTATAGTCCCATGATATACTACCTATAAACGTTTCTTGTAAATAACTTGTTAAATACTCAAATGCACCACCTATTAACATACCTTTTAAATATATTTTATACCATAACTTATCATTTTTAAGCAAAAGTACCATTAATACTGCACCCGCACCATATACAATATTTAAAGGACCATATATTACCCCTCTATGTACATTAAAACTAAAGATTCCTGTATTATTTAAATTAGTAAATCCTTCTAAAAGATCTTCATATATTGTTCCTGCAATACATCCAATTATAAAAATAAATAAACACTTCTCTTTAGTTAACTTACTATTCATTTTACCACCTACTACATTATATGTAATAAGTTTATCATATTTTTATAAGTTTGTCTTTATATAAAATCAGTTATAAAAATTACTTTTTATAGTGTTACAATTATGTAATTTTAATACTTCCTCTAAAAATTATAATTTAATATTTTAATATTTCTATTATGGAAGTCATCTCATCTTTTGAAATATTATGTCCTATAAATTGATATAAGATATCATCATATACAAATGTAGCTATTAATTTTTCATCACTCCAATTATTTGTATATACAATAATATTAGTATTTAAGTTTCCTGATTTATATGAATTTTCTATATTCTTTTCACCTGTAGCATCAATACCTTCTTGAAAAGCTAATACATATCCATCATCAGCATATTTATTAAGCATACTTACTGATACACTAATATATTTATTATCATTTTCTTTATAAAAATAAGGAATCCATAAATCAACTCTACCAATAGTACCATTATCATTTAAAGATGTTCTATAATATATTTCACTTGTATTATTTTCTTGAAGTTTAAGAATTGAAAATCTTAACATTTCTTCAACTTCTTCAAATGTCATTTTAAAACTTTCTGAATTTTCTTTTACTTTTATAGCATCAGTTGGTATTTCTTTAAATTTATTATTTTCTGATATTTTTACTTCTTCGCCATTTTCTAATTTAATTGATGTACTCCAGTTTTGAAAAAATTCTTTAATCTCTTTTGCATATACAACTGTAACTGATAATAAACATACTGCTACTGCGATAGAACAAACATAAGATAATTTAAATCTTCTATGAGTTTGTTTATTTATTGTCATATTTAAAATATTCCTTTCTAAATCCTCGGAAATACTAACATCCGAGAAAGCATTTTTAATTTTCTTATTCATTTGTATGCCTCCTTTAAAATTTCTTTTAATTTCTTTCTAGCACGAGATAGTATAGTTTGAATATTTGTAATTGATAAATTTAACATTTCAGATATTTCTTTAATCTTATAATCTTCATAATAATATAGGAAAATTATAATTCTATATCTTTTAGGTAGTTGTAATATTGCTTCTAAAAGATCATTATTAGGTAATGTAATAGATAATGTGTTTTCTTCTCTTTCTACAAAAGCAATAATTTTTTTCTTCCAAGAAGACAGTAAAAATGTTTTACATTCATTAATTGCAACTTTAATAAGCCATTTTTTTATATCTTCGTCTTGCCTTCTTAATATTTCATTATGATTATATAATTTAATAAATATATTTTGAGTAATATCATCAGAATCAGATTTATTTTTAGTATAACTATATACTAATCTATATATATCATTTTTATATAAATCAAAAACTCTAATAAATTGCTTATCCAATATACCACCTCCGTTATATTTGGAAGCTTTCACTATAATAACTAATGAAATAATAGTAATATCACACTAAATTTTAAAAAAATGCAAATTATTTTTTTAATTTGCACTATAAAATACTTTTTTCTAACAAATACATATGTCCAAAATATGGTGAATTTTCTATTTCTGTAATACTTTTTATTTCATCATTAGTAGATACAATCATCGAACCATAATTCATAAAAGCATTATGGTTTTCGTAATCATTCCTATATGAAGACTGTTCTTTTCTATAATTTGACATGTCCTCTAGCAATTTATCCTTCTTATTTCTTATTTTAGTTAAATTATCTTCTAAATTTTCTTTTTCCTCAATTAAAATAATATCATCAGTTAAATTATACCCAAGTTTGTTATCCATACTACTAAATCACCAACCTAATTAAAACTCATATGTGTTTGAATCTATTATACCATTTAGGATTATTTTTATAAACTATCTAATTTTTAAAGATCATAAGTCGTAAAAATAAATAAAGAGATTCAATTTCCTGAATCTCTTATATTTCATTGGAGGGCCTAGTCGGATTTGAACCAACGCTCGGGGAGTTGCAGTCCCATGCCTTACCACTTGGCTATAGACCCACAAGAGCATTATAACACAATATAAGTTTATTTTTCAACCTTTATTATATTAAATGCTTATTTTTTTTATTTATGTAATTTTTTATTTAAAGTGCACAATTAATGTATAACTAATTTGTAATATTATTAATTTTTTTAATGTTAAAAATATGTTGTTTATTTTGTTTTTTATCCATTACTATAATAACTGCAAAAGTAAGAAATCCAACTATACTTAAAGATATACCTACATTTAAATATGGTGCTTTATAACTTATTTCAACGCTGTGGTTTCCTTTGCTTATTGGTAACCCTATAAATCCTTTGTTTATATTTTTATATTTGACTACTGCATCATCTACTTTTATAGTGTATCCTTTGTCATATGGAATTGATGTTACTAAGTAAGAATTATCTTCAGTGATATTTATTGTACCTTTTATCACATCATTATCAAATGATGTCAAATTAAAGTTTGTTAAATCTTTTTTTCTTTCTTTAATATTATCATAATCTAATGTATACATCTCAATATCTTTAATGTTATATGTACCCTTAGTTAATTCTATATTTAAAGTATTTATATTTTTATCTGAAATGACGAATTTGAAGTTATTATTCTTATTAGGATAGGGCCACGTCTTACAAGTTAAAATATTTTCAACATTGTTTATAGTCATACTTATATTATCTGCAATACCACATCTATTTTCTTTTAACCCATTTATATTTATAAATAAGAATTTATTATTTAATTCTTTATCTAATACTACTTTCAAATGTCCTTTATCTTTTACTTTTAATACATAATCATTATTTTTATCTTTTTCTATTACTACTCCATCATTTAAAGTTATTTGATATGTAATATTTTCTTTATTAATTGTAGTACTATTTTTATTGTAAGAATCATCTTCTACAATTACATTTTTTAATAATAATTCTGTTTGATATGGATAACTATAATTAGAAAATTCTTTAATATTTAATAAATTATTACTTGCATATATTATTGGAAATGCTTCTTTATTTAAATAAGTATTATTGTTAATTTTGGTATATCCTATTCCTAAATCATAATCAGAAAATGAATATTTAACTCCCATAAATGTATTAAATAATATATTATTTGAAGCGGGTACTAGAAAATAATTATATTCAAGCATACTTGT
>ERZ827423.1706-NODE-1706-length-20199-cov-52.443904_pt1 | contig 20199 bp, 17 predicted proteins | sample MGYA00519775_ERZ827423 | MGnify/ENA primary metagenome ERZ827423 (study PRJEB31778, sample SAMEA3449296) | human gut metagenome | biome: human gut; feature: human-associated habitat; material: faeces | place: United Kingdom | collected 2010/2012 ...
ATCGTTAAGACTTGGTAACGGTGTCGCCCCCCTCGCGGGGGGCGTGGATTGAAATTTGTTGCCGTCGCCGGCGACGTAGCCAGCCTCCGGTCGCCCCCCTCGCGGGGGGCGTGGATTGAAATCGAAGTCCTCGAATCTCCCAAGTGGGAGTCGAAGTCGCCCCCCTCGCGGGGGGCGTGGATTGAAATACCGCGCCCGCCATCGTTAAGACTTGGTAACGGTGTCGCCCCCCTCGCGGGGGGCGTGGATTGAAATCTGACAAAGCGCATGGGTCTCCGCGCCGGCCAGCGTCGCCCCCCTCGCGGGGGGCGTGGATTGAAATCCAAAGGGGTTTCCTCATGCGTTTCCTCCTTCCGCAGTCGCCCCCCTCGCGGGGGGCGTGGATTGAAATGTATAGGCGTAGCCGTCAAACTCCGGCAGGATCGCGGTCGCCCCCCTCGCGGGGGGCGTGGATTGAAATTGGTAGTAGCTGCGCTCCTCGCTTGTCAGCTGGTGTCGCCCCCCTCGCGGGGGGCGTGGATTGAAATTGGTAGTAGCTGCGCTCCTCGCTTGTCAGCTGGTGTCGCCCCCCTCGCGGGGGGCGTGGATTGAAATGCGGAAGTGCTCCGCGCTGTTGTCGCTCTGGACGTCGCCCCCCTCGCGGGGGGCGTGGATTGAAATTGCAGATACGCCTGCCGCCCCGCAGCATTGATAACGTCGCCCCCCTCGCGGGGGGCGTGGATTGAAATCCGCGCCCGCCATCGTTAAGACTTGGTAACGGTGTCGCCCCCCTCGCGGGGGGCGTGGATTGAAATTTGTTGCCGTCGCCGGCGACGTAGCCAGCCTCCGAGTCGCCCCCCTCGCGGGGGGCGTGGATTGAAATTCCACATTTGCCGCGTTGGCGAACATATCGAAGTGGTCGCCCCCCTCGCGGGGGGCGTGGATTGAAATATCTGGCTCTGGATGTCCGACAGCTCTACAGCAGCGTCGCCCCCCTCGCGGGGGGCGTGGATTGAAATTCATGGCGAACCCGTCGCTGTCCTATGTCCCGCACCGTCGCCCCCCTCGCGGGGGGCGTGGATTGAAATTTAATGCCGGCGGTCAGCTCCTTGACGATGTCGTGTCGCCCCCCTCGCGGGGGGCGTGGATTGAAATATAGGACATGTCACCCACCTGCACATTCGTGTACTGTCGCCCCCCTCGCGGGGGGCGTGGATTGAAATCCCGTACACCAATGATGCTGCCGATGCCACTTTGTCGCCCCCCTCGCGGGGGGCGTGGATTGAAATGATTGTTGCATGGATGATATACGGTGTTCCGTCATCGTCGCCCCCCTCGCGGGGGGCGTGGATTGAAATATGACCGAAATCTTTAACGCCGATTACGGCTTTGTCGCCCCCCCTCGCGGGGGGCGTGGATTGAAATCAGACCAACCACACCAACATGCCCAATGTTGTCAGTCGCCCCCCTCGCGGGGGGCGTGGATTGAAATCAAATTATCCATGCCAGCAGCAATTTCCTTAACGTCGCCCCCCTCGCGGGGGGCGTGGATTGAAATTGTGGATGAAGTTTTTGCGTTGGATAGGCGTAAAGTCGCCCCCCTCGCGGGGGGCGTGGATTGAAATCCCATCAAGATTGATGTTGTTAACCGCGTCAGTCACGGTCGCCCCCCTCGCGGGGGGCGTGGATTGAAATAGCTTTCAGACATTTATTGGGGTTTTCCGTATAGTCGCCCCCCTCGCGGGGGGCGTGGATTGAAATCCATTGTGTGTTGTGGGGCGCTATTTTGGCGGAGTCGCCCCCCTCGCGGGGGGCGTGGATTGAAATTACGATTTTTGGGGCGGGTGTTGACGCATAATAGTCGCCCCCCTCGCGGGGGGCGTGGATTGAAATATTGCAAATCATTGACCGCCGCGCAGCCGCCCTCCGTCGCCCCCCTCGCGGGGGGCGTGGATTGAAATCCCATCAAGATTGATGTTGTTAACCGCGTCAGTCACGGTCGCCCCCCTCGCGGGGGGCGTGGATTGAAATTGGACGGAGCAGGATGTGCTGCGGCTTATCATAGGTCGCCCCCCTCGCGGGGGGCGTGGATTGAAATTTCACAGTGCCCACAGTGCGGGTGCCGCCATAGGTCGCCCCCCTCGCGGGGGGCGTGGATTGAAATAGCACGCGGCCAAGCCCCGACATAGCGGAACCGAAGGTCGCCCCCCTCGCGGGGGGCGTGGATTGAAATCGAGTTCTACAAGGCCGCGCAAGCGGGCTTTCAGTCGCCCCCCTCGCGGGGGGCGTGGATTGAAATCGTGAAGTGTTTATTGTCATAGGCCGGAAGAACGGGTCGCCCCCCTCGCGGGGGGCGTGGATTGAAATACCCGCTGCCGTGAACTGCGATACAAACCCGTTGATGTCGCCCCCCTCGCGGGGGGCGTGGATTGAAATAAATTGAGGCTTCGCGCACGCCTGAACCCCGAAGTCGCCCCCCTCGCGGGGGGCGTGGATTGAAATCCCTTGTGACGCGCACCGCGTACAAGGGCGGCGTGTCGCCCCCCTCGCGGGGGGCGTGGATTGAAATACATGAAACAGTCATGTATCATGTGCAGGTTGGGTCGCCCCCCTCGCGGGGGGCGTGGATTGAAATCACGTTGATTGATCCGCGTTTGCCAGTGTAAGTCGCCCCCCTCGCGGGGGGCGTGGATTGAAATAAGGATATAGGCTTGAACGCCGGTGAAACCGCGGCGTCGCCCCCCTCGCGGGGGGCGTGGATTGAAATGTTTCGGTGCATACAAGTATTGCCAGAGGACAGGGGTCGCCCCCCTCGCGGGGGGCGTGGATTGAAATCCCATCAAGATTGATGTTGTTAACCGCGTCAGTCACGGTCGCCCCCCTCGCGGGGGGCGTGGATTGAAATTGGACGGAGCAGGATGTGCTGCGGCTTATCATAGGTCGCCCCCCTCGCGGGGGGCGTGGATTGAAATTTCACAGTGCCCACAGTGCGGGTGCCGCCATAGGTCGCCCCCCTCGCGGGGGGCGTGGATTGAAATCTTCATGTGCATTATTTCTCCCCCTCATACGGTCGCGTCGCCCCCCTCGCGGGGGGCGTGGATTGAAATTTCCAGCCTTGTCACTATCCAAATCGCTTCTTGTCGTCGCCCCCCTCGCGGGGGGCGTGGATTGAAATACGGAAAACGGAATGTACAGGTTTACCGCGTCTGCGGTCGCCCCCCTCGCGGGGGGCGTGGATTGAAATACAGTGTCCGCGACGGGGATATTTACCCGAGCATCGTCGCCCCCCTCGCGGGGGGCGTGGATTGAAATATCTTGAAAGCCATAGTCATAGTTAAAAACTGCCGTCGCCCCCCTCGCGGGGGGCGTGGATTGAAATTGAACACCATCCGCGCTAATGCGAGTGCAGAATAGTCGCCCCCCTCGCGGGGGGCGTGGATTGAAATAACATACCGGTAGAAGGTACAAACCATGCGCGCTGTCGCCCCCCTCGCGGGGGGCGTGGATTGAAATGTCGCTTTTGACCATCCTCCAAAATAGCGCCCCACGTCGCCCCCCTCGCGGGGGGGCGTGGATTGAAATGGCGGCTACGTTTTGGAAAACCCCAATAATAGCGTCGCCCCCCTCGCGGGGGGCGTGGATTGAAATGTACACGGCTTGCCCGTAAAAGTTGGTCTGGAGGGGTCGCCCCCCTCGCGGGGGGCGTGGATTGAAATTGAGGCGATGGCCATCAACTCCGCGTAATCGTTGAGTCGCCCCCCTCGCGGGGGGCGTGGATTGAAATTGGACTGCAACTGCCCTCCGGTGTGGATTTGGAGTCGCCCCCCCTCGCGGGGGGCGTGGATTAAAATGATGGTTGCGTGGATTATATACGGTGTTCCGTCAGTCGCCCCCCTCGCGGGGGGCGTGGATTGAAATCACGCGTTGACCTGTGCGTAGCCCAATGCGTCCTCGTCGCCCCCCTCGCGGGGGGCGTGGATTGAAATGCAGGCAGACCTTGACCGAATCAACCAGATCAACGTCGCCCCCCCTCGCGGGGGGCGTGGATTGAAATAATGGCTGATAAGAGTTACAATTCCAAGGTCGTGCGTCGCCCCCCCCTCGCGGGGGCGTGGATTGAAATGCCTGCAACATCACCTGGAACGATGAGGCTACAGACGTCGCCCCCCTCGCGGGGGGCGTGGATTGAAATAGGATAAACACAGTTTGTACACAGCGCACCATCTAGTCGCCCCCCTCGCGGGGGCGTGGATTGAAATTGGGACGATAGTGGGAAGCAGCTCGACAATCGGCTGTCGCCCCCCCGCGAGGGGGGCGTGGATTGAAATCTGTGCGTCATAAGACACTGTTCCGGGAGCAGGTGTAACAGTATTGCCGTTCACCCACGCGCGATAAGGTTTTTCTCCAAAATCCGCACTTACTTCTCCGTATCGTTCAGAAGAAGGAGAAAACTCTCCGCGAACGGTTTGATCTTCTCCTCGTCCGGTTGTTCTCCCTTCTCCTTCGCCGCGTCCATAAGCTTCTTTACCAGCTCGTCCTTTTCGCTCATACTCTGTTCCCTCCGTAAAAGTGCTTTCTGTTTTCATTATAACACGTTGTTCCGCTGCGTCAAATGCTTCCTGCCATTTCTGCGCCACCGCCTCCAGCTCCGCAAAGTCTTTGCCGTAGTCGCCCCCCCTCGCGGGGGGCGTGGATTGAAATTCCAAGGGCCGCATGGCCGTGGTAGAGGGGCGCTGTCGCCCCCCTCGCGGGGGGCGTGGATTGAAATCTGTCCATACGCGGCGGGCTTGTTCTCCCCGCCGCGTATGGTGAAGTGTCAGGAGCAGCGCTTCTGTGATCCCTTTCAGAAATGCTTCGTTTTGAGCAAGAAGTGCCTTTGCCCCGCCGTAGTACCGCTCCAGCTCCACCTGTACCGCCGCCTCGCCGCGGGTATCCCCGTGGTCTACGTAGCGATGCTCGCCGGGTGCGCCCTTATGATGATCAGAAAAATCCAGCTTCGTGCCGTCCGTGGTAATGTATCCGTTTTCGTTCCGGTTGTTCGTCTCCCCGAAAAACTCCTTTGCGGATTTTGCATGGTCTTTTTTCTCCGCCTCCGAGTAAGCTTTCAGCGAAACCAGCAGCGGCTTGACATTCTCACTGACATTGGATATACTGCGAGTAAGACCAAACTTGGTTCCCCCGAACGGCGTAGAGCGCCCTAAGGCATTGAACCATTTTTTGGTCTCTTTTTTGTTTTCTTCCAAATGAAGCAGTTTATCCTCGGACCCTCCCTATGAATGCGCACAGAAAGCAGATCGTTGTGAATACCGCATGCTGTTCCTGCTGTCTTTTCCAATCAGACGGCAGGCTTATCGTGCTGCGCACAGGAGTCCGATAAGTCACAGAAATCATACATCCCGTCTGTTTCAAGAAGTCACCTTCTTTGAACAGACGGGATTTTTGTATTTACATGAGGTATAACAATAATCGAATCCCATGAGCGTATGACCGCGAAGCGGTGCGTCTTCGCAAGAGCATACCATTCGACCTGTGCCCGGAAATCGGGGAAACGCTTTATCCGGAGCACCATGCCGACATAAACAAAACCACCTGCCAAGCGGGTGGTTTTGTTTATGCTGCTCTCTGGCAAGAGGACAGATGCGCTCTGTTTTGCGTGCAGCCCGTGCCGTTAGCAGAGCTGCTCCAGTTGAAAGGCCAGCTCGGTGCGGCCCACGACGGCGTGGTGGTTGTTGTAAAGGTTTTTGTCGTGGTAGCGGGGCAGAGAGCAGGCTTCCTCCGGCGTGATGACGCCGAGCTGGGTGAGAACCGAGAGGATGGCATACGGGACGATAGAGGAGGCGCCGTCCTCCATTTTGAGGGCAATGCCGATCCCCTTATCCTTGATGCCCACGGCATAGAATGCGCTGGCGCCTGATTTGCAGAAGATTCGGTCGCCGAAGGCGGCCATCAGCTGCGTGCAGATGCGATCGGTCCCTGCCACCATTTCCGGATGTGCTGTCATGGCGGACGTGATGCGCCGGAGGACAGCGGCCCGGGTGGGGGCGAAAAGCGTGGGCAGGGACATGCGGGCGTAGCCCTGTGCCAGCCGGTAAAGGGGCAGCGCGTGGACCGGAACGCCGCAGCCGTCCACGGCCAGATGGACTTCGGAGGTCTCCACGCCGCACATTTCAGCGAACACCGAGAGGATACGCTGCTGAACAGGGTGCTCCGGAGAAATATAGTTCTCCAGGGATTCCCCTAAATGGCGGGCGGTGATGAGCATACCGGCGTGCTTTCCGGAGCAGTCGCAGTAGATGGGCGCACGGGGGATGCCGGCGATCTTCAAGGCATCCTCGGCGGGGACATACATGGGGTATTCCGACCCGCAGCACAGCTGATCGGGGGAGAGACCTGCCTTTTGCAGGATGCTCTCCACGGCCTTTACATGAAAGGGCTCTCCGTTGTGGGAGGAACAGATGACAGCCAGTTCCTGCGGGGTAATGCCATAATGCTTCAGCGCACCGCTCTCTGCCACGGGGATCGCCTGAAGGGGTTTGGCGGAGGAGCGGGCAAATGTAAGACGCTCCGGATCACCGAGCTTCCAAAGGATCTTGCCTGTGTGATCCGTTACCGCGATGTGTCCCCGGTGGATCTGATCCACCAGATCACCGCGGTATTGATAGGCAATAACAGCCATAGCATATACCTCCGTTTCTTAGATCACAAAGTAGAAAAAGCGCAGCACATCACCGTAATCATCGGCATCAAAGGCCACGGTGGTGGGAGAGATGAGGCTGGCGCCGGGATAGTGGGAGCATCCATAGGCGTCATAATGGTGTACATAGGTGACCTCCACGTGGAAGTGCTCGGGAAGTGCCGGAGGTACGGCTGTCTTTGCCGCCGCCACAGTCTCGGCCATCATGCCCTCGATCTCCTCGCGGACAAGCTCCGGGGTCTTTGTCAGAACGCCGTAGCCGTGGCCGGATTTGGTTGGTACGGTCAGCAGGCCGGGTACGGTGCGCACCGCAGCCGCACACATCCCCTCGTCGCCGCTGGCGAATAGGGTGGGAACGCCCCGGTAAGCGGCGGCATGGGCGTACATCTCGAATTCTCCCCACAGCGCGCCATTGACCGTAAGGCGGAAAATGCGGGAGCTTACCATCGTGTGGGACGTGGGATTTCCGGGGGCGGAGGCGGCGTCGTGAAAGCCGACCATCAGCACACCATCATAGCTCTCGTCAAAAATACCGGTAAGGCCCACAATATCGTGGGTGATCCCCCGAAGGAGACGGGCATCTCTGGGGAGCAGGGCGCAGTCAATGTTGCAGCCGTCTCCGTGCATATCCTCTATGACGACCTCGTCGGCTCCGCCGGAGAAAAGGCCGCGGGCCGCGGCGGAAGATCATGTTGCTTCGCTGCGGATACGCCGCAGGTAGCGGTAGACCGTGGGTTCGGAGATGTGCAGTTCCCTGGCGACCTGTCCGACGGAGCCCTTGGTCTGGAATACGCCCTGCGCTTCCAGAGAGCGGAGTATCTCCAGCTTGTCGGCGGTATGCATGGCTTCGGAGGGGATACCATAGCCGAGGATGGTGGAGTGGATCAGATTGCTGGACAGCTCCGGGATAGAATCATCCAGGTTTTCGGTATAGGCGGAGCTTTCCTCCTCTTGCGGAAGAGAAAAGGAATGGAGCAGGTTGGAAAGATGCTCCGAGAGCACCAGAATATCTTCCACATCGTGGTTCACGCAGATCAGCCCCACCAGATGACCCTTTTCCTTAATGAAATAGGTGGAAGAGACGAAACGCTTGCCTCCCCGGGTGCGGCCCTCGTAGTTGGCCACATAGTCGTGCTCCTTATAGGCTCCGGTTCGCAGCAGTTCCTTGGCCAACTCCGTCATGGGGTCGCCCACGCGGCGGCCGCTGAGATGCTCGTTGCAGGCGGCAATCACCGAGCGCTCCGGCGTGGAAACGTCATGGAGAATGATCTCATAATTCTTTCCGCAGATCTTCCCCATAAATTCCACCAGAGGAATGTATCGCTCAAGACTGGCGTAGTTGCTCACTGTATCCCTACTTTCTCAACAATAATTCTTGCCTGATAAAAAACTGTCACATAGTGCTAGCGAAAGTCAGTATATCGAAAATGAATGGATAAATCAACACCTAATATGCCGGAAAGTTAGTGGGGGATGTAACATTTTTTTTGCAGGCCAAGGCGAAAATAGCCTTTGAGACAGCGATTTAGACAAAAAATTATCAAGCTTCTTGGCACTTATGCAAGGTTGACAAGGGGGGGTGTGATAAATTATAATCAGGAATGTAACAAAGTTATCAGAAGGGAGGCTCAATGTCATCCTACCCCGCGTTATATTTTTAAGGAGGTATTTGTAATGGAAGCTGCAAACTACGGTATTTTGTCATTGATTCCCCTTGCGCTTACCCTGCTGCTGGCATTTTGGAAGAAGGACGCGGTCTTTGCCCTGTTCATGGGCTGTCTCTCCGGCGTTCTGCTGCTGGGGCATGACCCCGCCTTCGGCTTTTCCGCTCTGGCGGAGGAGGCTCTGGGCAACGAGGACTTCATCTGGATCCTGCTCATTCAGGTATTCATCGGCATTATGATCGCGTTCTTCATGAAGGCGGGCGTGGTCAAGGCGTTTGCGGAGATGATCGCCGGTAAGGTGAAATCCCCCCGCAGCGTAAAGGTGGCCACCTGGTTCATCGGCCTGTTCACCATCGACGACTACATGAGCCCCCTGCTGCGCGGCGTGGTCATGCGTCCCTTGACGGATGAGATGCGTGTGCCCAGAGAGAAGCTGGCCTTCATTCTCGACTCCACCTGCGCCTCCGTGTGTACCCTGATGCCCTTCATGGCATGGGGCGCCTACGTGGCCGGTCTGGTGGCGGATCTGGGCGGCCCTGTGACCTCTAACGAGCAGGGCGTGAGCGTCTACATCAGCGCCATCCCCTTTAACTTCTACGCGATTCTGATGGTGCTCATCACACTGCTCTCCGCACTGGAGATCTTCCCCGACTTCGGGCCCATGCGCAAGGCGGAGCAGCGCGCCCGCACCACCGGCAAGCTGCTGCGTGACGGTGCCGTTCCCATGATGGGCACCGAGCTGGAGGAGCTGCAGAAGGGCAACGACAGTGATGTAAAGCCCAACGTCATGCTGGACTTCCTGGTCCCCATCATTATCCTGGTAGCCACCGCCATCTGGACGTACATCGCCAAGGGCGGCGTGAAGATCCTGGAGTGCTTCATCATCACCGTGATCTATATGTCCATCGAGCTGAGCATCCGCAAGGTGTTCAAGAGCGTGACCGATCTGGTGAGCACCGCCGTGCAGGGCATGAAGAGCGTCATGTCCGCCACGCTGATCCTGGCCCTGGCCTACTGCATCAACACCATCACCAAGTCCATGGGCGCCGCCGACTTCCTGCTGGGCGTCTGCGAGAGCTGGATGACCCCCGCCCTGTTCCTGTCTGTGACCTTCATCGCGGGCGCCGTGATCTCCTTCTTCACCGGCTCCTCCTGGGGTACCTTCGCCATCTGCATTCCCATCGCTGTTCCCATGGCCTACTCCTTCACCGGCGGTCAGCTGGGTACGCTGGTCTACGCCGCTGTGGGCGCCGTTGTCAGCGGCGGTCTGTTCGGCGACCATTGCTCCCCCGTTTCCGACACCTCGGTGCTCTCCTCTCTGGGCGCCGCCTGCGACCACATTGACCACGTCCGCACCCAGCTTCCCTATGCGCTGCTGGCGGCGGCAGTGTCCATCATTCTGTGGATCGTCGTTGCACTGGTTGGTGGCGCTGCATGAGATACGATTTTGATACCCCCATCAATCGCAGAAATACCTTCTCCTTTAAGTGGGACTGCGATATGGACTATTTCGGCCGGGACGATGTGATCCCCATGTGGGTGGCGGACATGGACTTCGCCTGCGCCCCCTGCATCGTGGAGGCTGTACAGAAGCGCGCCGCCCATCCGGTTTACGGCTACGGTGTGCGCCAGCAGCCCTATTATGACGCGGTGATGGGCTGGCTGAAAAAGCGCCATGGCTTTGAGGTCAACTATGAGCATCTGGCCTTTGCGCCTCCCGGCGTGATCTACGCCATGAACGTGATGCTGCGCATCCTCACCAAGCCCGGCGACAGGGTCATGGTCCCCATGCCCAACTACGACCCGCTGTTTGACATGGTCACCCGGGGCGGCCGGAAGCTGGTAGAGACGCCGCTGGTCTGGAAGGACGGGCGCTACACCTTCGACTTCGCCGATATGGAGGCCAAGGCTGCCTCCGGCGTGAAGGTACTGGTGCTCTCCAGCCCCCACAACCCCACCGGCCGGGTATGGACCCGTCAGGAGCTGGAGGGCGTGGCGGAGATCTGTCTGCGGCACAACATCTTCATGCTGGTGGACGAGATCCACTGCGACTTCGTGCCGCCGGAGCATCCCCACACCACCTTTGGCCTGCTGGGCGAGGAGGTGCTGCGCCATTCCATGGTCTGCTACTCCTCCAACAAGGGCTTCAATCTGGGCGGACTGGGTATGGCCACCCTGGTGCTGGCGGACGACGACCTGCGGTGCAAGTTCAACGAGGAGATGTCCATTGCCCAGACGCGGCTGGACAACATCTTCGGCATGGCCGCCCTCATAGCCGCCTACAACGACGGCGAGGATTGGCTGGATCAGGCCATTGCCTACGTCTCCGACAACAAGGCGTATCTGGATCAGTTCCTGCGGGAGCGCATTCCTCAGATCCGTATGATCCCCTCCGAGGGTACGTATCTGGTCTGGCTGGACTGCTCCCAGCTGCCCTACCGGGGCATGGCGCTGGAGCATTTCATGATCAATGAGGCCAAGGTGGCGTTCTGCGCCGGCTATGAATTCGGTAAGCAGGGAGAGGCTTTTCTGCGCATGAATGTGGCCTGTCCCCGGTGTACCCTGACAAAGGCTCTGGAGCAGATGGAAAAGGCGATCAACGGTCTGTCGCTTCAGTAATACCTGTAAACGACGCACCTTGTGAGATAAGAAATTTTTTAAAGGAGAAACAGCGCGGAACGAGACGGAGACGCTGATCACGCCCGACAAATACAGCATCGACTATGTGGGGCATTTGGGCCGGAAGGCGCTCTGTCTGGGACTGGTCATGCGGGACTATGGCGTGTACGAGCACCCCACATTCTTTGTGGTGGACGAAAATGGCGAAGAAAATCTGGGCCGCTATGACCGCCGGGTCAACTCCGAGGTGGTCACCGACTGCTTCTCCGGCTCCGTCACGGGACAGAGAATGGTGGGCGAGACGCTGTATTTCCTCAACACGGACGGCGTGGATATCGACGGCTTCGTGATGAAGCCGGTGGGCTACGAGCCGGGCAAACGGTATCCGGGCATCCTTCATATTCACGGCGGGCCGAAGATGGTATTTGGCCCGGGCTTCCACCATGAGATGCAGCTTTGGGCGGCCTCCGGCTTTTTCGTATGCTACTGCAACCCCAGAGGAAGCTGCGGCAAGGGAAATGCCTTTGCTGATCTTCAGGGCAAGTACGGAGAGGTGGACTTCCGGGATCTGATGGAGTTCACGGATGAAGTTCTGCGGAGGTATCCCGAAATTGACGCAGATCGGATGGGCGTTGCCGGCGGTTCCTATGGCGGCTTTATGACCAACTGGGTCATCGGTCACACGGATCGTTTCCGCTGTGCCGTGTCCCAGCGGAGCATTGCCAACTATGTGGGGGATTATCTCCTCTCGGATATCGGCTACTACTATGTGCCTGACCAGCAGCTTGGCACCATTTGGGAGCACCCGGAGCGTTTGTGGAAGGCGTCGCCTCTTACCTACGCCGACCGCGTTAAGACGCCCACACTGTTCATTCACGCAGATAAGGATTACCTCTGCACGCTGGCCAACGGTCTGGAAATGTTCGCGGCACTCAAGCTCCATGGCTTGGAGAGCAAGCTGTGCATGTTCTACGGCGAGAACCACGGCCTGAGCCGAGAGGGAAAGCCCTCCAACCGCATCAGCCGACTCAGCGAGATCCTGCACTGGATGGAGGAGCACCTGAAGGAAGAATAAGGGGGAGCCAACCGGCGGCTTCTGGCAGAGTGTGTGCCGGAGCATTTGCCGCGCTTAAACCTATATTCCTTGGAAGCTGTCTTTTTTACATGGCGATTTCAGCGGACAGCGGCCGCAGCGCCGCGTCATACAGGTATCGTGGAAGCATTTACGCCAAGAGCCCACCTTCTTGAGAAGGTGGGCTCTTGCTGTAAGTACACGAAATGAGATGCTTTATTTCTTGTCAAACAGGATGAACAGCAGGCTGGACAGGCACAGCAGGAAGGGATAGAACAGCAGGGGGATGATGTCAAAGGCGCTGATGGCGTAGCCGAGGGTTGCGCAGGTGGAAATGGCCACCAGCATCTGGGCGCCGTAGGGGATGATACCCTGAAAGATGCAGGAGAAGGTGTCCAGCAGGGAGGCGGAGCGCTTGGGGCTGATGCCGTACTCCTCCGCCACCTCCTTGGCAATGGGGCCTGCCATGACGATGGCCACGGTGTTGTTGGCGGTGGCGATATCCATGAGGCCCACCAGCAGGCCGATGCCCAGCTGGCCGCCCCGCTTGCCGCGAAACACCCGGCGGATGAAGGCGAGGATGCTCTCGAAGCCGCCGTAGGCGCGGATGAGGCCGCACAGGGAGGCCACCAGCAGCGTCACCAGAATGGTCTCAAACATACCGGACACGCCGCCGCCCATGTTGCCCATAAGCTCCAGCGCCGTGACCTGCCCGGTGATAAGGGTGATGGCAGCGCCGGCGGCGATGCCGATGAGCAGCACCACGAACACGTTCAGGCCGACAATGCCGCCGATAAGCACCAGCACATAGGGGATGATCAGCACCAGATCGTGACCGCCGGAGACGGCGTTCTGCACATCGGTGCCCAGAGAGACCACGATGATCAGCGCCAGCGCCGCCAGCGCGGCGGGCAGGGCGATCTTGAAGTTGGCGCGGAACTTGTCCTTCATCTCCGTGCCCTGGGTGGAGCAGGCGGCGATGGTGGTATCGGAAATAAAGCTGAGGTTGTCGCCGAACATCGCGCCGCCCATGACGGAGGCGATGCACAGCGGCAGGTCAAAGCCGGAATCGGCGGACACCGCCACGGCGATGGGCGCCAGCAGGGTGATGGTGCCGACGGAGGTGCCCATGGCCATGGACACGAAGCACGCCACCACGAACAGCACGGCAACCGCCAGCTTCACCGGGGCGATGGACAGCAGGAAATAGGCCACGGCCTCGGCGCTGGAGCGTCCGGTGACGCCCACGAAGATGCCCGCCACCAGGAAGATGAGGATCATGGTGACGATGTTCTTATCGCCGATGCCCTGTCCCATCAGCTCCAGCTTTTCATCAAAGCTCACACCGCGGTTTTGCAGGCACGCTACCAGCAGCGCCACCAGGAAGGCCACGACGATGGGGATCTGATAGAAGCCCATTTTGATTTTCAACACATACTCCAGAATAATGCCCAGCACCAGATACAGCACCAGGAATACGGCCACGGGCAGCAGGGCCACCGCCCGGGGGGTTGGTTTTTTCTCCATAAACTCTCTCCTTTATGAAAACGTTGGCTTTTTTCACCGCTTTTGATGGTATCATGAGGGGAAGAAAAAGTCAACGCAAAGACATCTGCACCTTATCTGCTTTATCTGGCGCGTCCGACCTGTACGCGGGGGTATTCGGTGAGACCGGAGCGGGCCGGTGTCTTCATCATGGCCGGCTCGCCTATCCGGCGGATGACGTCTCTCCTTCCACTGATAGATCTCCCTTCTTCCCAGAGATCAACGTGGGACTTCTGGCAGAGCCCTGGTTTGAGGGCCGCACGGCCCAGTGCCTTACCGACATTCTGGGCGGTCAGGACGGCGGCCGCAGCCATGGTAACGCTGACCGCCGCCTATCTGGCCGTGACCCTGCTGGTACAGGGGGCACGGTTCGTCAAGCGTTTCTACGTCCGGCGCCTCACCAACAACGGCGCCATCAATTTCAACGGCTACACCATCACCCTGGCGGACGGCACCGTCCTCCGGTAAGGCTTACCGCACCTCGATAGCCGCCGCGGGGCAGGCGTCCGCCGCCTCCTGCACGGCCAGCTTCAAACCGTCGGGTACCGGCCCGGCCGCCGCCTGCGCCGATTCGCCGTCCTCCAGAGAGAACACCTCCGGACAGATGGTGGGGCACAGGCCGCACCGGATACACGCCTTCTGCAATACGATGGCTTCCATAAAAATTCCCTCCATAGAAAATTCAGGATATGGGCAGTTTGCCCCGTATCAGGAAAAAGTATGCGGGAAGCACCGTCCCTTTCGGACGGTGCTTCCCGCATTTTTCCATTTTTCCCTTGACAGCCGCAGCTGTCCATGGTATGGTAACTGTACTAACACGCATAATACAGTTAATGCGCAATGGCAGGAAGGAGTGAGCGCGGATGATCTCCCTGGATTATCGGGACAGCCGCCCCCTGTACCAGCAGGTGAAGGACAATCTGCGGCGGATGATGCTGACGGGGCTGCTGCCGCCGGACGAAAAGCTGCCGTCGGTGCGGAGTCTGGCCACACAGCTGGCCATCAACCCCAACACCATCCAGCGGGCATACAGCGAACTGGAGGCGGAGGGGTACATCTACTCCGTGCCCGGCAAGGGCAGCTTTGCCGCCGCCGAGGGCGGCGAGCAGCAGCGGCGTATCCGTGAGCTGAAAACGCAGGCGGCCCCTCTGCTGGAGGAGCTGAAGACGCTGGGCTGCACGGAGGAGGATCTTTTGCAGCTGTGGAGAGGAGGAGAGACACATGCTTGAAGCGAAAAACGTGGTCAAGACCTTTGACGGCTTTCGGGCGCTGGACAGTCTGAACATGACGGTTCCCAAGGGCGCAGTGTACGGTCTGGTGGGCCCCAACGGCGCGGGCAAGTCCACCATCATCCGGCATCTGGCCGGTATCTACCGTCAGGACAGCGGCGAGGTGCTGCTGGACGGCCAGCCGGTATACGAGAACCCCGCCGTCAAGCGGCGGATGACAGTGATCGGCGACGACTGGTACTATTTCCCCCAGGCCAATATTCGTGAGATGGCCCGCTTTTTCGCGGGACTGTACCCCGCCTTCAGCTGGGAGCGCTATGAAAAGCTGAAGCAGGTGTTCCCACTGGACGAGAAGATGATGCTGCGCCGCATGTCCAAGGGTATGCAGAAGCAGGCGGCGTTCTGGTTGGCGGTGTGCTGCATGCCGGAGTACCTCATTTTGGATGAGCCGGTGGATGGGCTGGACCCCGTCATGCGCCGCCAGGTGTGGTCTCTGCTGCTGGGTGACGTGTCCGAGCGGGGCACCACGGTACTGGTGTCCAGCCACAACCTCCGCGAGCTGGAGGACGTGTGCGATCACGTGGGCATCCTGAACCGCGGGCAGGTGCTGCTGGAGCGGAGCCTCTCCGACCTGCAGGACAACACCGTGAAGCTGCAGGTAGCCTACGCCGGCGTGACGGAGCCGATGCTGCCGTCGGAGCTGAACATCCTGCACCGCAGCCACGTGGGACGGGTGTATACCTACATCGTGCGGGGCAGCCGCGCCGAGATCCTGCGCCGCATGGAGATCACGGAGCCCATCCTGCTGGAATCCATCCCGCTGACACTGGAGGAGATCTTTATCTATGAATTGGGAGGTGTGGACTATGCCGCGAAAGACATCCTGCTGTAACGGGACGCTGCTGCGCAGCGACGTGCGCCACTACTGGCCCGCCGGCTTTCTCTATGTGCTGGTGTGGCTGATGATCCTGCCCATCCCCCTGCTGCAGACAGCCCGGGATTATCTGCGTTTCCAGTCTGAGCAGACGGTCCAGCTGGCAGCGCAGCTGCACAACCACGTCTATGCCGCCATGACCGGCTCGCTGGTGCTGGCGGTGCTGGCGGGTGCGGTAATACCCATGGCGGTGTACGCCTATCTGATGACGCCCCGGGCTGTGGGGCTGATGCACACCCTGCCCGTCACCCGCACATCCCAGTTTTTCACTCACTTTCTCAGCGGCTTCGGTCTGCTGTCGGCGGGAAATCTGCTGATCTTCCTGCTGTCAGCGCTGGCTATGATGCCCTCCGGCAGCGTGGACTGGGCCGCGCTGGGCCTGTGGCTGCTGGTGACGGAGCTGCTGGAGCTGTTCTTTCTGTCTCTGGGCACTCTGTGCGCCATGGCCACCGGCTGGCTGCTGGCCATACCGGTGCTGTACGGCGCGGCCAACTGCATTGTTTTGTTGGTATGCGTCGTGGTGCAGTTCCTTCAGCGCTGGTTCTACTTCGGCTTTGAGAGCACCACCTTCCCCATGGCGGTGATCTGGCTGACGCCCATCGCCCGCCTGTCCACCGCCGTTTGCGGCTACGCCGACGTTCTGGTGCCGCGGGAGGGGGAGGATGTCTACCTCCGCGTCCTGCCGGAGGGCGGCATGACCTCCTTGCTGGTCTATGCCATCGTGGGACTGGCACTGCTGGCTCTGGGCTGGCTTCTGTACCGCAGACGGCCCAGTGAGGCCGCCGGTGACGCCATCGCCTTCCGCTGGCTGCGGCCCATCGTCCGGTGGACCGTGGGTCTGTGCGGCGGTCTGGGCCTGGGCCTGTTCCTCAGCGTAGCGCTGCTGGGCGGTCTGGTCGGCGGCCTGGTGCAGCTCCTGCTGTGCCAGACGGTCATGGGCCTGTTGTGCTTCTTCGCCGCTCAAATGCTGCTGCAAAAGTCGTTCCGCGTCTTCCGCCGCAGCTGGAAGGAGGCGCTGGCGCTGGTGATCGCACTGGCCGCCATCACCCTGTGCATCCGCCAGGACTTCTTCGACGTCCAGAACCGCATACCCGGCGCGTCCCAGGTGGACACCGTGTCGGTCCAGCTCTACGCCGGTGACAGCAGCTACTGCGAAACGGACGATCCCGCCGTGCTGGAGCGGGTGCAGGCGCTGCACCGCGCCGCCCTGGCTCAGGGCGAGGATATGGCCGATAACTCGGACCGCCATATGAGCATCCGCCTGCGCTATGAGCTGAAAAACGGCGACACCGTCCGGCGGGATTACACCATCGCCTGTGTCTCCGGCACGGAGACGTACCGCCTGACCAACCAGCTGCTGAATATGCCCCAGTTCCGCCGCTCTGCCATGGGCATCGACTGGTTGGAGACCTCCGGGCTGGACGCCGTCCGCAGCGGCTATGTGGAGGACTACTGGACCGGCGCCACGGTGGATCTGACCCGTGAGCAGGCCACGGAGCTGTGCCGTCTGGCCCAGCAGGACGCCAACGATGTCTCCGACAGCGATGTGCTGGCCGCCATGGCCGCGAACAGCGATGATGTCTACGCCGCTGCGGCTAAGGAGGATACCCTTCCGGCGGAGACGGAGGCATGGGACGTATACCGTTACAACATCGTCATCTACGCCATGGTGGATGGCCGCGATGTCAGCCGCAGCCTGACTCCGATGGGCTATTGCACCCGTATGCAGTCCTTCATCGGCAGCCTGGACTTCACCAACACCACCACGGTGGACACGGAGGCCGTGTCATGAAAAGAGGACTGCTGTGCATCGCCGCAGCGCTGGTGCTGACCGCCGGTACCCTGTGGCTGACCAGCCTGCGGAACTACGATGCGGCGGACGCCGTGGAGGAAAACGGTGTCCTGCTCTACCTGCGGAAGGACCACGGGGCGGCCTTTGCCAGCACCTATCGCTGGGACGGCACCGGCGACGCCATCGACTACGTCATCCCCGACACAGTGCAGGGCGTGAAGGTCACAGCCATCGGCGGCTTCACTGGCGAGCTGAAGAAGGCCCCTACCGCGGGGCTGGCCATCACCATGCCGGAGACGTACCGTGGCGCGGAACGGGCGCATTACACCATGCCCAGCGGCGCAGTGGAGATCACGCTGCCGGTACACATCCACATCGGCCGCTATGTCCGCAGCGTCCAGCCGGACGGCAGCCTGCCGACGCCCACCGGTTACTTTGGCTACGACAAAGGCGTCAGCAGCTATATCATCACCCCTGTGTGGACAGTGACATGCGACGAGGGCAACGAGACGTACTACGCCCGGGACGGACGGCTTTACCAGCGTGCAGACAACGCGCTGGTGCAGCTGCCCTACGCTGTGGAAGGGACCCCCGGATAAACGCAGAGAGGCGCGGGCCTGACGGCCCGCGCCTCTCTATTTCATTTGTGAGGAGATAGAAACAGCTTACTCGTTGGTATAGTTGTCAAAATAGCCCTGAATATAGACGATGGGAGTGCCCTTGTCGCCGGAGCCGCTGGTCAGGTCACACAGGGAGCCGATGAGGTCGGTGAGGTTGCGGGGCGTGGTACCCTCGGACACCATGTTGCCCACCAGGCTGACCTTGGCGTCCTTCTCGCGGATCTTCTGGGAAATGGCATCCTTGAGGGCCTGTCCGGACAGACCGGCAAACTCCTTGTCCGCCAGGTACTTCAGCTTCAGCTCGTTGGGAGTGCCCACCAGACCGCTGGTGTAGCCAGGGGATACCACGGGGTCGGCCAGCTCCCAGATCTTGCCGGCGGGGTCCTTGAAAGCGCCATCGCCGTAGACCATGGCCTCCACGCGCTTGCCGGTGGCCTCGCTCATGGCCTTTCCGATGGCCTCTGCCACGGTCTTGGCGTCCCGCGGGAACAGCTTCACGCGGTCATCATCAGCCTTGTTGCTGCCCAGCAGGCCGTACTGGAGGTTGTAGCCGCTGCCGTCCACGGGGGAGGTCAGCAGGTCGTCCAGCCCCAGCACCACCTTGGCGCCGGCGGCGGCCAGCAGGCGCTTGCTGCGCTTGCGGGTGTGGATGTCGCAGCAGATGACGGTGTCGGTGTAGTCCAGCACCGCCTGGACGCGGTTGGCGAACACGATCTCCGCCTCAGCACCGGCGGACTCGATGATGGTCTTGTAGTAGTCCACGTAGTCCACGCCGGTGAAGGGGTGGATGACGGCGCCGAAGGCGGCGCGGAACTGCTCCAGGGACAGCACATCGTGCCAGGGGTCGATGCCGGCCTCGTCCAGCTGGTCCATGGACACCAGGTGGTTGCCCACCTCGTCAGAGGGATAACTGAGCATCAGCACCACCTTTTTGACACCGGCGGCGATGCCCTGCAGCAACAGGGAGAATCGGTTGCGGCTGAGGATGGGGAACGTGACACCCACGGTCTGGCCGCCGGTCTTGGCGCGGACATCGGCGGCGATCTGCTCCACCGTGGCGTAGTTGCCCTGGCAGCGGGCCACCACGGACTCGGTAATGGCTACGATGTCGCCGTCACGGGCGGTGATGCCGTTGTCCTTCAGTGCATTCAGCACGGTGTCGGCGGTGATCTGTACCACATTGTCGCCCTCGCGGAAAATGGGAGCGCGAACGCCCCGTACCACAGTACCCAAGGTTCTGCTCATAGCGGATGCTCCTTTGCATATCATTTCAGGCCACGCAGCGCTTATCGCTGCGCAACAGGTATAGTATAGCACAAATTCGGCATAAGTGAAATATAAAATATTTATATTGCGTATTAGCAATACTGAACGCGCAGCGAAAAGAACACGGAAAAAGCTCTTGCATTTTCCCGCAGGATGTGTATAATGATAGGGTAATTATGGGCTTGTAGCTCAGCTGGGAGAGCGTTCGGTTCGCATCCCTATGGTCACACATCGACCTGCGAGTTTCAGCCCATGATTTCGGAGAGAATTTCCTCCGGAATCTTCTAAAATCGAAAAACTTGAAAATCCGCTTTTTGTTGCAAAAAACCCGCAAAAAGCGACGATATGGGCCCATAGCTCAGCTGGGAGAGCGTTCGGTTCGCATCCGAGAGGTCGAGGGTTCGAATCCCTTTGGGTCCACCATTTCGAGAAAAATCACCGCCAATTCGGCGGTGATTTTTCGTTTGACCACAATTATACCACAGACGGCAGAAAATCCTGACCACTTTTGGAATCCGCAGGCGGTGAGCAGCAGCCCCTCACCACCTGCGGATTTCCGTTTTATGTGTTTGCCGGTGCTGCCAGTTCTGCTCTGACCTCGTCATAGTATTTCTGTACCGTGGTGCGGTCCATGCCTGTTTCCCGTGCGATATAGCTTTTATTGCTCACGCCGGGGTGCTGGCGCAGGTACTCCGCCAGCTGCTTTTTCTTGGGGCTGACACCGTCCGGATACTCCGCAGCCGTCCCATTCCGCAGGACAGCGATCTCCGCTTTCATTTGCAGGA
>ERZ827423.1708-NODE-1708-length-20171-cov-5.352754_pt1 | contig 20171 bp, 22 predicted proteins | sample MGYA00519775_ERZ827423 | MGnify/ENA primary metagenome ERZ827423 (study PRJEB31778, sample SAMEA3449296) | human gut metagenome | biome: human gut; feature: human-associated habitat; material: faeces | place: United Kingdom | collected 2010/2012 ...
ATGAATTTGTAAATTATTTATATTAGAATATGTAGAACTTACAAGCCTATGAATAGCAAATTGTGAATTATTATCATTATATGCTTTTTCTTTATTCTCATATAACCCATTATCTGCAAAATAATTATAAATATTTTTGTCTAATTTATTTTTTAGATTAAATTGTGGTGATAAAAGTGCAAAAAATGAACTTGTAAATGGTAATTTAAAACTAGTCCTTAGTTTGTTAAAAAAATTTACTAATAGAACTGATAATATGGATGATTTATTCCAAATTGGATGCATTGGCTTAATAAAAGCAATAGATAACTTTGATCTATCCCACGGAGTAAAATTTAGTACATATGCAGTTCCTATGATATTAGGAGAAGTAAAAAGATATTTAAGAGATAATAACAGTATTAGAATATCAAGAAGTATAAAAGATATTGCATATAAAAGTTTAAGAATAAAAGACGAATTAACTACTGTAAATGGTATTGAACCCACTAATAAAGAAATAGCAGATATCTTAGGAGTAGAAGAAATGGACGTTATTTTAGCTATTGATTCATTGAGAGATCCAGTAAGTATGTATGAACCAATTTATAATGATGGAGGAGATACTATATATTTATCAGATCAATTAGAAGATAGAAAAGAAAATATTAATAGTTGGGATATTAGTATATATCTAAAAGATGCAATAAAAGAATTGCAAGAAAAAGAGAAAAAAATACTTATAGATAGGTTTTTTATGGGAAAAACACAAGTAGAAATAAGTGAAGAAATAGGTATAAGTCAAGCACAAGTATCTAGATTAGAAAAAAACGCTATTTCAAACATAAAAAAATTTATCAAATAATCATAAAAACTCATTTTAAATAATAATATTTATTGGTGAACTATATGAGAATTTCTGACTTACAAAAAAAAGATATAATAAACATAAATGACGGAACTAAAATAGGAAATATAGTAGATGTTAAGATAAATGAATCAAATGGTGCTGTTGATGCATTAGTTGTAGAAAGATCTGGATTTTCATTTAATATATTTTCTCAAAGAGGAGAACTTGATATTAGATTTAATCAAATAGAAAAATTTGGTGAAGATGTAATTATTGTAAGATTAGAAAATATATAGGCACTTTTTTTATACAAATATCATAAATTAAAATGAGGAGGAATAGAATGTCAAGTTATAAGGAAATTGTTACAAAAGCAGTAATAGGAAAGGGTAAAAAAAGTTTTAACGATGTTTACACAATAACACCCGAAATTGCACCTACTACTGTCTTAGGATGTTGGGTTATAAATCATAATTTTAAAGGTTACCCTAATTCAGGTAAAATAGTTATTGATGGATCTTTTGATGTTAATATTTGGTATTCATATGACAACGATACCAAAACAAATGTTATAAGCAAAAAAATAACTTACAGCAATACAAGCATAGTAAAAACAAATGCAAATAGTGAAATAACTCCTGATACAGAAGTAATAGTAAGAAGTTTAAAACAACCAACATGTTCAAAAGTTGAAATCGTAGATGGTAATATTTCATTTCACATAGATAAAGAACTAGGAATAGAAATTATAGGAGATACAAAAGCAAAAATATTAGTAGAAGATGACGAAGATGAATGGCAAATAATTGATGATGATGTAGATGCACAAATAGATAAAGAAGTAAATGAAAATTATATAAACGAAAATGATTAAAGGATAAAAATCCTTTTTTTATATAGTACAAAAACTTTTGTGTCACTTAATATAGAGAGGAACTAATTTTAGTCATAAACGTCATAGATTATAGAAATCTAGCTTTTTTAAAAATAGAAAAATATAACACACTTTTTAGATATGTTAAAAAAACACCAAAAATTCTAGAAGTATTAAATGAAGCTTCTAGATCACTTGCAGAATTAAAAGGATTTACTAATTCTATTCCTAATCAACACATTTTAATAAATACTATTACATAAATGGTAGTGAAATTGAAAACATAGTTACTACTCATGATAGCATTTATAAAGTTTTAACAGAAAGTGGATATAAAGATGAATCTGCTAAAGAAGTTGTTGATTATAGAAGTGCTATTTTGCATGGATATGAAATTATAAAAGAAAATGGCTTTATTTCGACTAATGTTTTAGTGAAAATTCAAGGAATGATTGAACACAATAAAGTTGGCATAAGAAAAAATCCTGGAACTAAATTAGTTAATAGTAAAACTGGCGAAGTTATTTACACTCCAACACAAGAAGAAAAAGAAATTAGGGATTTATTAAAAAATCTTGAAGATTATATTAATGAAAACGATGATGAGGTTGATCCATTAATTAAAATAGCTTTAATTCATTATCAATTTGAATCTATTCATCCATTTTATGATGAGAATGAACCTTTAGGACAGCAAAAGACAAACCTTCAAAAATACTTACAAAATAAGGGCTTTACTGATTTTTGGTAAATCTTTTTTTTTAAATAAATTTTTATTTTTATTTAATGTTTTAATATAAACTGCTGATTTTTTTAAAATATACGATATAATTTAATTGGAGGATGATCTTATGATATATATAACAGGTGATAAGCATGCTGATTTTTATGAGGTATGTTGTTTCTGTAAAAAAGAAAAAACAAACATATCCGATTTAATGATAATATTAGGTGACGCAGGAATAAATTATTTTAGTGATTTAAGAGATCAAATGTTTAGCTTTACTCTTTATTTTTAATATCTTACATATTTTATGGATTAAATTATCTGATACTACCCATCCTGTTTTTCTTCTTATAATGACATTTATTCTATGATATCCATAACTTGTTTTTCTTTTATGAATATCTTTAATTAAAGGTTCTAAATCTCTACGATTTATTTCATATCTATTTAATATATCCTTATTCTTTAACCATTTATAATAACCACTTCTTGAAATATTCATTACCTCACATAAAGATTTAATAGAGAATTCTTTACTTAATATTTCAACTATTTCAAATTCTCTTTGCTTTATTTCCTGAACATTACAACTGAACTATCTCTTTTCACTAGGTATCCTTTTTTTAATCGTTCATTTTCAATTCTTAATTTCATATTTTCATATTGAAGTTGTTCCACTTCAGATAAATTTTTTCGATTAGAAAATTTACTTAATGGATTTCCTGGTTTCTTTTTAGGAATTAATCCTTCCATTCCAATTTCACGATATTTTTTTATCCAATTATTAATCATTCCATTACTTAATCCTGTTTCTCTAGTTATATCCCATGTACTTTTTTCTAATTCTAATGCTGGTTTTATTATTTTATACTTTTCTTCTGCAGTCCACTGCTTAAATTTTTGACCTTTACTGGCCATTTTTATCATCTCCTTTATTTTATTATAACAAAAAATGCAGACACTTTTTTTATGTCTACATTTATCTTACAACTTCAGAATATTATCAACTATTACATATTTATATTTATCAATAATTTTTTGAATATTATCTTTAAATAATCCATAATAATTTACAAAGTAAATATAGGTTGTGTCATTTAGTTTGTTTTCATCTATATCTAATGGCATAAAATTATTATCAATATGGTAAAATTCTATTTTTACATTTTCAGATACAGCAACTTCGCTTAATGATTCACATAAGAAATATGGAAGAAATAATGTTGTTATATTTCTTCCATTTTATTAATCTTCCTTGTTTTTCAAGTAATCAGCTAATTCTGTATAAGCATCGGTATTCCAAACGTGGCATCTTTCTTCATCTGGATAATTTCCCATTGTTTTATCATAACCGTCTGGTATGAAAATGAAATCCCAACTCCAACCATACGTACCAGATTTTTCTTTTGCTATATTTCCTTTGGTAATAGACTTAAATACAATAGGATCTTTTCCATATTCACAATATGCAAATGCTTCCATAAAACAAGCATTTCTATTATCAACTCCCTCAAGAAGTTTTAATAATCCGTCTTCACCAAGTCTTTCATCTACATAATGTGTATATGGTCCTGGGAAGCCCCCTAATGCTTCTACATATAATCCTGTATCGTTTTTTAATACCGCACATTTTAATTTGTCGCTAGCTTCTTTAGCAGAGTGCATTGCAACTTCTTCCACAGTATCAGCTTGAATTTCTGTTGTTTCCATTTTTACATTGTCAACTTCAATTCCTAGTGGCTCTAATATGTTTTTAGCACTCATTATTTTAGACCAATTTCCAGTCACATAAGTTATTTTTTTCATAAATATATATCATCTCTTTCTTTGATTATATCATATAATTTTAAAAATTTGAAAAATATTGTTAAAACTCATATGTGTTGCAAAAAAGGTTTTTTTTAATACTTCGGTTATGTAAAAGTTATCAAATTTAATTTTATCTCATAAGTTAAATTAGGAACTATTAATTATAGTTTTTTTATTTATATTAAGGGGGTTTAATTTGAAAGAACAAAAGAATAAAAAAGGGAAAAAAATTAATTATGTAAAATTTAGGTTTAGTGAAGAATTTATCACTAATATAGAAAACCCCACTAAAGAAGATTTAAAAAATATATTTAATAAAAAATATTTTAAGCATATTAAGAGAATCGAAAATAGGCGCCTGGGGAATAAATCATGAACAATAAACATTCTTTTAGAACGGTGTTATATTTAAGATTATCTGATGAAGATAAAAACAAACTATCAAAAGAAGAATTATCACAAAGTATCAAGAATCAAGAAATAATGTTAAGGGATTATGCTGAAGAACAGGGCTTTAAAGTTGTTGGTGTTTATAATGATGATGATTGGTCTGGATCAGACGCTACAAGACCTGATTTCAACAGAATGATTGAAGAATGTAAAAAAGGTAATGTTGATATTGTTTTATGCAAAACGCAAGCTAGATTTGCTCGTGATATGGAACTTGTAGAAAAGTACGTTCATAACTTATTTCACGAATGGAATGTAAGATTTATAACAGTAGTTGATAGAATTGATAATGCTAGAAAAGAAACTAAAAAGACAAGTCAAATTCTAGGATTAACGGACGAGTGGTATTTAGAAGATACATCTTTAAATATTCGTGAAACATTAAAGTCAAAAAGAAAAGACGGTCAACTTACTTCAAGTTTTGCGACTTATGGTTATATGAAAGATCCAGAAAATAAAAATCATTTAATAATTGATCCTATATCTGCTGAAGTTATTAAAAGAATTTATGATGAGTATTTGTCAGGAACTGGACTTGATAAAATCGCAAGAAGATTAAATGAAGATAAAATATTAAGTCCTTATGAATACAAATTGCTTAATGGTAGTAAATTAAAAATACCAGTAATTAAGGATTATGTAAATTATGGATATATTGAGAAAACAGGTACTTATATGTTAGATGTAAGTTTCACTAATAAAGAAGAATATATCTTAAAAGATCTAGTAAGTTTTAATTACATAACTAGTGATAGATTAACTTTTAATAATAAATGTGATATTGTATTAAAGAAATACACTAATAATAGAACAAAAATATATTATAGTGAAAATGAGAATATTGATATTAATAACTTTAATATAGATGATTGTATTTTATTAAATGAAAATGATTATTTACCAAAGACAGCTAAAGTAGTTATTTCGCATACCAAAGAACTTGATCGTACTCACACTATTAATTATCAGTTTGAAATTACTCTAAAAGAAAACAGAGATCGCGTTGATTATTATATAAGTATCTGTGGTAAAGCAAAAGATGAAATAAAAAAATCAGACTTTATTCATAATATAAGAAAAAAGTTTAAGTGGTCTAGTTCTACTATTAGAACATTACTTACTGATGAAGTTTATATAGGTAATATGGTACAATTCAAATCAACAACAGTTAGCTACAAAAATCACACGGTGGTATGGAATGATGATGAAATAAGAATTAGAAAGGATAATACACACGAGGGAGTTATTGCTAAAGATATATGGTACACAGTTCAAGAAAGATTAGAAAATACTGCTAGAAGTTGCAAAGGTGGTACAGTACACCCACTATGTAATAAAGTGTATTGTTCTAATTGCAATCAAATATTTACCAAAACAGGTACTCGTAGATCTGACGGTACTGGATATTTATGTTGTAAAGATAAAAAGACAAACTGGTCTAATTGTGATAATAAAGCTTCTATTAGAGAAGACGGGCTACATCAATTCATATTAGAAAAAATGAATGAAATGTTAAAGAAATTTTATGAAGAAGATGATCTTAAAGAAATGCAAAACGAAGTAATAGAACAAGATTTATACAAAGATAAATTAAATTCATTAGAAAAAGAATTACAAAGTATTAATAAGGAATTACAAGGTAAAAGTACATATTTTCAAAAGCTATATGAAGATCGTACAAATGGGATACTAAGAGAAAAAGAGTTTTTAATATTAATGAATAAGTATAAAGATGATAACGAAAAGTTAGAAGAACGACAAAAAATAGTGAAGAGGGAAATATCATCTACACTAGCAAAAAAAGAAACAGTAAAAACTAAAAAGAATATCTTTAAAAAGTACAGACATATAGAAGAATTATCTATTGAAATTGTTGAAGATTTTATTGATAAAATTCTCATAGGAAGCTATGATGAGAAGGCAAATTCAAGGGATATTAAAATAATATGGAACTTTACCATTTAAAAATATATATAGATGATTTATTACATCGGGCAGTAGGTCCAATACAATACATATATCTGCACTGATCATAATTTTCTTTTTTTGGAAGATTTTTTTTACAATTATTCATATATTCCTCCTTCAATATAAAATATGAGAAATATATAATATCGTAAATTACTTATATCCATGTAGTATTTAAAAAAAAGATGTAGATTTAATAAATCACATCAATTTTTTATATTTATTTAATTTTTCTCTTTTTTACTATAACTATATAATCCACATCCTACAAATAATACTGATACAAACATAATCATATAAAATACTATATTATCTATTGTATTTGGATTATTTATATTTTTATCTTCTACTATTATTCCATATTCACTTAAATGTGATGTTTCAAATACTATGTACCCATCTTTTACAGTTGCTGGTATAGTTTCTTTTATTTCATCATTTGAAATATATACTACTTCATATTTTTTATATCCTTTTAATTCTTCTGGTAAAGCAATTTTTATTTGCATTTTAGTATCATTAATTTTAACTACTTCACCATCTTTTAATACATTTATATCTACTATATATTTAATATTTTTAAAAGCTAGCTCTTTTTTTACTTCTACCTTTTTAATATCCAGAGTATAATTTTTACTTATTTCTTTTTCAAACGTAATACTACCTTTCACTTCTCCATTATTTTCAATTACTCTTACATTATCTTGATTATGTTCCAAAGATGTAGGTAACATTTTTAAATCTACATACATTCTCCATGTTGTTGAAAATTCATCAACACTTAATTCTGTTTCCCAATCAGATACTCTATAATTATAATATTTACCATTTATTTTTAATTTAGTCTGTCTTGTAAAAGTATATCCTTCTTCAGATTTAAAATATAAAATATATTGATATTCCTTTCCATTTTCAAAAGCAGTGATATGTTTTTTATACCCTTTATTAAAAAATTCAGCAGACGTTATACCAGTACCATCATTATCTTCCCAACATTCAAATTGATATATATATGGCGATTTATCAGGTGTTTTTCCCGTAAATATTGGTTTATCATTAACATTAAAACTGATTGTTGCATTATTTAACTCTATAACATCTATTTGTTTTAATTGAATAGATTTTGTAGGTTTTATTGTTTCAACAGAAGTTACAAAAAGTGTTGTCCCATAATAATTAGTCACATTCTTACTATTTACTTCTTTATTATTTACACTTACTAAACTATTATTTCCAAATTTATTACCATCTTTTGCCTTAAGAGAAATACTATACATATATGTTTTTCCCTCTTCAAAAACATCAATTTTTTTATCTTCACTTAAAGCATTATTCTTATTATTATCAGAGTACCAAAATTTTATAGGAATTAATTCACCAGTTTCATCCATTTCCATTTCTTCCCAGTATTCATACTCTATATCATAAAGTTCATCCCATGGATCACATTTATAAGCAGTTGCTTGAGGTTTATCTCCTGGAATATAGTTAAATTTTACACCTTCAATATCTATTTTTGCTTCACTTAAATCTAAACCTTCTGCAAATGTAGTTATTGGTGAAATACACATTGCAAATAAAAATATTAATAAAGTTGTAATTAATATTTTACTTTTCTTCATTATTTTTCCTCCTATTTTCTTATTTTTCATCATTCCTCATACCTAACTTCACTCATATAATTAAATCCACCTAAATAATAATCATATGAATAATCTCTTACTCTATTTTCCATAATATCATTTATAGGTATAAGTGTATAATCTTTTAATATTACATATTTATATGTAAACGTTAATACTTCATCATAATATCTAGTTAACATATTTATTTTTACTAAAGTAGTAACTGTTTTATTTAAATTAGTATCAAAGTAACTCATTATCTCATAAAAAGCTTTATCGGTTTTTAATATTCTTTCATTATATATTCTAATTACTTTCTCACCTTCATAATTACCATTAACTTTTTCAATAGTTGGATATTTTTTGTTACTATAGTTTTTACTATACAATACATTATCCTTTACATAAATATAATTGGACATGAAATCATAATCTATTTTTTTACCAAGAAATTCTTTAGAATATTCACATTTAAGATAATCAATTAATTTATAATTTGCATTCAAATACATATCATAACTATCATTTACTTTATTATCTATATTGTCATCATGCAATGTATATCTAATATCATTATAATCATAAAACATTATATCAGCTCCACTATTTGGAGCAATATTCATAACCTTAATATTTTTATCTATATCATATACTTTTTTATAAACAAACTCTCCACTATCTAATTTAATAGGATTAAATATATATATATAGAATTATTATTTATAAATGAATATTTACTAAATGAAGTATCTTCTGTTAGAAATTCCCCACCTTTTAATTTAAAATATTTTTTATTAGGAACTTTTTGTTTTAATTCCTCCTGTATTGTTTTTACAACTACTGAATCATCTAAAGATTTATTTTTTATTGGCACTGGTTTATTACTTTTAATAACAATAATAACTATAACAATAATTAATATAATAATTGCTATAATAGTATATAAAATTTTTTTATTTTTCATATTACACCTACTTTTCTATAAGTCCACTTGTCTTTTTTAAATACATATCATCAGTTATAGATTTATATCTTTTTCCATCATATTCATCAGTAAACCCATTATAAGCTTTATATACTTCATTAGTTTCTACATCATATACTCTTTCATAACCTAAAATTGCATCGCTTTGTTTTTGACTTATAATATCAAATGATGTATTTCTTTTATTCCATGAATCCATTATACCATCACTTATTTCATTACCTATTGCTCTAATTTCTTGAAAATTTTTCATAACAGCATCTTGTTGTTGATTAAATCCATTTATAAATGTATCTGTAAATTCTAGTGAAGAACAAATAGTATTCAATGTGTCTTGCCAATCAATAAATTCATCTTTTGGTGCTGTAATAAAGATAGCATCATATACATTTAAGTATTGTATATCTATTTGTTTACCAGAAATTATATTCTCTGTTACATAATAAGAACCCACATCATATACATAAGCAGTAAATATTCCTTCTCCATCTTTGCCATTTGCATCTTTAAATGTTGCTCTTAACATATCTCCACCTAAACTAACTTTACCTAAATTATCAGTTACAGTAAAATCAGTTAATGTTGGGAATGTAAATGTACTAGTATTATTTAAAGTACCTAAATCATTAAATATTTTATAAAAACCTTCTGTATCTTTTGTAGCTATTACACTAGTTTTAGCAAATAGATTATTTGGATAGTATTTTTGTTGCCATCTTTTAGCATCTTCTGATTTATTATATCCCTCTGTTTTCATATTTAAGAAAAATTGATATATCGGATTATTTGGATCATATATTTTAATAGTATAATGAATATAATCTCCTAATACATCTACTTTCCATCCTTTTGGCTTTTTAACAGAAAACTCATTTGTTTTATAATCTTCAAATTCTATTTGACTTGCTTTTGATTTAATTATTTTTATATTTTTGTCTGGATTATAAAATACTCCTTTACCTTTAGTATCTTTAGTAAGTATAATAGTAACTCCTATAACAGCAAGAATAGATATACCAATTATAATTAGATTATTTTTAGAAATATTTAATTTCCCAATTTTCATAATATTAAATTCCTCCTCTCTATTATTAAGTATAAGTTATAAAATAAACAAGAACAATAGAATTGCCTCAAAAAACATTGTTTCTGATGGAAACTTGTTTTTATTATATAAAAATTATAGTATAATACCCCATAAGGAATGATGTATTATGAAATTTAAAGAAGTCTTAAATAAATATTTAAAGGAACTAAATTGCTCTTCTAAAAAATTATCTAATGAATCTGGATTATCTGAATCAGTTATATGTAGATATAGAAATGGAAAAAGAATTCCAACTAAAAAAAGCGAGCAACTAAACAAATTAACTACTGGTATTTTTTTAATTGCAGAAGAAAACAATAAAGGTAAATATACACTTGATAAAATAATAAAAGATTTTAATTCCACATTACCTAATGATGATTTTGATTATACTACATTTAGTAATAATTTAAATACCTTAATAATGTCATTAAAAATTAATATTAATGAAATGTCAAAATTTATCATTTTTGATGCATCTCACATTTCAAGAATTAGATATGGTAAAGCAAAACCATCTAATCCAATTGAATTTTCAAATAAAATATGTTCATATATTTTTACGAAATATAATAATCCAGAAGATATAAGTAATATATCTACAATTATTGGATGCAAAAAAAGTGATTTATCAGAAAATAAATTTATAAACACTTTATTTTTCTGGCTTACAAGTGAAACAAAGAATGTAAAAAATGAAATATCCGATTTCTTATACCATCTTGATTCTTTTAATCTAGATGATTATATAAAAGCAATTAAATTTGATGAATTAAAAGTTCCGTATCTTCCATTTTATAAAGCAAAAAATAAAAATTATTATGGAATAGAAGAGATGAAAAACGGAGAATTAAACTTCTTTAAAGCAACGGTTCTATCAAAAGCAAAAGATGATATTTTTATGTATAGCAATATGCCTATGGAAGATATGGCAGAAGATACTAACTTTGGAAAAAAATGGATGTTTGCTATTGCAATGTGTTTAAAAAAAGGCCATCATTTAAATATTATTCATAATTTAGATCGTCCTTTTAATGAAATGATGTTAGGACTTGAAAGTTGGATTCCAATTTATATGACAGGTCAAATATCTCCATACTACCTAAAAGATAATAGAAATAATATATATAATCATCTTGATTATGTTTCAGAAAATGTAGCATTATCTGGAGAATGCATTAAAGGATATCATAATAAAGGAATGTATTATTTAACTACCAATAAAAATGAAATTAAATATTATAAAGAAAAAAGTAAACTACTTTTAAAAAAAGCAAAACCACTTATGGAAATATATAGGGAAAATAATAAAAATGAATATGATTTATTCTTAAGAAAAGATAAAAATATAGAATCTGATAGAATAAGATATCTTTCATCATTACCAATATTTACAATAAAAGATGAACTATTAATTAAAATTTTAAAAAGAAATAAATTAACAAAATCAGAAATTGATAAAATAATTAAATACAAGAATGATGAATTAATATATATAAATAATATTTTAAAAAGGAATAAAATAAAAGATTATATTTATATAATTAAAGAAAATGAGTTTAAAAACGATATTCCTTCACTTTTATTAAATAACTTGTTCCTAGATAAAAAAATAACCTATACTTATAAAGAATATGTAGAACACTTAAAATTAACAAAGGAATATAGAAAAAAAGTAAATAATTATGAATTAAACTACGTGAATGATAAAACATTTAAAAATATAACTATAACATTTATTGAAAATAACTATATAATTATTTCAAAAAGTTCTAATCCAACAATACATTTTGTTATTAAACATCCTAAATTAACTCTTGCTATTAAAAATTTTAACCCACTTGTAAAAGAATAATTATAAGAAATCATATCACTTCTTTTTAATTTATTAATATAATTTAACACTAAAATAAATAATGAATATAATAAATTGATGAAAGGAGTTTATATGAAAAGAATAATTATTGCTTGTGTGTCACTTTTACTATTAGTATTACTTGTTTTTTTAGCTTTTCCTAAAAAGCAAGAAAATAAAAATGAAAAAGTGAGAATAGCAGAGGTAACACACAGTATATTTTATGCACCACAATATGTTGCTATAAGTGAAGGGTTTTTTGAAGATGAAGGAATAAATGTTGAACTTATACTAACACCTGGTGCTGATAAAGTAACGGCAGCCGTTTTATCTGGAGATGTTGAAATTGGTTTTTGCGGACCTGAAGCTACAATATATGTATATCAAAGTGGCGAAAAGGATTACTTAAAAACATTTGCACAATTAACAAAGAAAGATGGATCATTCTTAGTATCAAGAGAAAAAATAGACAATTTTAAAATAGAAGATATTAAAGGAAAAACTATAATTGGAGGAAGAAAAGGTGGTATGCCAGAAATGACATTTGAATGGGCATTAAGAGAAAATGGCATAGATCCTAAAGAAGATGTAAATATAGATACTAGTATTGCTTTTGCTGCTATGCAAGGTGCATTTATTGGTGGAACTGGTGATTTTGTAACACTATTTGAACTTAGTGTAAGAAAATGAAGTCTCCAAGTGAAAAATTATATGCCTTTTAAAGGCAAAAATAATAATTCACTTGGTAATAGACCTTATATCTTTTAGTTCCCCTAGTGTCATATCCTCTTTTAAATTCATAACTACTTCTTAAAATAGGTTGTAGTTTTTTCTTTTCATCATCCTCTTTGTAAGATAAATATATATTTAATTCCATATTATTTTTATTATTGCATATTTTAGATACTACAATACGCTCTAGTAAAGAACTAATTATTTTATTTATTGTTGGTTTAGATTTAACTTTCTGTTTTAAGTTTTCAGCAAGTTCTTTAGTTTTATCAGTTGTTCCTTTTAATTTTTCTTTATAATTTTTTAAAGAATCAAGTTCATTCTCAAGTACTTTAATCTTTTCATTAAATGAATTATTTCTTTCATAAAACTCAGTGTTTGATAAACTACCTTGTAAACTAAGTTCCAATAACTTGTCTTTTTTATCATAAAGATTATTTATTCCCCTTTCACGTGATAAAATTTCTTCATCTATACCAGTATCTATCTCCAAATGTTTATAATAATTCATAAGAATATCAATTACTTCATTTAAATCTATTTGTAATTTAGAAATTAAATCTCTAAAAATAGCATCTAGTTCAGATTCTCTAATATTAGGTGAATCACAAGTAGTTTTACCATTTTTTAAATAAAGAGAACAAACCCAAGTAATATCTTTTTTATTTTTTCTAAATTCTCTTCTATGAAAAACTGCATTGTGCTGTCCACAAAATATTTTAGCACTATATAAATATCTATTTTTATAAATACTTTTATCTTCTTTTCTTTCACTAAATGTTTTTTTTCTTTTTAATAAACGAGTATTAGCTCTATCCCATAATTCTTCATCAATTATTGGTGGTATTCTTGTTTTATCTTCATAAATAATCCAATCATCTTTTTCAAAGTATTTTATCTTCTTAGTCATATAATCTACTATTTCAGATTTTCTAGCACAATAATATCCTTTATATTTAGGGTTTTCTATCATTCGTGAAATAGTAGATATAACCCATTTTTTACCTTGACAAGTTTTTAATCCTTCACTATTTAAAGTTTTAACAATTTTTGAAAGTGATAGTTCATCTACTGCATAAAGTTCATAAATCCTTCTAACAACTTTTGCTTCTTCTTCTATAATATTTAATACTCCAATATCCTTATCTTTTTTATAACCATAAAGTAAATCATTACCAAGTATTTCTCCACGTTCTATTGCACGATTCATACCAAATTTAACTCTTTCAGATAACCTTCTTATCTCATCTTGTGCCATAGAAGCCATTATGGTTAATCTAAGTTCAGAATCAGGCATAACAGTATTAATATTATCATTTACAAATAACACAGCCACTCCATATGATAAAAGTTCTCGTGTATATTTAATACTATCAAGAGTATTCCTTGAAAATCTAGAAATTTCTTTGGTAACTATTAAATCAAACTTACCACTTCTAGCATCCTCAATCATTTTCATAAAATTATCTCTTTTAACATCACTTGTACCAGTTATTCCATCATCTACATAACCTCCTACATAAGTCCAATTCGGATTTTCTTTTATATATTGTTCAAAATGTTCCACTTGATTTTGAAGAGATTTCTTTTGTTCTAAATGATCCGTTGATACTCTTGCATAATCTGTTACCCTAAGTTTTATACTTGTAAGTGGCATTCCCATATTTAATTGCTTTCGAACAGTGTATAAATCCAATTCTTCTTCTCCTTTCTAAAATTTTTCACAAATTTAATGCGCACCACTTAAATTACAACTTTTCAATTCCTTTAAAATATTATCTTCAGTATATTTAAACATTTTATATGAAATTTTATTTTCATTAAATAACTCTTTATTTAATGTGAGAGCCACCTCTAAAAGTATTTCTTTATTCTTATTTTTTAGTTCTTTACTTTCCATAAGACAATTATTATTTATAATCACGCTCCCTTATTTAAAACTATGAGAAATAATACAAAATAATACTTTAGAAAAAACAGAAACTACTTAGAATCTGGTTTCTGCTTAACTTCTTTTACATAAGTAATTTTTAAAGTTTTTTAGAACTTAATTAAATCTTTAATTTCATTATAAAAAATATTATTATCTCTAATCACTTTAATATCTCATTTAGAAATCAACAGATTTTTAACTAGCTGACCCTGTTCATATTTTATTAACGATACCAATAACTTCGCTTAATTTTGCTTTCATAAAAATCATACTCCACCCATAAGTTCTTGTTAATCTAATTATAAAAAAAAGTTGAGTTTTTTTTCAACTTTAGTAGTATTTTATATGGAAATTTATTTTAAACAATTATACTTGCACTATTTAATCAAAATAATATGATAATACTTTCTCATAAATAAAAAAAGATTAGTTTCCTAACCCTTACTATAAACACGATTACATCTTACAGTAACTCTTCTTAAATTATCATTAGTACATGTATAAATAGTCAAATCAAAATCACTTTCTACCATTTCCTTTATGTCAGTTGAGCCAATTTCTTCTTTAGTGGTTGATATACTAATCATTTTCAGATTTTTGTCAATAAATTTCAAAAAATTTCTGTATTTTTTAATTATTCACAATATCTTATGCAAAATATTTACTAAAAATAATACAAATTTACATTTTTGAATAAACTAGCATATATGGCATTTGCGATAATAATCTTTTTATTGTATAATTTTAATTAGGAGGTAAAATATGTGTGGAATTGTTGGCTATAAAGGAGCCAGAAACGTAAAAGAAGTATTAATAAAGGGGTTAAAAGCATTAGAATATAGAGGATATGATTCATCAGGTGTTGCACTACTTGATGATGGGGAAATAAAAATAATAAAATCCGTTGGAAAAATAGACGAATTAGAAAAAAAACTTAATAAAGAAAATATAAATAAACCAATCATGGGAATTGCACATACACGTTGGGCAACTCATGGAAAAGTAAACGAAAAAAATTCTCACCCACATAAGTTAGGAAGAGTTGTACTTGTACATAACGGTATAATTGAGAATTATAAAGAAATTGAAAAAAAACTAATAGAAGCTGGATATAAATTTGAAACAGATACAGATACTGAAATGATTGCTGGTCTAATTGATTTATATTATAATGGCAAAAACGAAATAGAAGCAATCCAAAAAGCAGTTAAAGAATTAAGAGGCAGTTTTGCTATTTTAGTAATGTTTAGTGGAGATTCAAACAATATTTATGGAATAAAAAATGCAGCACCTTTAATATTAGGCGTTGGTGAAAATGAAAACTTCTTAGCAAGTGATATTTCTGCTATACTTTCATATACAAGAAAATTTATTATATTAGATGATAATGAGATAGTAAAACTAAATGAAAATAAATATGAAATATATCATGATGATAAAATAATAAATAAAAATATAGAAGAAGCAACATGGAGCATTATGGATGCTGAAAAACAGGGTTATGAACATTTTATGTTAAAAGAAATAAATGAACAAACAGAATTAGCACATAAATTATATGCAAAATATACACCAGATAATAAAATAACTGATGATATAATTGACATAACTAAATATAAAGAAATTGATATAGTTGCATGTGGAAGTGCATACTATGCAGGACTTATTGGAAAAAGTTTGATTGACAAATATCTATATGATACTCATATTAAATGTGATACAACTGTTGCAAGCGAATACAGATATAAACCACACGTTTTTGATAAAAACAAACTTGTAATTGTCATATCTCAAAGTGGTGAAACAGCTGATACTTTAGCATCACTAAGATTAGCAAATAAAAATAATGTCGATACACTTGCAATAGTAAATGTTACATCATCTACAATAGCAAGAGAAGCTAAATATATTATTCCAATGCTTGCAGGTCCGGAAATAAGTGTAGCAACTACTAAAGGATATTTTTCACAAAGTTATATAATGTCTCTACTTATATTAAAAGCAATGCACAAATTAAAAAAATTAAACGAAACAGAAATTACTAACATACTAAAAGAAACAAAAGATTTAAATAAATTAGTAAGTAAAGTTATAGAAAATCAATCATATAAAGAAATAGCAAAATCTATATATGAGGAAAATGATATGTACTATATAGGAAGAGGTATAGATAGTGAAATATGTGAAGAAGCAAGTTTAAAATTAAAAGAAATATCTTACATTCATAGCGAATGTTTTAAAGCAGGCGAACTTAAACATGGACCTATTGCTTTACTAACAAAAGATACACCAGTTATTTGTATACTAACAGAAGATGATTTAGTAGAAAAAACATTAAGTAACTTAACCGAAGCAAGTTCAAGAGGCGCTAAAACAATACTAATAACAAAAAATAGTATAAACACTTCTAATATAGTAGCAAATTATATAATAACTGTACCTACAACTACTCCTTTTATGCAAAATTTATTAATTATAGTTGTATGTCAATTACTTGCATATGAAATTGCACGCTTACGTGGTTGTGAAATAGACAAACCAAAAAATCTTGCAAAATCAGTTACTGTAGAATAAAAACGAGATAAACTCGTTTTTTTACATAATAGTTCTTTATAATTTTACATTAACACAATACAAAACCTTATATCTTTTTGTACTAACAACATCATTACCCCTCATAAATTCATAAATCTTATCACACCAATTACAAACAAAATTTAAATATATATCAAGTTTTATTTTATCAAAATCTCCATACACTACTATTTTATTTAATAATAACCTAATTATATCCCATCTCACTACATTAGATTTAAATAATTCAATTATCTCTTTCTTTAAATCATATTTACTATCTTCTATTTTTAACAAATTATTTATGCTTTTGTTAATTTCATTTATTTTTTTATTATATTCACAATTCTTCCTTATAAACTCATCTTTTGTTATATATCCATCAATATTTAAATCCAATAACTTTATCTTCTTAGTATTTATATCCTCTACACTTTTCTGAAGTTTCAATATATTTAAGTCACTATTACCACATTTAGTATAAATATTCATAAGTATTTTAATCACTTTATCAACACTTAAACTATTATTAATAATATCATTCAATATAAAAAAAATCTCTTTTTCTCTAATAATTGGAGATGAACATATTTCCACACCTCGATTTAATTTACAAGAGCATACCCAACAAATATCATTCTTACATTGCTTTCTTCTATGAAAAAAGTTTAAATCATTTCCACAATATATTTTAGCACTAAATGGATACCTATTTTGATACATCACCTTATCATAAGATTTACCAAACTTCTTACTCCTCTTTTTTAACCTTTCATTTGCCAAATTCCACATTTCAACAGATATTATAGGAGAAACCTTTTCATTATCTAAATACGTTATCCACTCACTATTTGGAATTACTTTAACCTTCTTTGTCATATAATCAACAACTTCAGATTTCTTACCACAATAATACCCTTTATATTTAGGATTTCTTAAGATTCTTGAAACTGAAGATACACTAAAACTCTTTTTTTGCCTTGTTTTTATATTGTTATCATTTAAATATTTAGAAATACCATTAATAGAATAATTTAAAACAGCATATTTATAAAATATATCTCTTACTATTTCCGCTTCACTTTCTATTACACATAATTTTCCAGAATCAATATCCTTTTTATATCCCAATAGAGTATCATTACCTAAGATATTTCCATTTAATATAGATCTATTCATTCCAAATTTAACTCTTTCAGATAACCTTCTTATTTCATCTTGTGCCAAGGAAGCCATAATAGTTAATCTAAGCTCACTATCAGGTAAAACAGTATTTATATTATCATTCACAAACAAAACTGCTACCCCACTATTAAGTAATTCTCTTGTATACTTTATACTATCTAAAGTATTTCTAGAAAACCTAGATATTTCCTTGGTAATAATTAAATCAAATAATCCAACTTTAGCATCATTTATCATTCTCATAAAATTATCACGTTTAACGTCTGATGTACCACTTATACCCTCATCTATATATGGCTTTACATAAATCCAATTTTCATTTTTTTTAATCATAGAATCAAAAAAATCATTTTGATTTTTCAAAGAATTAATTTGCAAAGAATGATCAGTAGATACCCTTGAATAATAAGTTACTCTTAAATTTAACTCAGTTAAAGGTATACCCAAATTTAACTTTTCCCTTATTTTACACAAATCCATTATTTTTTATATCCCAATAAAGTTCTCAAGGCCTCATTATACATAGAAAATGTAATAACATTTTGATTATATAACTTCTCATTTATTTTAAGTGCTATTTCATAGTAAATTTCATTAACATCCATAAAATCACCTCAATAATTAATATGCTTTATTATTCACGATATGAGTTGTCAATCAATATGTAAATTTATGCGTAAACCAAAATAATTTTACATATTTTTTGTTGATGTTTTACATATATGATAGTACAATGATTATGTAAAGGAGGGGTAGCATGATTAAAAAGTTAAAAGTTCTTATGGTTTTAGTGTCTTTATCATTAACACTTGGACTAATGAGTCATACCTATTCAAGGTATATTGCTGATGCAACTAGTGATATTAAAATCCAATTCTCAAAATGGGAAATAAAAATTAATAACAATGATATAACTAATGGTTCAATATCTACAATGAAGTTAACACCAGTTATGGAAGGCAACAATCATGTTGCTAGTAATGTTGTAGCCCCTTCTTCTAAGGGATATTTCGATATAGTAGTAGACCCTTCAAACGTAGAAGTTTCTTTTAATTATTCCGTTTCTCTAAATATAATAAATGGAAATATCCCTGATTTAATAATCTCTAAATATTCAATCATAGATAGTAGTTATACTGAGGGAGATGAAATACAAACAATATCTCTAGTCGATGGAAAAATAAATGGAACAGTAAACTATAACCAAAACAAAACTTTCGAACCATTTACAATAAGAGTATTCTTTGAATGGTATGAAGGAGAAAATGAAAAAATGGATGATGAAGCAGATACTCAAATAGGAATAGATGCATCTAATAACAATACAGAACTACAAATAACAGCAACAATGAGTTTCGAACAAGAGGTATAAATTACCCCTTGTTTTTTTAAATAAAAATCACTATTAAATTGATTATTCCACACAAACAATAGTTACATTAGATGGATATATTAATTCTTCAAGATTACTATCAAATTCATGACAATCAATAGTTAGTGGTGTAGTTGGAAATGTTATTGTTGAGTTTGTTAATTTA
>ERZ827423.1709-NODE-1709-length-20168-cov-4.492865_pt1 | contig 20168 bp, 20 predicted proteins | sample MGYA00519775_ERZ827423 | MGnify/ENA primary metagenome ERZ827423 (study PRJEB31778, sample SAMEA3449296) | human gut metagenome | biome: human gut; feature: human-associated habitat; material: faeces | place: United Kingdom | collected 2010/2012 ...
TTTCCTGCACTTTTTTATCGGGCGTTTCGCAACATATGGTTTCTATACCATTCGCTTGCCCCCACAGCTTGACCCATTTGAGGAATGTCGTCTGCGAAACGCCGAGCTTTTTTCCAGCTGTACGGGAGCTAAGCTCTTTTTTGCTCCATTCCATAAAGACCTCCGGAAAGTTTTCCGGTACAGGCATCGCCTGCCGTCCGAAATGTACACCCCGCGCTTTCGCCGCCGCAATTCCTTCTGCCTGCCGCTGACGGATAAATTCACGTTCCGTCTGCGCGACGTAGCTCAGAAGCTGCAATACAATGTCCGCAATCAGCGTCCCCGTCAGATCGCGGCTTTGCCGGGTGTCCAGCAGCGGCATATCCAGCACAAGAATGGACGCGCATTTTTCTCTCGTAATGAACCGCCACTGCTCCAGTATTTCATCATAGTTCCGTCCCAGCCGGTCGATGCTCTTGACAACAAGCGTATCACCGGCTCTTATTTTTCGGAGCAACCTGCGGTATCCCTGCCGTTCAAAATCCGCACCGGAGCGTTTGTCCAGATAGATGTCTGCGTCCGAGACGCCGGCTTCACGCATTGCTGCCATCTGCCGCGCCTCGTTCTGATCTCTGGATGATACGCGCACATATCCATAAATCTGTTCCATCTGCATTCCTCCCACATTTTGTGACATGACTTAATTTTAGTGGATCTGCATATTCCTGTTTGCCGCGTCAGCCGCGGTCGGATATGCTTATTTCAGACGGGAAATCCCGAAATCCATATTAAAAGGAGGCACTATGGAAGAACGAAAGAAAAAAGAGCGCGGTATTTATCTGCGGAAGGATGGGCGCTGGGAAGCACGATACAGCATCGGCCGCGCCGCACAGGGAAAGACCAAATATGAAAGTATCTACGGTTGGTCAAAAGAGGAAGTTGCGAAAAAGCTGAGTAATATGGGACTTCGTTACGCCTACAACCGCGAAGAACCGGGGAGAATAAAGTTTTCTCCATTTCCACCAGCCGAAACTGCTGAATCCGCCATTTATGCTGTCAGCTATGAGCTTCGTTCACGCGGCTTGGCAGAGAGTACCAGAACTGTCTACGAGGGAAAACTGCGTAGATTTTTGTCCGATATGAACATGGGCAACCCACAAAAGCTGACAATGCTGGATGCGAAACAGTATATCTACCGGATGCGAAACGAAAAAAATGCTGCTGCAAGAACCTGCAACAGCTTCATTACCGCTATAAAATATCTGTTTATCTTTGGATTGCAGAAGGAATGGGACGACAAGCTGTTTCCGCATCTGCGGTCAAAAAATAAGCTGCCGGTCGTGCTGTCCCGGCAAGAGCTTGACGCGCTGTTCTCCAGCTTCAAATCTCCAGCTTACCGTATGATAGCGATTGTTATGTACTCTTCCGGTCTGCGCGTCTCCGAAGCGGTTCGGCTTCGCGTGGGCGATATTCACCGCGACACCATGCAAATCTCCGTTACAGAAGGCAAAGGTGGAAAAGACCGGCGTGCCGTTCTCTCGGAGCAATGCCTTCGAGAGCTGGAACAATACTGGAGGCAGTACCGTCCCAAGGATTATTTCTTCCCCAGCAAGGATTATACCTGCAAATACGTCAGCGTTCGTTCTTTCCAAATGGCGTTGGATGCCGCTGTAAAAAATGCCGGGATTGCAAAGCACGTCACTTCGCACACGCTCCGTCACAGCTTTGCGACACATCTGGTTGCCACAAACACCGGTCTATTTCAAACGATGGAAGCGTTGGGGCACGCTTCTCTTGCGTCAACGCAAAGGTATGTCCATCTGGCAGGGCCGCACGGCGTAACAAGTCCCTATGACAGAACATAGGACCGATTTGCAGCAGGTCTTTGATCTGTACATTGACGATTATCTGGCACAGTACCGCCCAAGCCAGCAGCAGCTAAAGGTCATTTCCGCGATCCGTACCTGCCGAACCGCCAAACTCGGAGGACACGTCGACCGCTGCGACGAGTGCGGTTCGCTGCAAATCTCCTACAATTCCTGCGGCAACCGGCATTGCAACAAGTGCCAGACGATGGCAAAGGAAAACTGGCTGAACGACCGGCGGGCAGAGCTTCTGAACACCGGTTATTTTCATACGGTTTTTACCGTACCTGCGGAGCTGAACCCTATCTTCCTCCGAAACCGGAAATTGATGTATGACCTTCTGTTCAAGGTCAGCGCGGAGACTGTGATGGAGCTTTGCCAGAGCAAACAGCATCTGGGCGGGCAGCCGGGCATTACTTCGATCCTCCATACATGGGGACAGAACCTGCAATTTCATCCGCATATCCATCAGATCATTCCAGGCGGCGTTTTGACACCGGACCGGAAGTGGCGCAAAACCAGAGACCGATTTTTCCTGCCGGTAAAGGCTCTCAGCCGAAAATTTCGCGGTAAATTTCTGCATGAGCTGAATCTCGTAAAAGACGATCTGGTTCTGAACGGAGACTGCGAACAGTTCCAAACGCAAACGGCATTTCAGGCATATCTCAGCACCATGTACGCAAAAGAATGGGTCGTCTACAGTAAGCCACCGTTCAAGAGCGCACGTCATGTGCTGGAATATCTCGGACGCTATACGCACCGCGTAGCGATTTCCAACCAGCGTATTCTTTCCTGCAAAAAAGGCGCGGTCACGTTCCAATGGCGCGATTACCGGGATGGCAACCAGCAGAAAATCATGACGCTGCCAGCTGTAGAGTTCATTCGCCGTATCCTGATGCACGTTCTTCCGGAGCGTTTTATGAAGATCCGCCACTACGGATTTCTGAGCAATCCGCAAAAGAAAACACGGCTGAAGCTGGCACAGCGGCTGACGCGGACAAAAGCGCCCATGACCTCCGACGGCAAGCTGACCGCAAGGGAGATCATGCTGAGGGTCACCGGCATTGACATTTGCCGCTGCCGTCAATGCGGCGGAAATCTGACTTCTTACAATATCCGCGCTTCTCCGGATGGCTGCAATCCAATACCCCCTTCGCCTTGCCCCGCAAAATGACCGGGTCTTTCCGGTGGGGAGGGGGATTTTGCACATATCTGGACTGCTCACAGCAGATTTAAAGCCGGCGCAGCACCGTTTTTTGAAAGCAGCTCAGTAATTTGATGATTCCTGCGAGGGTACAAATTCCATAGCCAGCCGCACCGCCGGACGCAGTTTCGTGCATCCGGCATTTTGCAAAAATGGCGCGAGGACGGTGTGTTCCGTTCCCGCGCCACTATTTCTGCGCCATTTTCGCAAAAAACCTATTCAATCTACGAAGTTTTTTCTATGCTCATTATACCAGAAAACGGTAAGCTGGCGTATCAGACTTCGATTCGTGAATATGTCGTTTTCAGCGTATCCGGATGAATCATCACTGTGGGACGGTCCAGCTCCTGTGCATAGGCGATTGCTTTGTCGACATCATCTCCACGCGCTGATGCCGGGTCATAGACAACCAGCACCATGTCGGACTGGCGAATGATCGTTCGGTATGTTTCCAGCTGCGCACCGGGCTGCTTGTGCGTATAAACGGCGGTCATGTGTGTGCATTTGACAAGCATATCGAAGTACCGCTCACGCAGAGCTGGTGTCCACTTTATTGCCTGTTCCTCGTATGGCGTGATGCAGAACAGCATCAGCTCTGAATCGTCATTACGCAGCGCGTTAATAATCTCTGCAGCATATAGTCCAATGCCGTAGTCGCAGGCCACGGAAAAGTGCGTCACACCTCGCTGGCGCAGCACCATGATCTGCTGGGCCAGTTCCATCTTCATTTCGCAGCACTCAGCTGCTTCCTCGTCGAACCCCCATGTAAAGCGCATGGGATCGTGCCCGAAAACAGCGCAGCTTTTTATCTCTACCATTAAACAGCACACCTTTTGTTGTCTATTAGCTTATATTTCGTATTCTATCAGTTGCTATTTTCTGCGTCAAGGAAAATGTACGCTAATAGAGAGCAAACTAGCCGCAAAAAGCATACAAACGGAGAGGGACACATGGACAAAAAGCTGCTGGGCAGGAGAATCAACGCCGCGAGGAAAGAGCGCGGCTGGACAAGCGAACGCCTGTCCGAAATTTGCAATATCAACGCGACCTATCTCAGACAGATTGAGTCCGGCACAAAAACGCCAAGCCTACAGGTATTTGTGGAGTTGTGTGAGGCGTTGAAGGTTTCTCCAACATATCTGCTTGCGGACAGTCTTCCGGGCGCTGAATCGCAGGATCTGGACGCGCTGCTTACGCTCTGCCGCAAGGCAACGCCGAAGCAGCTCAACATGATAACCGCCATGATCCGCAGCGCACTCAATTCGGTCGATAGCGTTTGATTGACAGGTACGTTCGCTGCACCGAGCTACGGACTATGCCGCGCCTGCCATATCGTGCGCGACCAGCGCTGTGTAATAACTGCTCATCGTACTCGGAGCGTTGAACAGCATTGCCAGCAGATATTGCCGGATGTTGCGAATCCGTGTTGTGTTTTGCTTCAGGCAGTCCACGACGAAGCGGATATGCTCGCTGTTCAGCTTCAGCAGCTTTGCCCGCACGACCTCAGCCGGGTAGTCATTGCCTGCAACACGGATTCGGCTGCGCGTGCTGCAAACTGTCTCCTGCACCAGGTCGACGATCTCGTCAAGCTGCTCCCGGTCAACGTGAGGATCACTTGCCAGAACGTCGTAGTCAATATTCTCCAAGATCAAGTCCCGGTAGCGTTCAAACGATTCCTTCGCTTCCGTTCGCTTCTGCGCGGTAACGTCCGGAAAACCGGAAGGGAAAGGAATCGAATCGGTAATTGATAAGTCTTTACTTTGTCTTTTTCTTTTCTTAGTACTCTCAGTATTTAATTGCGTTGGATTTTCCAACGTAGGCAAATCCAACATAGGCTTTTCCAACGTAGGCTTTTCCTGCGTAGGTTCTTCCTGTGCAGGTTCTTCCGGCGTTGGCTCCGTGTGCGGCTGCTCGTAGATCGTGTAGACGGTTCCGCGCAGGCAACCACGCTCATCACGCTCCCGGCTGCGCTTGATGTAACCGGCACGTTCCAATTCGCGCACAGCTTCGCGGATGGCGTCGATGCTCTCTTTGTTGATCTGTGCGAGACCCTGCAGCGTGTAGTCCCAGTCATCTGGCAGCGACAGCATCTGCGAGAGCAGCCCCTTGGCTTTGAGGGACAACGTATGGTTGCGGAGATGGTGGTTGGACATGACCGTGTAACCTTTGTTTTTCTCGACACGGAATACAGACATTTTTGTGACCTCCTTCGTCTCAGGTTTCAAATTTAAGAAAAGAAAAAAGCGGCGTTTCAACCCTCTTTTCATAAGAGAGCGAAACGCCGCTTCATTTTGTGTATTGATTTGTGATTCAATATTTCGGCACAATGCGCATAGACCGGTACCGCATCTTGTGGTATGATTGCCGCGTTTGTTGTGTGAACATCGTAGAGGAGGGCAATCACCATGCAGTACACCGATAACGAAGCCGCATTGATCGGCGGCCTGATTTCAAACTATTTCTTCCAGCCGTCCGTGGATGCAACGCTCCGCGAATCCTATCGCCGGGTGCTGCGCCATCTGCATGAGAACACACTCTCTGCGTCTGATCTGAGCCGCATTCAGAACGCGCTGACGTTTCTCTCGCCGCTCTGCCGCGATAATGCGCAACCGGGTTTCTCGACAGACTGCGCCGCCCTTGCGGGCGGCATATCTTTTATCTCTGTACTCTTCCTGTCCCGTCGCCGCCCATGAGCTTTTCCACGTCGGAAACGCCCACGCGGTTAAAGTCGCCGATGACGCTGTGCTTCAGGCAGGAAGCCGCGACCGCAAATTCGAGCGCCTGCTTTTTATCCTCATAATGGTTCAGGCCGTAGATCAGACCGCCGGCAAACGAGTCACCGCCGCCCACGCGGTCGATGATGTCCCGAATTTCGTACTTTTTAGACACATAGAAGTCCTTGCCGTCGTTCAGGCACGCCGCCCAGCCGTTCCAGTCCGCACTGTGGCTCTCGCGCAGCGTGATGGCAATGCACTTCATGTTCGGGTAGGCTTCCAAAACTTTGTTGCCAAGCGCGCGATACTTCTCGCGGTCCAGCTCGCCGGATTCGACGTTCACATCGACCGTAATTTCGAGCGATTTCTGCACGTCTTCTTCGTTGGCGATCGCCACATCGACATACTTTGCAAGCTCCCGCATGACCTCGCTGGCCTTTTTTCCGTATTTCCAGAGGTTCTTGCGGTAGTTGAGGTCGCAGGAAACGGTGATGTTCCGCTTCTTTGCTTCCTTGACGGACTCGAGCGACAGCTCCATCGCGCTTTCGGAAATCGCAGGCGTAATACCCGTGATATGGAACCAAGCCACACCCTCGGAGGCTTTGTCCCAGTCGATATCACCGGGCTTTGCCAGCGCGATCGAGGAATACGCGCGGTCATAGACGACCTTGCTCGGCAACTGGTTCGCGCCGCCCTCGAGATAATAGATGCCCATACGACCCTCGCCGCGGACGATCTTCTTTGTGTCCACGCCAAAATAGCGCAGCTCGCGGATGCAGCACTCCGCAATGTCGTTTTTCGGCAGAACGGTCAGAAATTCTGCGTCCATGCCGTAGTTTGCAAGGGAGACTGCCACGTTCGCTTCGCCGCCGCCGAAGGTAGCCTCGAGCATCGGACTTTGGAAGAAGCGCTCGTGTCCCGGCGCTTTCAGGCGGAGCATGATCTCACCAAACGTCAAAACCTTCATTTTCGTACCTCCTGCACGGCATTTCGCGCCGCGCCGACCGTTTTTATGTTATAACATACGGCTGTGTTTCTGTAAACATCCGCCGCTTGAAGCCGCGTTTTCGCGTTCATAAGAGATGGAAGAGCTTGGCCCGCTCTTCCATCCGTACATATGACTCAGTGGTTGGACATCTTATAAATTTTGTACATATCCTCGGCATCCAGCGTCTTAAAGCAGCTGATGGTCCGCGTATGATGGAACGAACAGTTGTCCGCCAGCTTCCGCAGCTGCTCCTCCGGCAAGACACCGATGCCGAGCTCCGTGAAGCAGGTCGGCATCCCGATCGAGCGGAAAAAAGCCTCCATCGCGTCGATGGTCTGCATTGCCGCTTCGCGGTCGTTCTGCACCGCGATCTGGAACACATTGCGACCGAGCTGCGCAAAGCGCGCATCATCCGCGTCGCAGACATATCTCGCCCAGGAGCCCCAGACAGCAGAAAGCGTCGCTCCGTGCGTCAGGTCATACATCCCGCCGATCTCCATACCAAGCTGATGCGTGCCCCAGTCTCCGAGGCGTCCGCCTCCGGGCGGCTCGCAGCCAAGCCCGGTCAGGTCGATATGTGACAGGCTGCCCGCCCACATGATCTCGCTCATCGCCTCATAGTCGTGCGTGTTTTCAACGCCCTTCGGTCCGTATTTCAGCATCGTGCCGATCAGTCCCTCGGCGATCGCGTCGCTCATATGGTTGCCCTGCCACGGCGTAAAATAACGTTCCAGTGTGTGCATGATAATGTCCGTCACACCGGCTGCCACCTGATAGCGCGGCAGGGAATAGGTCAGCTCCGGATTCATGATCGCAAATACCGGGCGGTTCCGCTCATTCGTTACGCCGCGCTTTTCCAGCGTGTCGTCGTTCGTCAAAACGGCAGAATTGCTGGTTTCGCTGCCCGCGGCTGCGATCGTCAGGATCGAGCCGACCGGAAGGCTCTTCGTAAAGCGCTTTTTCCCGCTCCAGTATTCCCAGATGTCCGTGCCCGGATTTGCCGCGCCGGCGGCGATCCCCTTTGCGGTGTCAATGACGCTTCCGCCGCCAATGGCAAGGATCAGCTGCGCCTGCATCGCGATCGCTCTGCGGACGCCCTCCCGTGTCAGATCCACGCGCGGATTTGCCACAACGCCGCCCAGCGTCTCCCAACGGATGCTTTCCGCGTCCAGCTCCTTCGTCACCTGCTCCATCAGCCCAGTTTTCACCACGCGCTCCGAGCCATAGACGATCAGCACACGTGACACCTGAAGCTCCCGGATACAGGCGGCGGTCTTTTTCTGCGCCTCTTTTCCGAAAATGATCTTCGTCGGAGAATAATATGTAAATGCCTGCATAATTCCTCCTGATTTTTTGTCAGTCGAGCCAAGCACCCTGTGCCGCCGGCTTTACGCTTTCTGCGTATCTGCGCAGATAGCCGTCCAGCTCACGGCGAACCGGCTTCCAGTTCTTTTTCCGCTCCGCCAGGACCTCGTCGCTGACATGGAGCGTCAGCGTCCCGTTCGGAATATCGATGGTGATCAGATCGCCGTCCTCTACCAGCGCGATGGGACCGCCATCCGCCGCCTCCGGGCAGACGTGTCCAACTGCGGGTCCCGACGTGAAGCCGGAAAAGCGTCCGTCTGTAACCAGCGCAACCGTGTCGCCCTTTCCCGTATAAACCAGATAACGCGTGATCAGGAGCATCTCGCGCATTCCGGGGCCGCCCTTCGGTCCCTCATAGCGGATGACGATCACATCGCCGTCATGGACCTTGCCCTGATCGATGCCGAGGCGTGCCTCGACCTCGCTGTTAAAGCAGACCGCCGGTCCCGTATGCACACGCATCTCCGGGCGGACCGCGCTTGCCTTGATGACGCCCGTATCCGGCGCCAGATTGCCGTGCATGATCGCAAGCCCGCCGCCTTCAAAGAACGGATCGTCCAGCGGGCGGATCACCGCCTCGTCTGTAATTTCCGCCTTCTCGACCAGCTGCCCGACTGTGATCCCCTCTACCGTCAGCGCGTCCTTATGAAGGAACTTCTCGATCCGCTTTTCGAGCGCCGGCATTCCGCCCGCCCGGTGCAGATCCAGCTGCGAATACGAGCCGGAGGGCTCCACGCCGCAGACGCAGGGGATCCCCTTGCCGATCCGCTCGAAATCCTCCATTGCCAGCGGCACGCCGCATTCATGCGCGATCGCCATCAGGTGCATCACCGCATTGGTCGAGCCGCCCATCGCCGTATGGACCGCAATGGCGTTTTCAAACGCCTGCTTCGTCAGGATCTTCCGCGGGCACAGACCTTCCAGCACCATTTCCACCACGCGCCGTCCGCTTGCGCGCGCAAAGCGCAGCTTTGCCGCGTCCACCGCGTGCGTCGTGGCGCACAGCGGCAGCGTCAGCCCCAGGACCTCCGCCATGCTCTGCATCGTATTGGCAGTGCCAAATCCGCTGCAAGCGCCGGCGCCCGGGCATTCATGATGGAAGATCTGATCCTGAAGCGCATCGTCGCCCGTGCGCATATAGTCCTTGCTGGGATCGCCGCACATATTTTTCGGTGCGAAAAACAGATGCGGAAGCCCGGGACCGCCGGTCACGAAAATCGACGGGATGTTCAGCCGCGCCGCTGCCATGAGCTGTCCCGGCACGATCTTGTCGCAGGAGGACAGAAATACAAGTCCATCAAAGGAATTGCAGCGCACCATCATTTCGATGCTGTCCGCGATCAGATCTCGCTGCGGCAGGATATATTTCATCGTTTCAAGCCCGCAGCTGGTCGCGTCGCAGGGCGCCGGGGTGTTGAATTCAAACGCCGTGCCGCCCGCCTGAAGGATGCCCTCCTTAACTGCCTCCGCCAGCTTATCCAAATGCATATGTCCGGGGTTGATATTCGTATAGGAGTTCACGATACCGATCAAAGGTTTGCGCTGAAGATCCATGCGGTCGAGACCGAGGGCGCCGAAGATCCCGCTCCGGGAGCACGCCGTCAAATTTTTCAGCTCGCTGCCATCCAGAAGGATATCGCTCGTCAAACGCTTTGCCATCTTATTCTCTCCTTGTCTGGCTTCCGATCAGAAGCGTCCGTATTTGATATAAAGTCCGCCGAGCGACGCGCCTTCCTTTACCTCCGCGCGGATGCTGTTCTCAATCTCAACGATCTTCTCCGCCTTCTCCAGGACCTCCATAGTAACGTCCTTCGGAATAACGACAACGCCGTCATAGTCGCCGAAGATATAGTCGCCCGGATGCACGATCACACCGCCGATGGTCACATTGGTCTGCCACTCCGTGATCGAGAAGCGTCCCATCGCGTCGTTCGGGCTGATATACTTATAGTACATCGGGAAGCCCTGACGGATGATGTATGCCGTATCGCGGATGCCGCCGTCCAGCAGGCAGCCGACACAGCCGCGCGCCATCGCACCGCCGCTCCAGAGCTCGCCCCAGTGACCGGTCTCCGGGTCGCCAGAGGTATCATACACCGCGACGCAGCCTTCTTCGAGATGGTCCAGGATGCCAGGACCGATGCGCTTGCTCATATCGAATTCGTGCGATCCGTTCCGCTGACCCTTGATGGTAAACGCCGGTCCTGCAAGCTTCATGTCCTTCTCAAGCGGACGCAGATTCGACGCGCAGACCTGAAATTCATAGCCCATTTCGTCCAGAACATCCGCAACCGCCGGAACATAAAGCTTCAAAAAGCGCTCTCTGATCTCTTTCCAGTTCTTCATTTTCAAATCCTCCTGATGTTTTTTACCTTTCTATTTTACTTTTCAAACGGATATACAAAATTCCCCTGCCGGCGGACCTCATCGCAGATCTCCATCAGCCGGTATGTCTCCTCCGGCGGCACACGCGGGCTGCACTTGAGTCCCATGCGGATACATTCCTGAACGTGCATCGCCTCAAATTGGAAGCCCTCGTCATAATAGGGATATACAAATTCCTGTATACGTCCCGTGTGCCAGCGCTCGCGCGTCGCACCCTCCACCAGGCGGAAGTGCTCCGGATTGCGGTGGCGCGGGATCTCGATCGTTGCGTTTTCATAGATCAGCCGCGTTTCATGATCGTGTCCCTGAAGCCCGCAGTGGATGCTCGCAAATGCGCCGGACGGATAGCGCAGCAGGATCGTATCCTGCTCATCGACGCCGGATGCGCCGAGGTACATATCCGACTTGATGCTGACCGGAGTCTCCGCGCCCATCATGAGCGTCGTGATCGCGAGGGAATAGATGCCCGCATCCAGCAGCGCACCGCCCGCAAGCTCCGGTCGGAACGTCCGTCCGTTCGGATCGAACGCCGAACCCCACGCCGTCGACGACGTGATCCCGATCAATCTTCCAAGTGCAGGATCCCGGCTGACCTCCACAATTTTCTCCCAGATCGGGAAAAAGCGCGACCAGAGTCCCTCCATGATAAACACGCCGTTTTCCTCGCATTTGCGGTACATCCGCTCCGCAGACGCTCGGCTGTATGTAAACGGCTTTTCACAGAGAATATTCTTTTTTGCCTCGGCGCAAAGCGCGACGTGCTGCTCATGCAGATGGTGAGGCGTCGCCACATAGACCACGTCGACCCGCTCGTCCGCCAGCATTTCCTCATAGCTCCCATACGGCGTTCCGCCGTATTCCGCGCAGAACGCCTGACTGCGCGCAAGATCTCTGGAGCCGACCGCCACAAGCTCGCCGTCCGGCACCTCCCGCAGGCATCTTGCAAACGTCGTGCCGATGATGCCCGGTCCGAGAATCGCCCAGCCGATTTTTTTACTCATGTTGTCTCTCCTTTCCGCAGTATGACATAGTCCCCGATCGCTCCGACCCATGCGCGCTGGCACGGATATTTGACCGCAAGATAGTCCGTAAACTTCTCCGGATCTTCCAAATTTCCCTGAAACAGATCATAATGCGCCGGTATCAGAATCCCGGGCTGAAGCGCCGCGCCGAAATCTGCCGCCTCCTGATAGGTCATATTTCCAAGGATCCCATTACGGTAGCGGACCGCGTCGCGCCCATTGATCGGAAGGAGCATCGCGTCCAGCGATCCGATCGCCCGCAGCTTTGATGCCAGCCCCTCATAAAGGCAGGTGTCTCCCGGCTGATAGATTCGGAAGCCTCCGAGCTCGATCACCGCGCCCATGCACAGGTATTCGCCCTTTGCGTCGCGCTCCAGCAGCTCATGCGCCGAGGCAACGCCGGTAAGCGTACACGCGCCGGGGCGCTGCGTCTGCAGGTCCTCGAGCCCATACACCCGCTCCTGCGGCAGTGCAAATGCGGCGCAAATATCGTCCTCCAGACTTTTCGGGACTACGACCGCCGCCTTCGGGTTTGCCGCAAGAAGCTCCGTCCACGCCGCGCGATCGATATGATCCGGGTGATCATGGCTCCCGAAAATGACGTCCAAGCCGGTCAGCTCTTCAGCGCGCACGACACTGCGTCTTGTACGCATCGGATGGTCGCTCAGATAAAGATCCGTACAAATCAGCGCGCTTTGCGTCTGAAGCAGAAACCCAGACTGCCCCATCCTCCAGATGGTCAGCGTATCCGGCTCCGGTTTATACCGGCGAAACTTTTCGATCCAGCGCTCCGTCATGCCGGTTCCTCCTGCCGCTTCTGGTTGGAGATCAGATTCATGATCGCCTCCTGCGTGATATCTTCGCCCTCCAGCTCTCCGCGAAGCTCGCCCTCCGCCAGAACGTAAACACGGTCTGACATCGAGATCAGCTCCGGCAGCTCGGAGGAGATCATAATGATCGACACGCCCCGCTCCACCAGCGTGGACATGATCTTATAAATTTCCGTTTTTGCGCCAATATCGATGCCGCGTGTCGGCTCGTCCAGGATGAGCACATCCACATCCTGCATCAGCCACTTTGCCAGCACGACCTTCTGCTGATTGCCGCCGGAGAGATTTCCGACCCGGAAATCAATTCCCGGCGCGCGCACATTCAGCGCCTCAAACTGCTCCTGCGCCAGCGCACGTTCCTTTTTCCGATCGAAAAATCCGAATCTTGAACACCTGCGCATGGATGCCAGCGTCATATTCTGGCAGATGCTCATATCCTGCACAAAGCCGTCCGTCTTGCGATCCTCCGTGACCAGCGCAAGCTTCTGCTGGATCGCGTCTCTGGTCGACCGGATCTGGACCCTTTGTCCATTTTTATAAAGCTCTCCTGCCGAAAGGCGCGTTTTGCCGAAAATCGCATTGACCAGCTCGCTGCGCCCCGCGCCGACCAGCCCGGCAAGCCCGACGATCTCACCCTTTCGCACATAGATGCTCACATCCTTGACTGTGTAGCGGTTCGCGATATACGGGTCATCCACATAGATGTTTTTCGCCTCAAAGGCGACCTCGCCGGGGTGATTTTCGCGCTGAGGATAATAGGAGCCGATCTGTCTGCCGACCATTTCGGCAACGATCTGCTCTTCATTCGTCTCCTCGCGGAGATGAGACGCCACGCTTCTTCCGTCCCGAATCACATCCACGCGATCGGAATAGGTGAATACCTCGTGCATTTTATGGGTGATCAGAATGCACGCCACGCCGCGGTCCCGGAGCATCCGGATGATGCGGAACAGCCGCAGCGATTCCACCTCCGTCAGCGGAGACGTCGGTTCGTCCAAGATCAGGATCTTCGGCTTGCGGTATATGGCTCTTGCGATGGAAACCAGCTGCTGCTCGCTCGTGCTCAGATGATTCATCTGTGTTCTCGGGTCCAGCGTCAGACCGATCTCATCGAGGCATTCCCGCGCTGCTGCGTACATTCCTTTCCAGTTTACGAAACCGTCTTTCCCGATCCAGTCGTTCATGAACAGGTTTTCTGCGATGGAGAGGTTCAGGTGCATATTTACTTCCTGATAGATCATCGCGATCCCCTTTTGCTCGGAATCCTGCGGTGTCAGGAATTTGCAGAGCTCTCCGTCCACATAAATTTCACCCGAGTAGCTGGTATGGGGATAGGCGCCGCTGAGCACCTTCATGAGCGTTGATTTTCCCGCGCCGTTTTCGCCGCAGATCGTATGGATCTCACCCGCGCGAACCTTCAGGTTGACCTGATCCAAGGCGCGCACACCGGGAAACTGCTTCGTTACGGCGCGCATTTCCAGAACAATTTTTTCCATGCGCCCGCACCTCTACGCTTTCTGCTTCGCCATGGTCCGGATCTCATCCAGACAGATTGCCACAACCAGAATGACTCCGATGCAGACATTTTGCCAGTAAGCGCTGACGTGCATCAGCGTCAGCGACACCACGATCGTATCCATGATCGCCACGCCGATCAGCGTTCCGAAGACGGTCGACACGCCGCCGGCAAGGCTGTTGCCGCCCAGAATGCAGGCTGCCACAACATTGAGATCCTGCGTTGTGCCGGCGGTCGGCTGCGCGGAGCCCAGACGGGACGCCAGAATGATGCCGGAAATGCCCGCCATGACGGAGCACATCACATGACCGATCACCTTATATTTCTTTACGTTGATGCCGGACAGCCGGGTCGCTTCCTGATTGCCGCCCATCGCGACAAAGATCCGTCCGCAGACCGTCCTTGTGGTAAACAGCCAGCCAAGCAGCAGGAACACCAATGCGTAAAAGACCGTATACGGGATCCCGCCGAGCATCCCCTGACCGAGCATATTGAATCTCTCCGAAAAACCGGTCATGGATCTTCCGCCTGCGATCACGTCGATCAGACCGCGGCAGATTTTTTGAAACGCCAGCGTAATGATCATAGGCGGGACCTTGAGGTTTGCAACGATTTCGCCGATCACAAGACCGATCAGCGCCGAAAGCGCGATCGCGATCGCCGCAGCCGCAAAAACATTCATGCCGCTCTGCCCGTACAAATAGCCGAAAACAATGCCAACCAGTCCGAGCGTCGCGCCGCAGGAAAGGTCAATGCTGCCGCTAGAGACCACCAGCGTTACGCCGATCGCAGGAAGGAGATCGAGTGAGATCGAACGCGCGATGCTGATCAGTGTGCTGCTTTTGATGAACGCCGGATTTACCAGCGTCGTCAAAACGCAGATCGCCAGAAACACCACCAGGATCATAAACTCCCGGAAACTGGTTAAGCGTTTAATTACTTTTTTCATCTTATCACCACTCGTTATAGGACTGCCCCGCAGCACTCCCACAGGGCGGTCCATCGGTTTATAGCTTCTCTGTTCTGACTGCGCCGGTCTCTCAGCCGTCAATGTTTTCCGCGGTGAGGATCTTGACATCGGTGCCGATCTCGCCGAGCTCCGGACCGTTGCCCTGAACTGCCGCGACCATGGTCTCGACCGCAGTCTTGCCGATCTCATACGGCTGCTGGACTGCCAATGCCTTGATCCAGCCCTCCTTCAGCAGCTGAACGGAATCCTCCAGATCGTCGAAGCCAAGGACGAGCACATCGTCGCGCCCAAGCTCCTTGCAAGCCTTTGCCGCGCCCAGCGGGTCATAGGCAAACACGCCGTAGATCGCCGTTACATCCGGATAGCCGTTGAACAGCGCATACGTCTTGTCCATCGTGATCTGAACGTCGTTCTTGACCTCTTCGCGGGTCACGATCTCGATGTTGCTGCTGCCGGAGATCGCATCCTCAAAGCCCTCCATGCGCTCGACCGCGTTGTTCGCGGTGATCGTGCCGGCATAGAACGCGATCTTCTGCTCCGTATCGCCGACCTGAGACAGGAAATACTCGCCCATCTGCTTGCCGGCGTCATAGTTGGACGTACCGACAAAATACTGACGCTTGGATTCCGACGAATCCTGATCGACGGTCACGACGATGATCCCGTTTTCGACCGCACGGTTGATCGTCTCAATATAAGCCGCCGGATCGCCGCACATGGTGATGATGCCGTCTACACCGGATGCGATCGCCGCATCGACCGCCGCAACGCCCGCGGGAATGTCGCCTTCCTGCGTGATCGATTCCATCACGGTGATGCCCGCTTCCGCAGCCGCATCACGGACGCCATCCTGAAGGCGTGTCCAGTAGTCGTTCGTACTGGATGCAACATACGCGAAGGTCATGTCGGAAAGTGCTTTTGTCTGCGGCTCTTCCGTTTCGGTCTGTGCAACGTCGGTCTGTGCCGGTGTCTCCGCTTCGGGTTTGCTTTCCGTCTGCTTCTTTGCGCAGCCCGTAAAGAGCGTCAGAAGCATCAGCATTGCCAAGAATATTGCAAGAACTTTCTTCATTTTGTTTTCCTCCTATTTTTTCTATTTTTCGCTTTGACATCAGACGTCAGATGTCTTGGATAGTTTTAATATACAGTTTCTCCGTGTAACTGTCAACTGTATTTCGTCACTATTCAACAAATTATCCGTTTTGACCAGAATGAGCAAGGCATTTTTTACACTTTCAACAATTCTCTACGTCTTATCAGCTACGTCCGGATACTGAAGGAATATCTCGCTCTGCCGTCTGACCTCCTCGCTGTTCAGCAGCGCATAGTCCTTATCCCGCAGAAGCTTTACTGTCCGCTGGTGTGACCGGAGCGAGCTTTCAAAGAACGGTCCTCTGTTCGGGTTGCGCTTGATAAACTCCGGGATGAAGAATTCATACAGCCCCGCCATCATTCTGCTGAAGAATGGATTGTGCATAAAGTCGACCAGATACATATGGAACTGCACGTCCATATCCCAGACGCGCGTCCAGTCGCCGTCTTCATATGCACGCCGCATCCGGCAGATGTTCTCCTCCAACAGCACCAGCTCCTCCTCCGTGATCTTCTCGATCACGATGCGCAGCACCAGATCGTCGATGCTTCGCCGGAACTCCACCAGCTGCTGCGGCGTCGTCTGGCTCATCAGAAGGGTATAGGTCACCGCGCTCAGCGGCTGCAAGCCCTGTGCATCTGAGATAAACGTCCCTTCACCGCGCTGGATGGTCACGATCCCAAGTGCCGACAGGACCTTGATCGCCTCGCGCACCGAGCCGCGGCTCAGCCCGCTCATTTTCATCAGCTCCGGCTCCGCGGGGATCCGGTCGCCGATCTGGTACTCATGCGCCCGGATGCCGCCGATGATCTCGTCGATCACCTTCCAATAGATATTTTTCTGCATTTGCTGCCCATTTGCCTGCATTTCTTTATAGTTTTCCATAGCTTCCCTCTTAAATTACGTTTTTATCCATCTTACCACATCAGACGTCTGATGTCAATCCAAACGGGCCGTTCATCCGCACAATATTTTGCTCCCCCATTCTTAACAAAATTATAAGGATTTTTGAAGCGTTTTGGCTGCTTTCTCGCGTGACTGGTCATTGTTTTTTCACAAAGCTGTGCTATACTATTCATAAATTTGAATGGAGGAGCAGCCGCTTCGGCGAATGTTATGAAAGATAAGAAGGAACTGACCTCAAAGCAGCAGAAAACGCTGGCAGTCGCGGCGATCGTCATTTTCTGCCTCGTGACCGTAGCGCTCTTTGTCTTCGCGGGCATCCCGATGGTGCGCTTCGTCTCGGAGCCGGAGCGCTTCCGCGAATGGGTCGACGCGCGCGGCGCGCTGGGGCGACTTGCCTATATGGGGATGGTCATCCTTCAGATCGTTGTCGCAATCATCCCCGGCGAGCCGCTGGAGATCGTCGGCGGCTACGCCTTCGGCGCAGTGGAGGGGACGCTGCTGTGTATGGCGGCGGCGACGCTCGGAAGTCTGATGGTCTTCTGGCTGGTCCGGAAATTCGGCACGCAGCTGGTAGAGGTCTTTTTCCCGAAGGAAAAGCTGCAAAAGCTACGCTTTCTGAAGACCTCGCCCAAGCGCGATTTCATATTCCTGGTCATATTCCTGGTCATTTTCATGCTCCCTGGGACGCCGAAGGACCTGCTGTGCTATTTTGCAGGACTCACGGACATAAAGCTCTCGCTCTGGCTGCTGCTCTGCTCGCTCGGCAGATTTCCCTCGATCGTCACCTCCACCATCGGCGGCAGCGCCCTCGGCTCGCAGCGCTACTGGTTCGCGGCGGCGGTCTTTGCCGGGACGCTCCTCGTCAGCGCGGCGGGGCTCTGGCTCTACAGCCGCATCCAGAAGAAATATGAAAAGCCGTCGGAGGACGGCGGCGCTACCGAGCCATAGACGCGGGGCTCACCGCATCCGGAGGGTGCGGTTGGTTTTTTCGCGTCCGGAGGACGCGGAGCTCTTCGTCACCCCAGAGGGGTGACGCCTTATCTGTGCCGCAGGCACAGGGGACTCTGCGTCCGGAGGACGCAGGAGGCTTTCTCCGGATTCACCACAGTGCCGCGTTTATTGCGCGACCGCAACTGTCGCTCCGCGGGCATACTTTTTTCTGTCTTGCCAGAAAAAAGTATGCAAAAAAGAGGCGCTGGACGCGAAATAGCGCTGACGCGCGAAAAACCAAGTCGCTACATTTTACGTATTATCGTTACACCGGTGGTCAAGGAACGCCCTTCGGGCGACCGTCAAATCGAGTTTCCTGAGCGCACGATAAATGATGCAAATCGTTCCGTTTGCGCCCGTTGAATATTTGACGTATGGAAGTCGAAACAGACGCAGAGTATTTCGACTACCTCGCCGGTCTATCCAAATTCGCATCTGCATCGCGTTTTTTATTGACTTGAAATGTCTTTTGCACAAACCAACCCCTGGGAATGATCCAAGAAGGGGGCATCAGCCCTCTTCTTGGTCGTTTTAAGGGGATTCCAAAGGGGGAAATCGAAATTCCCCTTTGGTATTCTTTCTTTCAACCGTCAACGGCGCCTTCTTTCTCATACGAGAAAGAAAGCGGGGTTGAAACGCTCCTCGCACGCTGCGCGTGCGGATAGGTTGTCACCCTCCGGGCGACGAATCGCCCCGCGCCTCCGGCGCGGCTTGCGCCCTCCGGGCGCAAAAGAAGCGTCACCCCTCCGGGGTGACGAAACCGCGTCCTTTAGGCGCGAAAATCACTGCGCATTTCATGCGCGAATAAAGAAGGAACCACCATGATCTACTTAGACAATTCTGCCACCACGAAGCCCTCCGCCGTCTGCGTCGAGACGATGACGCAGCTGCTGACCACCGGCTGGGGGAACCCCTCCTCCGTCCACACGCTCGGGATCGACGCGGAGCGGCGGCTCAAGGAGGCGCGCCGTCAGGTCGCGCAGGCGCTCGGCGCGGAGCCGGAGCGCGTCTTCTTCACCTCCGGCGGCACCGAGGCGGACAACTGGGCGATCTTCGGCACGGCGCAGCGGCACGGCGCAGCGCCTCGGCAAGCGCGGACATCACATCGTCACCACCGCGGTCGAGCATCACGCGGTCCTGCATCCCATGCAGCAGCTGGAGGCGCAGGGCTTTGAGGTCACATACCTTCAGCCGGACGAAACTGGCTTCGTCTCCGTCGAGCAGCTGCGCACCGCGCTCCGCCCGGACACCATCCTGGTCTCGGTCATGATGGTCAACAATGAGACCGGCGCGGTCATGCCAATTCCGGAAATGCTCCGCGCAACGCGCAGGCTCAGTCCGCTGGCGCTGTTCCACACCGATGCCGTACAGGGCTTTTTCAAGGTCCCCTTCAAAGCCAAAACGCTGGGCGCGGACCTGATCTCCGTCTCCGGGCATAAGATCCATGCCTCCAAGGGCGTTGGCGCGCTCTACATCCGTCCGTCGCTTCCGCTGCCGCCGCTGATTTTGGGCGGCGGGCAGGAGGGCAATTACCGTTCCGGAACGGAAAATCTCCCCGGTATCTGCGGCTTCGGCGCGGCGTGCGCCGAGCAGCTGCCGCGGCTGAACGCGCAGATCGCCCATATGCAGCAGCTGCGCGACCTGTGCCGCGAGACGCTCGCGGATGTGCCCGGTCTTGTCCTGATCGGAAAGCAGAACGCGCCGCACATCGTCAATCTTTCGATTCCCGGTCTGCGCTCGCAGGGCATCATCAACTGCCTTCAGGACCACGGCATTTACGTCTCCGCAGGCTCCGCCTGCTCCAAGGGGCACCGCAGTCACGTGCTGGAGGCGATGCACCTTCCGCCTGCCGTCATCGACGGCTCCATCCGCGTCTCCTTCTGCCCGGAGAATACCGAAGCCGACATCGCGGCGCTCCATGCCGCGCTGCTGGACGCCGTCCGGGTGCTGAAGGGCTGAAACAGCAAAAGTCCCCCGAAAGGGGGACTTTTTTGTCACCCTTTCGGGGGGAAGGACAAAAGCGCCGCCCTGCGGGCGGCGCCTGTTTTTTACTGTTTCTTTGCTTCCACACGCTTGATGACGAAGAGCACTGCCAGCAGCAGCACCGGCGAGACCAGCAGCGTCACGAACACATTCTGCACAAAGCCTGCCAGGATGAAGCCGGCAAAGCTGACCGAGGCAACCGTGACCGCATAGGGCAGCTGCGTCGAGACATGGTCAAGATGGTTGCAGCACGCGCCGGCGGACGCCATGATGGTGGTGTCGGAGATGGGCGAGCAATGGTCGCCGCAGACCGCACCCGCGCAGCAGGCGGAGATGCCGCTGCTCATCATCGGCATCTCCG
>ERZ827423.1711-NODE-1711-length-20157-cov-3.905482_pt1 | contig 20157 bp, 25 predicted proteins | sample MGYA00519775_ERZ827423 | MGnify/ENA primary metagenome ERZ827423 (study PRJEB31778, sample SAMEA3449296) | human gut metagenome | biome: human gut; feature: human-associated habitat; material: faeces | place: United Kingdom | collected 2010/2012 ...
CCTTAATGCTTACTATCAGGCGGTGGAAATCATCAAGCAATACTACCCGAATCTTGCGTGCGGTAAATATTCCTCTGAATCCGATGCATACCTGTATCGGATTGTGGATCCTTTTGCCCCCGAGGGCACTTATGAATTACAGAATTTGCAAACAGAAGTCAGCTCTGCTGAGACTGCCAACGCTCTCATGCGTGATCTTGCAAAAGCCGGACTTATCTCCGAGTTTTATTCTTGGGGACAGACCGCACGTTACTATGAGGTACAGAAGCTCCGAAGCGAAAGCGGGCTAACCTATCACAGTGATACCGATGTGTCTTGGACCGCAGTTGAGGATTACCTGCGTGCCTGGATTGGACAGTTGTAAAGCATGACTATTATTATCAAATCACGCCGAAAGAGACATGCGCCTTTGAAACAGAATTTGCGCTCGCAGCAGATCTGTATGAAGCCTATGACCTTCAGCCGGAATATCTCTGTCCCGAAAGCATCACGAATTCTGTACTGGGCACAAACAGCCTGGCAGTAGACGGAGATATCAATCTGGACTGCAGCATTGATATTGCGGACACTGTCCTGCTTGCCCGGTTTATTGCTGAAGATCAAGAGATTGAGATCACCAGCACCGGTATTGGCAATGGTGATCTGGACAAGGACGGCAGTGTTACCATGTCGGACGTATCCGTTCTGCTGCGACAACTGGCAAATCTGGATTAATTCTGCCACACAGCATTTTCCAATAGTGCTAACCGCCGATGTGTTTGCGGCACATCGGCGGTTTCTTTTCTGTTTGAACACAGAGGCGTCCCAAAAATTCTGCACTTTCTTTTCAAAATAGCTTGACAGATCCAAAAAACTTTGTTATAATGTAACTCATGTGAGACATTAGCTCAGTCGGTAGAGCATACGCCTTTTAAGCGTAGGGTCGAGGGTTCGAATCCCTCATGTCTCACCATAAAGAGGCTACAAAAAAGATGTAGCCAAAGAAAACCCCGATTTTATCGGGGTTTTCGCCATTTATACGGCGAAATTTCAGCAAACGATTTTGTAGATATAAAAAAGGTATTTTCCCTTTGTAAGAGGTTTTGAACTCTCACACAACCGAATAATGATACGCAAGGCAGATAGAAATCAAAAATCTATCTGCCTTTTTTATTACCCTAAAAAGGAGAAATCAAATATGCTACAGAAAGAATTAGCCAAACGGCTCAAGGCTCGGTACGACACCAAGATGGACGGCAACGGATGGTTGGAGGTGTCCTCGGACGGCATCCCCCTCTGCCGGATAAAATACAACGGTCAATTTCTAAGCAACGCCGACCAAAACCTCTCGGATGAATACCCCAGTAAAATTGCAGATATTCAGGCTGAGATCTCTACGGTGCGGGAATATGTTGGACTCTACGAACACGCACCGCAGATGAAAGCCGATGGCGTACAGCTTGCCGCCTTCGGAGATACCGTATTGGCGGCAACCTACAGTGAAAAGAATGGCTTTATGTTCTGCACATGGAAACAGAACGCAGACGGCGATTCGGTGTTCTGGGGAGATTATTCTTCGAACTATGAATATGTCAAGGAAGCCTTTGCCGTGCGCTCCGGTCTCGTCAGCAAGCACCGACTGTTCAGTGAGAATGAATCGGCATACCTTTGTCGCTGTGTGGACTTCACCAAAGGCAACTGCGAAACGCTGACCTATGAGCAGGAACGGCAGCTGGATAAGTTCCAAGAAAAACTCGCGGACGGATATCCGTCCCTCGAAATCGAGCCACCGACCTTTGAACAGACAGCGGCTCCGCAACAGAATATGTAATACTATCAATCGCCCTTCGGTTACACAAAAACCGGAGGGCTTTTTTTATTTCACAGCAAGGAGAGAAACAATGACCATATTTTCAGATAATCCACATGACAGACGCATGGAACGGCTGATGATGACCGTTCCGAATTTTACACCGAGAGGCGTGGGCTTCCGTTTTGCCGCAGCACAGCTATTCATCACAACAACCGCTGCCACACCCACAGAAATACTGACAGCCACCATGAGGCAGATACGCTGTCCGCCTTTCCGCAAGAGATTCAATGAATATATAGAAAGCGAGGAAAAACCAATGACATATATAAATGAAAAGCATCGGGCAAGATTTGAACTTGCCGCAAGGAATGTACACCGAGAAAACTACGCAGTGCTGTCAGCCTTGTATCTGCTCACTGCCGACCAAAGGCTGTGGAGCTGCTGCAAGCACCATATAAATAACGGCTGCGTATTTTTCGAGAACATCAAACTCCATAATTGCACCGAACGAGCCTACACCATCTACTGTGCAGCAAAGGATTTGACGCTCGGCACAAAGCATCTTACCGTGTCGGATCTGTCGGACGCCGACCTTGTTCCGCCTATGCTGTTCCGCACCATCTGCAACGCTATGGCGATCCGCCGCTTCGGACTCACAGCCATAAAGGAGAACATCCATGATTAAACTGAAAATCAAATACGGAAACAGTCAGACCGATCTCCGCTTTCCCTGCACAGAAAAGGAAATGAGTGCGGCGCTCGAAAGAATCCACGCCGAGGATGTCACGCCCCTTGAACTGTATGTGTCCGAGGTCGTATTCCCCGAGGAACTCGGCTGCCTCCAAGACCGATTCGTTAACCTCGATGAAGTCAACTACCTCGGAAAACGGATGGACAGCTTTTTCGGCGATGAGGAATATCAGTTTTACGAGGCAATGAAATTAGAGGGCTTCGACACTCTGCCCGACCTTATCAATCTGAGTTTCAACCTCAATCGCTATCCTCTGATTCAGGACATCAGCGATATGGGCAAGATTGGTCGAGAGTATCTGCTCACGGTCAAGGGCTGTCTGCCTGCCGACGATGCGGACGATCCGAAATATGCAGAATTCGGGCGGGAGCTGATTCGATCCGGCAAGGGCGTTTTTACCGAACACGGCTTACTGTTTGTCGACGAGGACACACCGTTCGTAAAGGATTATGACGGGCAGAATTTTCCGGCGTATGTGTATGAGGAAATGCTTTGCTTTTTGCGGGCTGAGTACAACGGAAAAACCGAATTCCTGTATTTGCCCTGTGAGGAAGAAGCCATCGACAAAGCATTCGCCCGACTCGGCGCACCCACACCGGACGATGTGGAGCTCTCATGGGAGGACATTTGCATTGATAGCGACAAGTGGATCGGACGCTTCAAGGAGATTGCCGCCGAAGAAGGTGTTTACGAACTGAATCGACTTGCAGTCACCGTCAACAGCGCCGATATGGACTTGGAAAAGCTGTGGGCTGTTGCCGAATACGGCAAGGCCGAGGACGCCAAGCAGCTTGCACGGCTTGCTGAAAATCTTGATTGTTTTACCTTTATTGTAGGTGCAAGCAATTATGAGGAAGTCGGAATATATGTAACGGAGAATAATGCGGATTTCAGTGTAAATCCATCCGTAGAAAAGTTCTTCGATTACAAAGCCTTTGGAAAGTATATCGGCGATGCATACTACGGCGAATTCGTCGACGGCGGCTTTATCTACAACGACACCGACACAAGCCTGCTGGACATCTTATATCAGGACGAGCCTATGACAATGGGAGGAATGTAAATATGATTACCGCAATTATCCGCAATAAAGAGAACACCCTTGTTCTCGAACTGCCCCACAGCATTTACGACATTTATGAAAAGCTACAATCCATCGGCATTATGCAGCCGCCGAAACAGATCCCGCTGATCGACAACGAGGACGAGGACATCGGCGTAAAGCTGTTCAGTGAGAGTGGCTTCGGTCAGCATCTGCTCCTCACGCTGAACGAGAAAAACACCATCGCCGGCGCCAATATGCTGACGCTTGTTATTGGGGCGGCAAGCGAGGACATCAAAGAGGAACTCGAACAGAACATCCTCTACGACCAGTACGGCTCAATGGATGAAGTGATTTCCGCCGTCCGTCAGATGACGCAGGATGCCGGTCCCGTAAAGGCTGTGTTCTTCTGTCCGCTTGTCGGCAACATCGACGAGGGCGACGGAGATATGTTCACGGTCGGAGATTCCTACCTTGCCGACAGCGTCGATGAGATCGCCGACGCATTGAAGCGTTACACCGCCAATGACGAAAACGATATGGCAGCCTACTATAACAAGGATGACGGCGTGAGTGAAAAGCTGACCTCGGCTGTATGGTCGGTGGAGCTGCACAGCGATAGGCTGTTCGGACGAATTGATTGCAGCCTCAAGGAAGCGCTCACGGCAGAGGAAACGGAAGCTCTCCGGGACTGGCTTACGGGACAGTGCTCAGACGGCCTCGGCGAAGGCTTCGAGCAGCAGCCCATTGATACGATGGACGGCGAGCTGTTCGTCTCCTTCTGGAACAGCGGCGATGACTACGCCATGATGACCGAGAGCGAGTTTGACGAATACCTGCAGCAAAATGAAATGCAGATGGGAGGGATGTAATATATGGCCTTGCTGTTTTCTGCGGTTACCGTAATCGCAGGCTATGACGAAGCGGAATTCACGGTCGGAGGAATACCGAGAGAGTACGACGACCTCGTCGGCTGGACAGCCTTTGATGACTTCATGGAAAATGTCGATGCGGAAACAGAGGTCAGCGTACACGCCGAGGTATATCTTTACGGCGGCGAGGAAACCGTGACCGCCACTCCCGAGGAGGTCGCATATCTGATGATGCGCATGGAACGGGATGAAAATTTCCTTGCCGGACATTGCGACAACATCGAGGATGTCGACTTCTCCTTTTTACGACCGCCGGAGGAATATTACGGAATGGAGATGAACTGATGACAGATAAAGCAAAACCGCCGCAGCCCATGGCGTTCAAGAACCTTGCCGAGCTGAAACGGTATATTAAACTCGGCACGGAATTCAAAGCGACAAGACACAAATACCACCCTGACATCGTTGGGCTGACCCGTGTAGTGACAAAGGTGCAGACCAACGGCTTTTACTCGAAAATCAAGGATGAGCCGAACCATCGGTTCTCCGACTGCAATGGAGGCAAAGGCTTTTTCACTGAGCTCGGCAAGGCCGGCGGATATATCTTTGACGGCACTGCGGTTAAGGTGTTGGACAAGCGCGGTGAAAACGGCGTTATTTACGAATTGGAATTTTACAGAGAAAACACGGAGGTAAATGAAATGAACGAATATGACCGCCTTCATAGACAGGCACAGAGATACAAAGAGCTCTATCCCGAAGGAACACGGATCCTGCTTCTGCACATGGGTAATGATCCCCGACCTGTCGAGGACGATATGCGCGGCACCGTAATGTTTGTGGATGATATGTCCACCGTTCACTGCAAATTTGATAACGGCAGGCAGCTCGGCATCATCCCCGGCGAGGACTCCTTCCGTAAGCTCACCGATGAGGAACTTGCCGAGGAACAGGCCGACGGCGAGGACATGGACGAGGACAACGGCCCCGTCATGGGAATGTAGGAGGTTGCCTATTGGAACACGATATTCTTATACCGCAGCCGCAGGCAGATATGCTGCTCCGGGAAGCTGCCGAGCGTGAGGTGTCGGCAGAGGAACTGCTTGCGGAAATTATCAGAAAATATATAGAAAGGAACGAGCGCAATGGCGGATGAAAAGAAAGGCATCACCGTAAAAATCGACGCCGACCTCCATGCCGAAATCAGAGAATATCTCGAACGGCATGAAGGGATGACAATGGCTGAGTTTATCACCCTTGCGGTGGACGATGAGCTTCACCCGAAAATACAGCAGAAAGAAGGAAATAACATGGGAAATATGAGAACGATAGCATTTCAGGTGCCGGAGGAACTGTTTCAGAGGATCAAGGACTACCTGCACCGCAACAATATGAGTCAGAAGGAATTCGTCCTCGGTCTTATTGAAACCGAACTCGACCGAGAACAGGCCGAGCGTGAGAGCCAAATTGACGCCGAAAGCCCCACAGAGGATACCTGTGAGGAAGCGGACGAGGAAGCCGCAGAAAACGGCTTTGCGGGCGAATGTGAGGGCGACAACAGCGCCGATGAGGAAACCGAGGATGAGGACGAATCCGAGGGCTTCGGTATGACGATGTAAGGAAAGTGAGGCGGAACGAAAAAAACAACGGTATCGGTCGGATGACTTATGCCGATCAGATTTTTGGATATGTTCGCAGGCATCGGTGGCTTTCGTTCGGGGCTTGAACGGCTCGGCGGTTTTGAGTGCGTCGGCTACTGCGAGATAGACAAATACGCAAAGCAGGCGTATGACGCCATGTACCCAACGGAAGGAGAATTGTATTTTGCAGACGCAAGAACCATTGATCCATACACCCTGCCGGATATCGACCTTATTTGCGGCGGTTTTCCCTGTCAGTCCTTCAGTATCGCAGGGCTCCGCAGAGGATTCCAAGATGACACAAGAGGCACTCTCTTTTTTGAGATCGCCCGAATTGCCGCCGTTAAAAGACCACCTTTTCTGCTGCTTGAAAATGTTCCCGGCTTGCTGTCGCATGACAAAGGCCGGACTTTTGCGACCATCCTCGGTGCGCTGGATGAGTTGGGGTACGATGTCGCATGGCAAATCCTTAACAGCAAGGATTTCGGTGTCCCCCAATCCCGAAAGCGCGTGTATATTGTCGGATATCTTAGAGAAAGATGTGCCGGAGAAATACTATCTTTCACAAACGCAAATGCAGCGTCTCTTATCCAACTCCTTGGAGGCACAGAGGGCAATCGGGTCTACTCGGACGAGGGAGTCGGCATTACTCTCACAAGCAATGCCGGAGGCTTCGGAGGAAAAACCGGACTCTACGATGTAGCACTGCCTATCAAGGTAGATACAAAATCCGGCTTTCAACTCGCACACCCCGGCGACAGCATAGATCTTGCCTACCCGACAATGAATACACGGCGAGGCCGAGTCGGAGAAAAGATCGCTCATACTGTAACCCCCGGCAATACGCAGGGCTATTTTTTTATCGATATGAACTACGATCCGAAGCTGACAGAGGTAGCGCGGTGCATTACGGCAAGACAGGACAGCGGCATCAGCAAACGAAAAGGCGAGCATTCCGCCGTGTTTATTGAGGACGAACCGAGAGCTGTAGTGACGCCCGATAAGAAAACCATCCGTCAGCAAGGCCGTTGGATCAAAGAACCCAACGAGCCGATGTTCACCCTTACGGTGCAGGACCGGCACGGTATTCTCCGTTATGGCAGAGTGCGAAAGCTCACGCCGAGAGAATGCTGGCGCTTGCAGGGCTTTACCGACGAACAGTTCGACAAAGCCAAGGCTGCGGGACTAAGCGACGGACGGCTCTACAAAATGGCAGGCAATGCCGTAAGCGTACCTGTTGTTTCTGCTGTCGGTGCTGTTATCAAGCGAATATACCACGAGCAAATTCAGAAAGGATAAACGAGAATGACCTATAACAGAAAAATCATAAGGCTTGAACTATCCGCCGAAAAAGCACTTAACGGCGGATATTATTATGCCGAATTACTGCTGCCTGCGGCTGACTATGAAATCAAGGACGCTATGCAGAGAACCCGTGCCGTCGGCAGAGAAAACACGGTTGAAGTCAGCATCCTCGAATGTGATATCCTGCCGGAGCTGCAGGACATCCGATTGGACACCTTCAGTTTGGATGAACTGAACTTCTTTGCCAAGCGTCTTGCTTCTCTCCCCGACGAGGAACTGCCCGTGTTTTACGCCGTGACCGAGCAGATATTCAACGACGCAGACGAAAACCCCGTCAGCATCAAAGATCTCATCAACTGCACCTACGGCTTGGACACCGTTCCCGTCGCTCATAATGTAAGCAATCTTGCCGAGCTTGGTCGGTTTGCCTTTGAAAATGAACTGCTTTCCGACCTCGAAGGTATCCCCGAAAGTGCCGTTCCGTTTTTGAACGCAGAACAGATCGGCAGAGTGCAGCAGAAAAACGATAAAGGCATTTTTGAAGGGAACTTATATATTCCCACCGTACACTATGACCGACCGGAAGTATATGACGGCGTAACCTTGCCGGACGAGGAATCCGAATCCTCCGACTTTGCCATTCGTCTGCTTGTATCGGGTACGCCGGAGCATATCAAGGGCGATCCTGTAGATAGGGCTATATGGCTTAACCTTCCGATGGCAAGCGACATACTCGCCAATTATGCTGCGGCTTTTAATGAAGCAGACATCGGCGATTGCGTGTACTACGATTTTGAATCTGTAATTCCGCAGATTACCTCGGAGATGTTCGGCTGCATGAGCGATGTCCAAACACTCAATAAACTTGCTGCGGAAATCAGCATCATGAGCAAAACCGAACAGGTTAAATTCAAAGCCGTTCTCGACGCCGAAAACATGGCAAGCATTCAAGACGCACTGAATGCGGCACAAAATCTGTGGCGGTATGAATTTACCGCCGAACCCGACACTGCGGATGCCTTCTTCAAGAAGTATATTTTTGAAAACACAAGCACGGAGTTCGACAGCAGGTGGCTTGAAAACCTGCTTCCGAGAAATGAAGCAGATAAATTGCTCGGCCGCATCGGTGCAGCCGTTACGGATTACGGCGTTATTTCCGCCCGAAACGGACATCTATTCAAGCCCGTACCGTATGATGAGCCGGAAGCAAAGGAACTGAAAACGCAGGCACTGACTGAGGAAAAGCTGGATGTCAGCGAGGTGCTTGACCGCAGAGCGCTGTTCAGCAACGGACGGCTCCTGCCCGAACAGATCCCCGAAGGCTTGTATGCCTATGACCTCCGCCACAGCGACGACGGCGACCGCTTCTGCTCCATTGAGCCGAAGGTCGGAGTCAATCATGGCGGCACTGTACTGATGCGGGATATCCTCGACTTCGGCGAAAGCGGATATATCTCACTGGACGAGGACACCGAGCCAAACTTCTTGGGAGAAGAAATGACGGCAGAGGAATTTGCTGAGAAAGAAGCACTTGACGAATCCATGCAGATGGGAGGAATGCAATTATGAGCATTAAAGCCGTAAAAACAGATGAATTACGCCGTATGAACGGCAAGGAAGGACTTGTTTTGCAGGGCTGCGGCGGCGATCCGCAGGAGTGGCTCGACGGCATCAACGGTCTGCTCACCGATGAGGGCATTCTGAAAAACGGCAGCAAATTTGAGAATATCTCCGTATTCCAAAACGGCAGCCTTACAAATATCCTCTTTCCCTTTGAGGACGGTGTGGAGATCGACATGGGCAAGCTCGCTATGTGGAGGTTGCATTCCCACGAACAGTTCGGCGGCACCTGGCTTTCGGACTATGTCCCGAATCGGCTCGGCGGCTTTATTTCCGAGCACGAGCCGGACAAGATAAAGCCCGATTGCAGGCTCATCGGCGAGGACGGAAACATCTTCAACCTTATGGGGCTTGCCGCCCGAACTCTCCGCCATAACGGACTTGCGGAACAGGCAACGGAAATGACCTGCCGCATTCATGAGTGCGGCAGCTATGACGAAGCTCTCTGCATTATCGGCGAATATGTTAATATAACGGGCGGCGAGGATGAATCCGAGGACGAGGACGAAGGGATGGGTATGCGCCTATGACCTACGATGAACTGCAAAAGAAAACCGCAGAGCTTTACGCATCCGGCGAGGTATATACTTCGCCGGATTTTCAGTGCGACCAAACAGGCGGTTTCCCGACCTCTCTTTGCGTATGTTGGGAAAAGCAAAAGGTATGGCTCGAACTGAATGAAAATCTCCTTATGGACAGAGATGATATGGAGCTCAGCTATTACAGAGATTTGTGTGCCGATTACGGTATCCGCTCCTGCTGTGACATTGAGGATTTCAATCATCTGCTCCGCGGACTCGGCGAGGACGCTGTCCGGACCGCCGAGCTGTTTCCCGATGAGGACGAAAGCATAACGATGGGAGGAATGTAAAATGGAAATTGCCATGCTCATGATCGGTCTGCTCCTCGGCGGGTGCGTAACGATGTGCGTCGTGTCCGGCATTGCGCTGAACCGATACAACGACTACGAAAGCGAGATCCACAGACTGAAAGCAAGGCTCGAAGCCAAGGACAGACAGAAAACAGAATAAAACAAAAATAAATCCACGGCGGTATCGATCGTTATGAAAACGAACGGTACCTCCTTTTTGTTTTTCATAACGCCCGACCGCCTCAAAGTGAGGTGATCAGAATTAAATCCCCTGTAACATGGATAGGCAACAAAACCTCAATCCTCCATATCCTGTATGCCTTGTTTCCCATAGGCTGTGACCGCTATGTTGAGCCGTTCGGCGGCTCCGGTGCGGTACTGCTGGGGAAGCCCGTGCCGGACAAATTCGAGGTGTTCAACGATTACAACCACAACCTCGTCAATCTGTTCCGCTGTATGCGTGACCGCCCGATGGAATTCATCCGAGAGCTGGGCTTTTTAAGCCTCAATTCCCGTGACGATTTTGCGATCTTAAAAAAGTTCTTCGAAAAAGAGGAATTCACCGAGGACTACCTAAAGGCACAGCTTGACCTCACGGAAATAATGCTGCCGGAAGTGACCGCCAAGGAAGTGCGGACGCTGTATTCGGCGGCGAGGAACGATCACGACCTGCGCAGGGCTGCCATGTTCCTAAAACTCATCCGTTACAGTTATTCCAGCGGATGCAAGTCCTTTGCCTGTCAGCCGTTTTCACTCAGAACGCTGTTTACACTCGTGCAGGACTTTGCCAAGCGGTGTGAGAATGTGGTTATCGAAAACCAAGACTTCGAAATCCTCATAAAACACTATGACCGCCCGACTACCTTCACCTACTGCGATCCGCCGTACTTCACAAGCGAATATGTGTATGACTGCGGCTTCACTTGGGAGGATCATCTGCGGCTCTACCACGCCCTTGCAAATATGAAAGGCAAGTTTCTGCTGTCCTACAATGACTGTCCGGAAATTCGAGAGTTATATAAAGAATACAACTTTTTCGACTTCAAGCGGGTACACAGCATGGCTCAGAAGTACGAGGCCGGCAAAGAATTTCCCGAACTGATCATAGCCAATTATGACCTCTTTGAGCGCGAACGGCAGCAGCCGCACCAGCTCACCCTGTTCGATTCCATCGACAAACCACTCGACTACGAAAAAATATTAAAGGAGAACATCGTATGCAGAATAAAAAGATAAAAACCAAAATCATTATGCTTCCCGTGCCTGCCGAATTATTCCTCGAAGCCGGAATGTTCGAGGGCGACCCCCTGCAGATGTACACAGACGGACATAAGATCGTCATTGAAAACATCGACGATCCGAAGGACATCGTCTGTGACGGCGATTGCGAAAACTGTCCCATTGCCGACATGGACTGTGACGGCGACTGCGAGGACTGTCCTTGCAGCGATAATTGCGATGAAAGCGAGGCGAACTGATATGACAAAGCTATACCGTGTCCTTGGTAAAAGAGGGCGCATCACTATTCCGTTTGAGATCCGGCAGCGTGTGGGCTTCACCTATAACGATGTGCTGTCCTTCACCGAATCACCGGACGGCAGAACTGTCACCGTCAAGCGTGAAAAGATTTGCGATAACTGCTCCGGCACCAAGACAGCCGACAAGGAAACCGAGATGACGCTTGAGGATTTCCTCGACAGTCTCTCCGCCGAACAGCAGCGTGTAGCCCTTGTCCATTTGTCCGTCAAGTGGGCAGAACAGAAATCCCAAAATACCAATATATAATCAGGAGGAATTATTATGGCAACCAAGAAAGCAAACACCTCATCCAAACCCAAGCTGTCGGTCAGTGCTAAAATCGACCGCATGATCGAGCGTGAGGACGCGACGGTCAAAGCCTATGCAAGCGTCAATATCGGCGGCGCGTTCGTTATTAAGGACATCGCCGTTGTGGACGGTCAGAAAGGGATGTTCGCCCGGATGCCCTTTCGCTCCTACAAAACCGGCAGCGGCGAAACAAAATATTCCGACATTGCCTTCGCCCTCACCGATGAGGCAAGGCAGAGTCTTAACGACGCCGTTCTCGGCGCTTACCGTGAAGCTCTGGAGGAATCCGAGGACGAATTACCCGATGAGGACGAAAGTCCGGCACAAAGTATGTAACTTTTTCTCGAAACTTTTCGATTTCGCTGGACTTTTGCGAGTTTTTCGGTATTGTGTAAGTAGAGGTGATCATGATGACGAAACGGAAAATGCCCGCAGTCCTCCTTGCAGGACTGATGATACTCGCCCTTGCGGGATGCGGTGCGGATAAGACGGAAAATACAGGCAGCGATCCTACAAGCGCGGAAAGCGGCATCACGGCAACGGCAACGGACAACGCTTCCGAGCCGACCGACGAGAGCAGCCTGCCTGCGGGTACGGAAAGCGCGACCGACTCTACAACAGAAAAAGAAAAGGAAAGCAGTACAGCCCCTGCGAACAGCGGCAAAACGGAAGCTGCAAAGCCTGCGGATACCGAATCGCCAAAGCAAACCGAAACCCCAAAGGTGACAGAAACCCCAAAACAGACCGAGCCGCCGAAGGTCACGGAGCCGCCGGAAACCAAACCGACCGAGCCGCCTACGAAGCCCACCGAACCGCAGCCCACCGAACCTCCTGCAACGCAGCCGCCGAAGGGCTTCACCGAGGCCGACCATACACGCATCGTGTCCGAGGTCAAAACCTATGCGGAAAGCTATACCGCCAAGGACTTCACCTTCGAATGGGCAGAGGAATTGGCGTTCGGCTGGGATATCGGTTGGATGGGAACGCCGAGGATCAGCCGTGACGGTGTGGACGGGGTCATCAGCACCCTGAAGCACCATGTGGATCTGATCTATAAAACCGGCACCGACCCTGCCAACGGCGTGACCGCAAACAGCGTCCGCTATAAGGTGGTGCAGCTCGAAATCGACGGCGGGATCGCCTATGCCGTAATATACGGCTGATACAATATTATAACCCTCATGAGAATGTCGTGAAATCCACGGCATTCTTTTTTTACACCAAATTGAATGGAGGAATCTCTATGAAAGCCAAAACAAAACGAGTGGTGACGGCATTGCTTGCCGTCGTTATGCTGCTCACAACACTTCTGCCGCTGACCGCCTCGGCCGCCGATGTGACGATGGATCTGAACAACTGCCATGTCAGTTGGGATTACACCCTCACCGACGAGGACGGAAACACCTTCTCCGCCGCCTACGGGCTGAGGGCTGCAGACGACATCTATTTCAATAAGGGCTTCAGCCCGTATCTCAGCAAAATGCATGACTACACCGCCAAGCGCAGGGGCCTCACCGGAAACAAATCCGATTGGGTATACGGCAAGGACTATGTATACTGCTTCTGCATTGAGCGAGGCATCCCGCTGCCGGACAATACGGAATATGCTGGCTCCGCCGATGCAAGCCACGGAGATAAATATAAGCGGCTGACGGAGAATCAAAAGGACTTGCTCAAGCTCGCACTGACCTACGGATATCCTAACCGAGTGGGCTTGCAGACGAGCAAGGACGCCAACGCCTGCTATGCCGCAACCCAGCTCATCGTGTGGCAGATCACCATGGGCTTTCGCAGCTCGGCTACGGCGCTGAACGACAAGACCTATCCCATGAGCGGATACAGCGGCACGATGACCGAGCAGTATACGCGGAATAAATATCTGAAAGCCTATTACGACGGCATCCTCTCGGATATGGCGACCCATTACACCCGACCGAGCTTTACGGCTTATACCGCAAGCGCGGCAAAGACCTTTGAGATGGACTACAGCGGCGGCAGATATACGGTAACGCTGACCGATACCAACCGTGTGCTGCAAAACTATGCCGTGACGGTAAGCGGCGGCGCTTCGGTATCGGTTAACGGCAATACGCTGACCGTTTCTTCCGTAAAGCCGCTGAATGACGAAGTAACTGTCAAGCTCAACCGCCGCGTTCCCTCCACGGATATGTCCACCGGCTTTCTGATCTGGTCCGTACCCGGCAAGGAAAACGCCAATCAGGATATGGTCTCCGGCGTTCCCGCCGACAACGACCCCGTGCCGGCATATCTAAAAGTGCGTACCGCTGCCGGAAGCGCAAAGATCGTCAAGGTCAGCGAGGACGGCAAGGTGGACGGCATTACCTTCCGCATTCAGGGCGAAGGTGTGGATCAGACTGTAAAAACCACAAACGGCGGCGTGATTCAGGTGGACAACCTTCGCCCCGGCGTGTACACCGTAACAGAAGCCGAATATGACAAATATGTGCCGCAGGAAACCCGCCGCGTCACCGTAGTCAGCGGTCAGGTGTCAACCGTCACCTTTAACAATGTCCTAAAGCGCGGCGGACTGAAGGTCACCAAGACCGCCGAGGACGGACTGACCGAAGGCATGAAATTCCGGCTCTACGGCACATCCCTTGCGGGAATCGCCGTGGACGAATACGCCGTCACCGACAAAAACGGTGTGGCGAAATTCAAGGATGTGCTGATTGGTTCGGGATATACCCTCGAAGAAGTAGATACCCCGAACCGCTATGTTGTACCGGACAAGCAGACAGCAGCGGTGGAATGGAACAAGGTCACAAGCAAAGCCTTTGACAATGTTCTCAAGAAATTCAGCGTTACGGTTACGAAATCCGATTCTGAAAAGGGCTTGCCGCAGGGCAACGCCTCTCTCGCAGGGGCAAAGTACGGCATCTATAAAGGCAATCAGCTCATCGACACCTACACCACCGACGCCAAGGGGCAGTTCACCACCAAGTGGTATGTCTGCGGCGATGACTGGTCGCTGAAAGAAATCGCTCCCTCGGAGGGTTATCTCCTCAATACCGAAAGCCTGCACATCGGCGCAGAAGCCAGGCTCTATACCGTTGAATACAATCTTGCAAAGCCTCTCGACTCCCTTGAAGATGTGATCAAAGGCAAAATTGCGATCATCAAGCACACCGACGACGGCAGCACCAAAATCGAAACGCCCGAAGTCGGTGCAGAATTTGAGGTGTATCTGAAAGCGGCGGGCAGCTATGAAAACGCCAAGAAAACCGAACGGGATATCCTTGTTTGCGATGAGAACGGCTTTGCCGAAACCAAAGACCTGCCTTACGGCGAATACACCATGCGTCAGACAAAGGGCTGGGAAGGCAAAGAACTGCTTGAACCCTTCAATGTCTATATCAGCGAGGACGGCAAGATTTATCGCTTCCTCATCAACAATGCCCCTTACGAAGCACTTATAGAGATCGTCAAGAAGGACGCGGAAACCGGCAAGATCATCCCTGCGGCGGGTATCGGCTTCAAGGTGCGCAACACCGATACCGGCGAATATATCGTGCAGCACATCAACTATCCCACACCTGTGGACATCGACACCTATTACACCGATGTCACCGGCAAGCTCATGCTCCCTGAAAAGCTGCCCTACGGTAACTATGAGATTATCGAGCAATGCACGGCATACGGATATGTTTTAAGTGCCGAGCCTGTGGCGTTTAAGGTGGACGGAACGAAAACCACCGTAACCGTAGAAAAGCACAATATGCCGCAGAAAGGCAGTATTAAGCTCTCCAAAAGCGGCGAGATTTTCTTCTCTGTAATTGAAACAGACGGATTGTATCAGCCTGTCTTTGCAGATAAGGGGCTTGTCGGTGCTGTCTATGAAATCACCGCTGCCGAGGATATTATCACGCCGGACGGCACGCTCCGCTATGCCAAAGGCACGGTGGTGGATACCGTCACGACCGATGAAAACGGCAATGCCGAAAGCGGACTGCTGTATCTCGGCAAATATAGCGTCAGAGAAATAAAAGCGCCTTACGGCATGGTGCTGAACGGCACGGCAAAGACCGTGGAGCTGACCTATGCGGGCGAAACCGTGGAGATCACCGAAACGGCGGCGGAGTTTTACAACGACCGTCAGAAGGCGGTGCTTTCGCTCTCCAAAATTCTCGGTAAGGATGAAATTTTCGGTATCGGAAATAACGGCGAGATCCTCTCGGTGCAGTTCGGGCTGTATGCCGCCGAGGACTTGACCGCCGCTGACGGCACGGTCATTCCAAAGGACGGACTGCTTGAAATTGCCAACTGTAATGAAAACGGCAATATCACCTTCAAGACGGATATTCCCGTAGGCGCAAAGCTGTATGTGAGGGAAATCGCCGCCGAGGAACACTATGTTCTTTCCGATGAAAAACACCCCGTAATCTTCGACTATGCCGGACAGGACACCGCCCTTGTGGAGATCAAAGCAAACGGCGGCGAAGCCATCAAAAACGATATCCTCTACGGATCGGTCAAAGGACTGAAAATTGACCGTGAAACCGAGAAGCCCATAGTTGGCGCAAAGTTCGGACTTTTCCGCAGTGCCGAAACCGAGTTTACTGCCGAGAACGCACTCATTACCGCCGTATCCGGCGAGGACGGCACTTTCCTCTTTGAAAATGTTCCCTACGGCAATTGGCTTATTAAGGAGTTGCAGCCCGCCGACGGTTACCTCTCCAATGACGAAATCTATCCCGTCCGCATCAGCGAAAACGGACAGACCGTCGGCATTACGGTCGTCAATGACCGCACCCCCGAAATCGGAACAAAGGCAACAGTGAACGGCGAAAAGACTGCCACTGCCGAGGGCGATATCACCATTGAGGATACCGTTTCGTATAAGCACCTTATTCCCGGCAAGGCATACACCATTAAGGGCATCCTTATGGACATGGCCACAGGCAAAGCATTCCTTGTCGATGGCAAGGAATTGACCTCCGAAGTCACCTTTACACCGGAGGAAAGCTGCGGCGAGGTCACCGTCCGCTTCACCTTTTGCGGCAGTAAAATCACCAAGCAGACTGACCTTGTCGTTTTTGAAACGCTATACCGTGACGGCGTTGAACTTGCCGCTCATGCCGACATTGAGGACGGCGGTCAGACCGTGACTCTCATTCCGCCCAAGCCGGATATTCCGCAGACTGGCGACAACTCCAACCTCGGTTTTTGGATCGGTCTCGGCAGCGTTGCTCTCGGCGGTGTGATTGCCTGCATTATTATGTATTGCAAGCGCAAAAAGGACGAGGATGATGAATGATGAAACGGGTGTATGTCTGCGCTCCTCTCGGTGGGAATATTGAGGAAAATCTCAAAAAGGTCAAGATATATACCGCATATGCACTGAGATGCGGCACGGCTCCGGTCGTGCCGCATTTCTATGCGGAATGTCTTGACGATAACGACCCGAAAAACCGGGAACTCGGCTTGGCGGCAGGAATGTCGCTTCTGTGGCTTTGCGATGAGGTTTGGGTATTCGGAGATACCGTCACGGACGGGATGAGAGCCGAACTGAAATTCTGCAAAAACCTCAATATCCGCATCCGATATATAACCGAAAAAGAAATTCAAAATGTGATCGGAGGTAAAACCCTATGAAAAAGAAACCCATGAGAATTCTTCTCACTCTTCTGCTCGTGGCCGTCCTTACGACGGCATTCTCCATGACCGCATTTGCGGCCGGAGATGTGGCAGGCGCAATCGAAAGCACTTGGAACGCTGCCAAGGGACAGATTCAGACTGTTGTTAATAATGTGGTGTTTCCGGTCTGCGACATGATTCTCGCCATCCTATTTTTTGTGAAAATCGGGACGGCTTACTTCGACTACCGAAAGCACGGACAGTTTGAGTTCGCTGCCCCGTGCATTCTGTTTGCCTGCCTTATTTTCACGCTGACCGCACCGCTGTATATCTGGTCCATTATCTGATACAGCCGGATACGGAACGGAGGTGATGACTTATCTTTGACTGGTTAGGTGATATAATCTCAGGCATCGGCGACGCCATCGGAAACGCAATAGATGTAGTGGAAAGCGGTATCGCCAACGCTATCTGGAACGCCATGCTCCGTTGGATATACGAAATTATTTACGGGGCGATTGCCGACTGCTTCGAAATGATCGGCAATATGAGTGCGGAGGTCTTTGACCTCGAATGGGTGCAGGCGACCGTCAAGCTGTTTACGCTGTTCGGTTGGGGCTTGTTCGTCGCCGGCACGGTTGTCGCCGTATTCGATGTCGCCATCGAGTATCAGTGCGGCAGAGCAAACATTAAAACGACTGCGCTGAACATTTTGAAAGGCTTTTTTGCCTGCTCCCTCATCGGTGTTGTGCCGATTGAACTGTATAAATTCTGCATCAGTCTGCAAAACACCTTTTCGCATGACTTGATCGGCATTGCATCGTCGGGCATCAATTCAAGCCTTGCGGATGTCGGACTGAGTGCGCTTGTCAGACTGTTCTCGCCAAGCATAGGTACGACATTCAGTCTGCTGAATCTGCTGTGCATGATTGCCTTTGCCTATTGTGTGATCAAGATGTTTTTTGCCAATATCAAGAGGGGCGGAATCCTGCTCATTCAGATGGCGGTCGGCTCACTGTATATGTTTTCCGTGCCGAGAGGATATGCAGACGGCTTCAATCAGTGGATGAAACAAATTGCCGCACTGTGCTTGACTGCATTTTTGCAGACTACGCTGTTGTTCTTGGGGCTGATCACTTTCCCCGACAATATGCTGTTGGGGCTTGGCATTATGCTTGCGGCAAATGAAGTGCCGCGGATTGCGCAGCAGTTTGGGCTTGATTCAAGCGTTAAGGTCAACATGATGAGTGTTGTACACGCCACGACCACTGCTGTCAACCTTACGCGAACGGTGGCCAAGGTCGCAGGCAAATAAGGAGGTGCAGTATGAAAAACTATATGCAGGCAAACAGATTTTTGCAAAAATACGGTCCGGACGCATTCAAAATCATTGCCGCTTATGAGGAAGCGGCAGATATTCCGCCAAACGAGCGATATGCAAATTGGTACGGCGATTACGGTATATTCGAGCCGTCATTAAACGAGGACATGACCTATGACAAGCTCCTGTCTCGTTACAAAGTCGGGCTGAAATATCTCGGTATTATCCACGAACAGACAAAAGCAGTGTGCGGTAATTTCCTCTCGGAACAGCTTGCAGAGCATATCCGTGAGCAACTCGGACGGCACAATGCCGACGCCGAATACCGTCCGACATCCGTTATAACTAAAATGGATACGCCGGAATTCACAAGGGATATGCTTGCAGTCGACCGAGATATGGAGGTGGACTGCGACATCGGGCATCAGATCACCTGTTATCTCGAAACATGGTTTGATGTGGACAAGAAATTTGGAACGAACACGGCAGCGGACGATGATAAGTGGCTGAATCTATATGCCAAGTACGACCCGTTCGCCGACACGCTCCGGCTTGAATTTACCGTCACGACCGCCGATTCCTGCGAGGAAGGCGAATATGTACCGACCGTTGCGGAGTCGCAGCTCATCAAGGATATGATCGCCGAAAAGCTCCGTGAGGAATACGGACAGACGCCCAAGGAATTCTGCGAGGACATCGGCGGAATAGAAATCGGAGGAATGACGCAATGACACAATATATCTATCCGCAGAACCTCAAAGCCACCGCCAATCTGTGGCTTTGGAGTTTGCGGGACTTTGTAATACTTGCGGTAGCCGCACTGTTGTCGGTTCTCGCACTTGTGCAGCTGCACATCTTTATGCCGGCCGTAGCTGTTTTATGCTACGGCTTTTTAACGATCCGCATGGACGATACCACCGTAATGGATTTCATGCGTTACGCCGTGCGGTATTTAATATCCACACAGCAATACTTTGAATGGAAGGAGCGCGAAGATGGCTAAACGAAAACAATCCACCGCCGAGCTGATCGGCATCAGCAACTTTTCCCGTAACGGGCTTCAGACCAAATCGCAGGGCGAAATCGTATATTTCCTTGTGCAGCCGACAAACATCTCGGTACTCTCGGAACAGAGTGTCGCCATCAAGATTCAGCATCTGATGCAGCTGCTGTCGGTGCAGCCCGACATAGAGATCATCTGCTCGGATGCCCGTGAGAATTTTGAGTACAACAAACTCTCCCTTGCACGGAGGGCAGAAAAAGAAACCAATCTCAAGGTACAGCTTCTGCTCCGCAAGGATATGAAATTCCTCGACGACATTCAGCTGCAGATGTCCACCGCGCGGGAATTCATGTTCGCCCACCGAGTGCAGAACGCAAACGATCAGTCTTTTGCAACACTGAATCGGCTCGGAAAGCAGATCAACGATCAGGGCTTCGACTGCCGCAGAGCAACCAAGGACGATATCAAGCGTATCCTCTCGAGGTACTTCGGTCACATGACCGAGGATGCTATCGATG
>ERZ827423.1713-NODE-1713-length-20141-cov-8.961515_pt1 | contig 20141 bp, 16 predicted proteins | sample MGYA00519775_ERZ827423 | MGnify/ENA primary metagenome ERZ827423 (study PRJEB31778, sample SAMEA3449296) | human gut metagenome | biome: human gut; feature: human-associated habitat; material: faeces | place: United Kingdom | collected 2010/2012 ...
TGCTTGCCGAGACGCAAGAATGCGTCTCTACAACTTTTCGTCGAACTCACGTTATATTATGAATAACGAAGAATCTGTCCAGGGGTGAGCACCTTGTTCTTCTTGTAACCATTGAGACGGCATATCTGTTCCACGGTCACGCCGCGTTTCTTGGCGATGGAGGAAAGCGTCTCGCCATACTTCACCTTGTGATAAAGTTTCTCGCCACTTGTGGAAGAGTTCTTGGCTTGCTCTTTCTTGACGGGACTGATGCCCTGCACCTGCTCACGGGTGTAGCTGCCATTACCTACCTTGCCACGCAAACGGGTAGCCTCAGCGGACTCACGTGCGTAAGTGGCCTTGTTATACTCATAGAAGTCGCCTGTCACGTCTTGATTGCGGAAGTCAAACATAAGCGCGGGATTGAGCGCCACACCGCAAAGGCGGGTCTCGAAGTGCAAGTGGGAACCCGTGCTGCGACCCGTATTGCCTCCCAGGCCGATGACATCGCCCGCTTTCACCTCTTGGTTTTCCTTCACGATTTGCTTGGAAAGGTGGCCATATACGGTCTCCAAGCCATTATAGTGACGGATGACAATATACCGGCCATAGCCCCTGGGCTCGTTTCTCACGATGCGCACCTTGCCTGAGAAAGCGGCGCGGATGGTGTCGCCGATGTACACCTTGATGTCAAGCGCGTTGTGCTTGCGTCCCCAGCGCGAACCGAAATTGCTTGTCACGACCCTGCTCACGGTGGGCATGCAGAAGTGGCGCAAATCTATCTTGTAGCGGTCGGGCATTGTCGTGGTCTTGTGTACGTAAGCATTGCTGAATTCCCCGTAGAGCTCGCTCGCGGGATTTCCCTTTTCCTCTATCATCTTCAGTTGGTTGGTGACCAACGTGTCAACGGCTTTCATCTTCCTGTCCACAGGAGCCTGACGAGCCAAGAGGTCTTGTCCCATCACTGGGACGGAGGCCAACGCTAATAATACGACAATACTTACCCTTCTAAAGTTCTTTCCAAATTCCATAGTTTAACAGGTTTATCTCCTTGGCGGAATCATAAAAGTTATAACGCACTTGGAGAATTGAATCCATGCAAATGCATGATGTCCTAAAAATAAGATGTGGCAAATTTACAAAAAAATTCTGAGCCAAGGGGAAGGGTTAACACTTTTTATCGGCTTTTTAACTTTTCTGGAAAGATTACAGGCGCAAGATTTTTCAACTGATAGCACCCCAATTGACATTGGTCTTGCGCAATTCCCGCAACCTTTCCCACATCATGGCGAAGTCATTTCTATTGCACTCAGGGTCAGCGTCTACCACCTTGCGGGCCTCATCCCTGGCCATCTGCACCAGTTGGCCATCCGTGGCGATATTGGCTATTTTCAAGTCAAAAGCCATACCACTCTGTTGCGTTCCCTCCAAGTCACCAGGCCCCCGGAATTTCAAGTCTGCCTCGGCAATGCGAAAACCATCATTGGTATCACACATGATATCAATGCGCTTGCGAGTCATCTCCGCCAGTTTGCGATTGGTCACCAACACGCAATAGCTTTGTTCCGCTCCACGTCCTACCCTGCCTCTCAACTGATGTAACTGGGATAGACCGAAACGTTGGGCATCCATGATTATCATGACAGAGGCATTAGGCACATTCACCCCCACCTCTATCACCGTGGTGGCCACGAGTATCTGGGTCTCCCCAGCCAGGAAACGAGCCATTTCACTTTCTTTCTCGACCGACTTCATTTTGCCATGCAGCTTGCTGAGACGGAATTCCGGGAAAACGGACTGCAACAAGGCAAAACCCTCTTCAAGATTCTTCAGGTCTATCTTCTCACTTTCCTGGATAAGGGGATAAACCACATAAACTTGCCGGCCTAATGATACCTGCCGGCGTATCCTGTCAAACAGCCCCGCAATCTGGTCATCGTAGACATGCAAAGTCTGGATAGGCTTGCGCCCAGGCGGCAACTCGTCTATCACACTCACGTCCAAATCACCATAAAGAGTCATGGCCAATGTGCGAGGAATAGGCGTAGCGGTCATCACTAACACATGAGGCGGATTGTCGCTCTTCACCCATAACTTGGCTCGCTGCGCTACGCCAAACCGATGCTGCTCATCTATCACGGCGATGCCTAGACGGGCAAAGCGTACGTTCTCTTCTATCACGGCATGCGTACCGACCAATATCCCCACGCCGCCATCTATCAGACCTTGCAGCACAGACTGCCTTGTCTTGCCTTTCACCTTGCCTGTCAGCAGCTCCACCCTGATAGGCATGTCGCCCAAAAAGTTCCTGATGGTCTGCAGGTGTTGTTCCGCGAGTATCTCCGTGGGAGCCATGATACAAGCCTGAAAGCCATTGTCTATGGCAATGAGCATGGTCATCAACGCCACCAGCGTCTTTCCAGACCCTACATCACCCTGCAATAGCCTGTTCATTTGGTGGCCAGAGCGCAGGTCTGCATGTATTTCATGCATCACGCGCATTTGGGCCTGGGTAAGAGCGAAAGGCAAATGATGGGCATAAAACGCGTTGAACAATTTCCCCACACGAGGAAAAATATATCCCTGATAACGTATTTGCCTCGCGCGCGCGTACCTTATTATATTTAGCTGCAAATAGAATAACTCCTCAAACTTAAGCCTTATCCTGGCCAGTTGTACCTGCTTGACATCTTTAGGATAATGTATCCAACGGCAAGCCTCATCCCTGGAAAGTAAATGCAAAGGTTTAGTGATAAACGAGGGCAAAGTCTCTGGCAACGGGCTAGGCAATAAATCCACTAGCGCCCTGGTGAGTTTTCCCATTCCTTGCGAGGTGAGATTGGCGTTTTTCATCCGCTGGGTAGTGTTATAATAGGGCTGCAATCCCAAAGCGGAAAGATTTAACTTCGTGACTTCTTCCATCTCGGGATGGGCAAACTGGAATCTACCTCCATAGATACCAGGACGACCAAACACCACGTATTCCACCCCTATCTTGTAAGTCTTTTGAGCGTGTTGCACATACGTAAACCACACTAAGTCTACCACGCCTGTACCATCAGAGAAATGGGCCACCAACCTTTTCTTGCGCCCTCCCATGTCATATTGCTCGAAACTGAGTATTCGTCCCTTCACCTGCACAAAGGGCATCTCGCTATTCAGTTCTCTGATAGGGTAAACTTTCGACCTATCCACATATTTATAGGGATAATAAGCCAAGAGATCCGCGTAAGTCTCTATGCCTAGCTCCTTGGCCAGCAAGACCTTGCGCTGAGGCCCTACACCTGGCAAGAACTTGATGTCTTGGTCTAATATGCCACCCATATCTGCTTTTTGACAATCTAGTGATTGGTTTTGGCCTCATTTAGGTAAGCTTCCGCCACCAATATGTCTATTGGGGTAGTAATCTTGATATTCTCCCTGCTGCCTTCCACCAACGCCACCTGGCAACCAAGGCTTTCCACCACGGTAGCGTCATCGGTAAAAGACTCTCGATAAGGTTGACGGAAAGCCTGCTTGGCTAAGGAAATGTCAAAAGCCTGCGGTGTCTGCACCGCCTTGTAGTCTGGACGATAGACAGCATGGCTCCTTCCCTCTCCTTCCATTCTGCGAAGAGAATCATTGACAGGTATCACGGGAATGGCGGCAAAGCTATCGCGAGCTGTCTCATAGCAATCATCTATCACACTGACAGGCACCAAGGGGCGCACACCATCATGGAAAGCCACAATTCCTTCTGCCTCATCAGGAACCAAGGAAAGACCATTACGGGAAGACTCAAAACGAGTAGCGCCTCCGTTGGCTATCTGATGAGGCGCATGAAAATCATATCTTTCACAAAGCTCTTTCCAGTAAGCCTGCTGTTCCTGTGGCAGCACGACTATAATGCCTATACGCTCGCTATAAGCACGGAAACGCTCAATGGTGCGCATCAAGATAGGTTTGCCAGCCAAGGGCAAAAACTGCTTGGGCGTATCACCCCCCATGCGCAAGCCCTTACCTCCAGCCACGATAATCACATAGTCCATGGATATCTCCTTATTGAGCCATAAGATGCGTATAGAGCATCTGGTCTTGTATCTCCTTCGACTTCTCTTCGCCCACGAAGTAACTTAAAATAGCATAAGCATAGGGCAACACCGCGGCAGGCCCCTCACCAGTAGTAATAAGGCCATCCTCTTCCACCAACTGGGCGGTATAAATAGCGTTGGGTAAGTGTGTCTCAAATCCTGGATAGCAAGTAGCTTTCTTTCCGTCAAGCAATCCATGGGCGGCCAAGACCATGGGAGCGGCGCATATCGCTCCTATACGCTTGCCTGCGGCAGCCTGAGCCAATAGAGCTTGCTTTAGCCCTTCATGCTCTTTCAAATGCAGGCTACCAGGCATACCACCTGGAAGCAGCAGCATATCCGCGTCGCCTAACTCCGCTTGCTCAAACATCAAGTCGGCCATCACCTTCACGCCATGCGAGGTCTCTACCCACTCCCTGCCCATGATACTCACGGTCTGGATGTCTATGCCACCCCTACGCAATACGTCAACTACCGCCAATGCCTCTATCTCCTCAAAGCCATCAGCCAAGAATTCATATACTTTTGCCATAAAAATTAAGGTTTTATAAGTACTTTCGTCATTTTTCACTACTTTTGCAAACAGGAACGTCAACTGTCCTGGGTAAGTTCCGCAAATATAACGAATAATCTTGAAACGACAAAATAAATGGCACAGAGGCTATTGAAATTCGCCATTTTCGGCAATGAATACCAAATAAAGAAGGCTATTCCCATACAGAAAGTGCTTTCATACCTGAGCGAAAAACAGGCTGAGGTATACATGGATCGCATGTTCTATGACTTCCTCACCCAAGAGCAGCGACTCGAGATGGAAATAGCAGGAGTCTTTGATGGCATGGATTTCCAAGCTGATTACGCCATCTCCATGGGTGGAGACGGTACGTTCCTGAAAGCGGCCAGCCGTGTGGGTGCCAAGCAGATACCCATTATCGGAGTGAACATGGGGCGCATGGGCTTCTTGGCAGACGTATTGCCCAGCGAGATAGAATCTGCCTTGAACAGCATTTACTTAGGGGAATACAAAATAGAGAACCACACCGTGATACAGGTAGAGGCAAATGGCGAACCTATCACGGGTTATCCCTACGCCCTCAACGATATCGCCGTGCTGAAACGGGATATCGCCTCGATGATTACCATTCGTACGCACATTGACGGGGAATTGCTCGTGGCCTACCAAGCGGATGGACTTATCATTGCCACGCCCACAGGCTCTACCGCCTATAATCTCTCCAACGGCGGCCCCATCATCGTGCCTCAAGACAACAGTCTTTGCATCACACCCGTCGCGCCCCATAGCCTCAATATTCGCCCCATCGTAGTCAACGATACTTGCGAAATCACCCTTGACGTGGAAAGTCGTAGCCATAATTTCCTGGTGGCCATAGATGGAAGAAGCGAGAAAATGCAAGAGGGTACCCAACTCACCATACGCAAGGCTCCCTACCAAGTGCGTATCGTGAAGCAGAAAAACCAGCGTTACTTCAGCACCCTAAGGGAAAAGCTGATGTGGGGGGCCGATACCCGCCAAAGGGGATAAGCCTCTCCCCCTCCAAGAACTTTTTGCCAACACCGCGCAACTTTTCTGCGTCACTGTACGTCTAACGACAAATCACTTACGGAAATGATACATCTCAAGGACATCAACAAGACTTACCAGGGAGCGCAGCCCCTGCACGTGCTCAAGGGCATCAACCTGGAAATCGGTGAGGGAGAGTTCGTCTCCATCATGGGTGCCTCTGGCTCTGGGAAGTCTACCCTGCTCAACATACTCGGTATCCTGGACAACTATGATACAGGGGAATACACCCTGGCGGGCACGCTTATCAAGAACCTGAGCGAGACCCGCGCCGCTGAATACCGTAACCACTTCATAGGTTTCATCTTCCAGTCATTCAACTTGATTGGCTTCAAGACCGCTGTGGAAAACGTAGAATTGCCATTGTTCTATCAAGGAATAAGCCGCAAGAAACGCCACCAGATGGCCATGGAATATCTAGACCGACTAGGACTCGCGGCTTGGGCCAACCACTATCCCAACGAGCTTTCAGGCGGACAAAAACAACGTGTGGCCATAGCCAGGGCGTTAATCACAAACCCCAAAGTCATCTTGGCGGATGAGCCTACGGGAGCACTGGATTCCAAGACATCCGTGGAGGTGATGCAACTGCTCAAGCAACTCAATGAGGAAGAGCGGAAGACCATCGTAGTGGTAACCCACGAAAGTGGCGTGGCTAACGAGACCAACAAGATTATACATATCAAAGACGGACTGATAGGCAGCATAGAGGAAAACCTGCGCCACGACGCCAGCCCATTCGGCATCAATGGAATGATGAAATAGCCATGAGAGATATCATCACCGAAATATGGTCTACGGCCAAACGCAACAAACTCAGGACCGCGCTTACTGGCTTCGCGGTGGCATGGGGCATATTCATGCTCATCTTCCTGCTGGGATCGGGCAATGGACTCATCAATGCCCTGGAGCAAAACGCCGGAAGTGTGCTGGATAATTCCATGGTGGTCTATTCAGGGCAGACTTCCATACCCTACAATGGACTGCAAGAAGGCCGATACATTGAATTGGAAGACCAAGACTTCAACACCACTAACCAAAAATTCAACCACATCATCGACAAAGCGGGAGCGACTATCTGGCAAGGCACCGCTAACGTGGCCCTGGGAGAGAACTACTTCTCCTCCAGCATGGAAGGAGTCTATCCGAACATGGCGGAAATCGACAAGATGGACATGCTCCATGGCAGGTTCATCAATCAAGTGGACATCAACGAAAACAGAAAAGTGCTGGTACTTAGCGAAACCAACGCCAAGGAACTGGAACCGCATGATTGCGGTAGGCTGATAGGCCAACAGGTCAAAGTGGACAACATCGCCTTCCAGGTCGTGGGTATCTATGACAACGACGAGAGCGAGATGAACGACGTGGTCTATACCCCGTTTACCACTCTCCGCATACTCTACAACAAGGGAGACCGGGCAGACCGATTCATGTTCAGTTTCCATGGACTGGAGAGCGAAGAGGAGAACGAGGCTTTTGAGGACGCTTACCGTCGCACCATCAACGCCAACCACCAGGCCGCCCCAGAAGATGAGGAAACTATCTGGATATGGAACCGCTTCCTCAACAACATGCAAATGAACCAGGGCATGAGCATCATCCGCACCGCCCTTTGGATTATAGGTATCTTCACCCTGTTGAGCGGTATCGTGGGCGTAAGCAACATCATGCTCATCAGCGTCAAAGAACGCACCCGGGAATTCGGCATACGCAAGGCAATAGGAGCCAAGCCCCTCTCCATCTTGAAACTCATCATCGTGGAGAGCGTCATCATCACCACCTTCTTTGGCTATATAGGTATGGTGATAGGCATAGCGGCCAATCAATACATGGATGCCACGATAGGCCATGAGCAGACAGACACCGGACTTTTCAAGACCACTCTTTTCGTCAACCCCACCGTGGGACTGGATGTTTGCGTGGAAGCCACTTTGGTCATGATTATCGCCGGTACGCTCGCGGGGCTCATCCCCGCACGCAAGGCAGCGCATATAAGACCCATTGAAGCACTCAGAGCAGAATGAAGATAGACATCGATACCTATAAGGAAATACTGGACACCATCACCCGCAACAAGAGCAGGTCTATACTGACGGGCTTCGGCGTGTTTTGGGGTGTCTTCATGCTAGTGGCGTTAATCGGCGGCGGGCAAGGACTTAAGCAACTCCTGCAGTCCAACTTCGAGGGTTTTGCCACCAACAGCGCCATCATTTTCTCCCAAAAAACCACCAAGGCCTACCATGGTTTCCGCAAAGGTAGATATTGGACCATGACATCGCAAGACATCAAACGGCTGAAAGAGCAAGTGCCAGGACTGGACGTGGTGACCCCACAACTATCGCAATGGGGCACTAGCGCCATACGTGGCGACAAGAAATGCAGCGGCCCGTTGAAGGGCATGATGCCCGAATATCAACTGATAGACGCTCCCGTGATGCGCTATGGACGATACATCAACGAGATGGACGTGCGTGAAGACAGAAAGGTCTGTGTCCTTGGAAAGCAAATCTACAAGACGCTCTTTCCCGAGAACATCGACCCTTGCGGACAGGTCATCAGGGTAGACAGTACCTACTATACTGTCATCGGCGTAGACTATGGCACGTCCTCCATGAGCATCAACGGCAGCTCGCAAAACTCCATAGTGGTGCCCTATACCCTATTGCAACGACTCTACAACAGAGGTGACGAGATAGACCTAATATGTCTTACCGCCAAGCCAGGCGTAGTCATCAGCGAGATAACGCCTCGCATCAGGGAAGTCGTCGCAAGACCTCACGACATAGATCCTACCGACGAGAAAGCCGTCACGGTATTCAACACCGAGGTGCTTTTCGGTTTGCTTGACAACTTATTTAAGGGTGTCAATTTCCTGATATGGTTGGTGGGCATCGGCACACTACTGGCTGGAGCCATCGGCGTAAGCAATATCATGATGGTAACCGTCAGGGAACGCACTACGGAAATAGGTATCCGCCGTGCCATTGGAGCCACGCCCAAGGTTATCTTGTCGCAAATCATATCCGAGAGCATCGCCCTCACCGCCGTGGCGGGCATGAGCGGCATCCTCTTCGCCGTGGCCATCCTCCAGATGCTGCAACTGGCCAACACCACAGACGGCATAGAGGCCGCCCACTACCAAGTGGACTTCTGGACGGCCTTGGGAGCAGTGGCCATGTTGATGGTATTGGGCATATTGGCGGGCTTGGCTCCCGCGCTCCGCGCGATGAACATCAAGCCCGTGGATGCTATGAGAGACGAGTAGACATAATCGACAAAAAGGACAAAACAGCAAGACATATCTATGAAAAAGTATTTTAAACTCATCGTGGCGGGCTTCATAGCCATGGTGTTCATCGGCACCTTCGTGTTCCTTTGGATACAGTCCCGCCCCAAGACCGTGGAGTATGAGGAGATTACTCCCGCCGTGAAGGACATCCGCAAGACTTCTGTCATCACGGGAAAAATAGAGCCGCGCAACGAGGTGGCCGTGAAACCGCAGATATCCGGCATCATCACCGACATCTACAAAGACGCTGGAGAGATGGTGGCGGAAGGCGAGGTAATCGCGAAGGTAAAAGTCATCCCCGACATGGCGCAACTCTCCAGTGCCGAGGCCAGGGTAAGACTAGCCAATATCAACATGGAGCAGGCCAAGGTGGATTATGAGCGAGAGAAGGTGCTTTACGACAAAGGACTGGTCTCCGCCGATGAGTATGACAAGGTGCATCAAACCTACAAGCAGACCCAAGAGGAAGTGGCCGCCTCGCAAGACAACCTGGAGGTGGTGCGTGACGGCGTGTCGAGTCGCAACGCAAAGGGAAGCAGCACCCTGATACGTTCTACCATCACAGGCCTGATACTCGATGTGCCCGTGAAAGTGGGCAACACGGTCATCCTCTCCAACACCTTCAACGATGGTACCACCATCGCCACGGTGGCCAACATGGGCGACCTGATATTCCGGGGCAACATAGACGAGACGGAAGTGGGCAAGCTCGTGCCCGGCATGGACATGAAGATTACTATCGGCGCACTGCAGAGCGAGACCCTGAAAGCCACTTTGGAATACATCTCTCCCAAGGCCGTGGAAAACAACGGAGCCAACCAATTCGAGATAAAGGCCGCTGTCAACGTGGCCGATGACAATAAATTGCGCAGCGGCTATAGTGCCAATGCCGAGATAGTCTTGGCCGAAGCAAAACACGCGCTCTGCATTCCCGAGAGTGCCCTGGAGTTCGAGGGGGACAAGACTTATGTCTACCTCATCAAGGGAGAGGGCGAAGAGAAAACCTACGAGAAGCGAGAGGTCTCCACCGGGCTGAGCGATGGCGTGAACATAGAGATCAAGAAAGGCCTGAGCGCCAAGGACAAGGTGCGCGGACCCAAGATAGTCGCCGACGAGGAATAAGCAACTGACACAACCTGAATAGTATGAAAAAATTGATTACGCTCCTTTGCGCAGTCGCCTTGGTTGGCGACCTGCGTGCGCAAGACAGCTTGCGCGTCACCACCCAGACAATCCAGTTGGAGGATGTTATCGACGTGCTTGACATGAATGACATCCATGTCCACCGTTTTGACTTGCAATCGCTGCTCAAGACCCATTACGACATCACCTTCTACGTGGATGAGTATCGCCATGCCGAGAAACAAGGACGGGTGCACAGTTTCCTGTTCGGCCCCAACATCGGGTCTGTGACGGAATACCCCGAGGAACAATGGGAAGCCGTGCGCCAGGAATACCACCTCGCGCCCAACGAGAACGAGTATGACAGGATCAAGTCCGTCACGCTGACGCTCCAGGTGAAAGACGATTCGCTGGCCACTATTAGCGTGGGCAGCCCTCTTCTCGGCAGGATGTCGAAATCATCCCTCAAGCTATATCCCGTAGAAGGCTATACGCAAGCCATCAACTATATGTATGACAGCCGTCCTTTCCGTTTGGAATCCGTGACGGATGGCGACACGGTGGAAATACCCTTGGTGTTCTTCGGCTCCTGGTGGTATGACAAACGCTCCAATTTCATCCGCTTCTGTGGCGAGAGTGAAATCGACCCGCAATTGCAGTCGCAAATAGTGAAAGACGTGCCCCACTCCTACGTGATAGGCATGAGGCTGGAAAAGATGCCCAAGAAAACCAGTACGGAATAATCCGATATTAGCGGGCTGCCGACACAATGTTGGCAGCCCGTTTGCGTTTAGCCGTCTACCGAATGCCTAAACCATTTTATGGCCGCGAAATGGAAACAAGCGAGACCCATACACCAGGCGAAATGGAAAATAACTTGTTTTGCTCTGCAATTTAACTTGTTTTCGTGAGCAAAATAACTTATTTTCGTGAGCGAAATAACTTATTTTCATGAGCGAAACAAGTTATTAAGTCCGCCCAAAAGTCAGTACTACTGCTCCGAGATTTCAGTACTACTGATATTGAAAAGCAGTAGTACTGAAATGAAATATCAGTAGTACTGACTTTTTAGACACTTTATAGTCGTGGATTGTTTTCCAGATTGAAGTCCTTGGCCAGTCCGCCCGCGCTGGTCTCCTTGTAGAGCGAAGGAATGTCGTGCCCAGTTTGCTTCATCACGGCCACCACCTTGTCGAAAGACACCCGGTGGTTGCCGTCAGAAAAAGAAGCGTAGAGATTAGCGTCCAGCGCACGGGTAGCGGCGAAGGCATTGCGCTCTATGCAAGGTATCTGCACCAGTCCGCAAACGGGGTCGCACGTCATGCCCAAGTGGTGCTCCAATCCCATCTCTGCCGCGTACTCTATCTGGGAAGGACTGCCGCCGAAGAGCTGGCAGGCAGCGCCGGAGGCCATGGCGCAGGCCACGCCCACCTCTCCCTGGCAACCCACGTCGGCACCCGATATGGAAGCGTTTTGCTTCACTATGTTACCGATAAGTCCCGCTGTTGCCAGGGCGTGGAGTATACGTTCTTCCGAGAAGCCATGCCCCTTGTGGCAATGGTAGAGCACGGCGGGCAGCACGCCGCAAGCCCCACAGGTGGGAGCCGTGACAATGGTGCCACCGGAAGCGTTCTCCTCGCTCACGGCCAGGGCATAAGAATATACCAGCCCCCTGGACTGCAGGGACTGTTTGTAACCCGAGGCTTTCACGAAATAGACGGGTGCCTTGCGCATCAGGTTGAGCGGGCCGGGCAGGCGACCTTCCCGGTTGATGCCCCGCTCCACGGCGGCCTGCATCACCTGCCATACCTCACGCAGGAAGTCCCAAATGCCGCTGTCCTCGCACATGCCCACGTATTCCCAGTAGCTGCGACCCGTGTTGTTACACCAATCCATGATGGCTGTCATCGTGTTCATGTCGTAAACATCGGGCGTGTCAAGCAGCCCGGTGTCTGTCTCTCCCTCGGAGAGCGCGCCGCCTCCCACGCTGTAAACCGTCCACTCATCGGTGGTGTTACCCTCCGCGTCATGCGCCTGTAGCTTCATGGCATTGGGGTGATAGGGCAAGAAAACGGCAGGTTGCCACACGATGCTCACCGGAGCCACCGGCTCCAACTCTCCCATGACGGCCACGTCGGTCATGTGTCCGCGTCCCGTGGCGGCCAGGCTGCCGTAAAGAGTCACGGTAAAAGAACGCGCTCCCTGATTGCGGTCGGCGAAAATCCTCGCTGCCCTCTGTGGCCCCATGGTATGGCTGCTGGAGGGACCCTTGCCTATTCTGAAGAGTTCTCTTAATGATTTCATCCCGTCATGCTTTAAAGTGAAACCCGCCGCGAACCGGGAAGCCTCTTCACGACAACCCGGTCGGAAAGAAAAGATATTTTACCGCCTCACACCAATGCGATGGCAGTCATCACTTCACGATAGAGGAAGTGGGGTTGCGCAATCCCTTGTAACCCACCAAGAAAGCCTTGGCGGCACCGAAGCGCAGGAACATGTCGAGCCTCACGGGCACGTGGTTGGCGTCGTCGGTAACATAGAAGTCCACGATGCGCTTATACTTGCCGCCCTCTTTCTCCAGGTAGCTGAGCTGCAGGCAGCGGTATTTCACGTTGTTGTCACCCTTGATGGTCTTCTTGCCCTTATAGAGCAGGCGAGCCGGAGTCACGCCGTCCCCGTCGGCTATGGGGAAGTCCACGATGTGTCCCTTTTTCCACCCCGCCACGCTGAAACTGCGTGCCCGAAGGAAAATGTTGAGCATGTCGTAGACACAATAAGTGAGCGACTTCGTGTTCCAGACATGTGTGCCGTCATTCTTCTGGCGATGCTGGCGGATGTTGCACTTATTGTTTTGGTAAGAATAGAATACCTCGTCCACGGTGTAACGCTTGCCCTCGCGGGCTCCCTTGCGATAATAGAGCGGCTCCATCTGGGTGGAAGAGTAGCAGAGCAAGGTGTCACGCAAGATGAACATGCCGTCCACCTTCTCGCTTCCCCGGGTAGTGAGGCTGGCGCGATAGGCTGGCTTGCCCTTATATACCGTCTGGATGGTGGAGAGGCTGGCGTTGCCCGCCTTCACCCAGATGAATTGCCAGTTATAGTAAAGGTTGTAGGTGAGGAACTCACCCGAAGAGAAAGCGGTGTTGCGAAACTTGCATTGCGCCTGGGCAGTGATGGCGATGATGGCCAGCAGTGCCGTGATGACGATGTGGCGGGTCTTGTTCATGGCTGTTTAGGGAAAGCTGGTTTGTGGAATATACTCTATGCCCAGCTGCTCGGCACGCCGGGCGTTCTGGTTTTTGATTTTCTTGTCCTTGTCGGGCTTCTGTTTGGTCACGGCGGCGGGCTTTTGCTGTATGACAGGAGTGGCCAAGGGATTCCAGGTCTCCGTGAAATCCCATTTTGCCCTTATCTCTATCTCCTTGGGGAAATAGTAGACTGTCTCCGGCTGGCGATTGGCCGAGTAAAGTCCCGTGTCCCACTCCCCATTGCGGTTGGAGTCTATGTACATCCGCACATAGTAAGTGGAGGGGGAAACATAATAAAACTCCGCCACGCCCTGGTTGGTGGTTACCTCCTTGATAATCTTGTCCCCCGCGTCGAGCAACTGCACCACGATGGTGGTGTCTGTCATGGTGGGGATATTGAGGAGTAACGTGCCATATTCGTCAAACGACTTCACCTTGAAACCCTGCTTGAAAGGGGGAGACACCTTGCCATAGATGTCCACGAAGGCAGCCGAATCTATTTCCAGGCTATATTCAATATCAGGCCGCCATTCGCCTCTCAACTCATATTCCCTACCCCTGACGTGGTTAAACTCCAATGGGGCGTTATACCACAGGGTATCATGCTTGGAGTAGAGATGGATGGCCGCCGTGTCCACGCTGGCCAATGGCGTATTGAAAGTAAAGGGAATGTTTTTGTCGGGGTCTAGTTCCGATGGAGCCTTGGCACCAATGGCCAACGCCTTGGGAGGCATGATGGAGTCATAAGGCTCTCCCCGTTTCTTGGCGCGGTCTTGTTTCTTCTGCCATTCCTCCCGCTCCCTTTCCAGGTCTTTCAGTCTCTTCTCATAGCTAATCCTAGAGAGGATGTCCAACGTGTCTATCTGCTCCACGAGTTTTCCCAGGCTGTCGGTCATGTGATAGGTAAGCTCCACCCGCAAAGTGTCTTGGTTGACCAGGGCGGTGTCTTTCAGCCAATAGGTGATAGTGTCTTGCTTCTCGGTAGACTCTATGATGAAAGCGTCGTCCGACTGGAAATTGAGCCCCCTCACCTGGGGCATCTCGCCGCCATAGCTGTAGAAGAGGGTGAAGCTCTCTGGCTCCCTGCGCTCCGCTTTCAGGAAATAGCGGTCTGTCATCACCTCGTTGAAAGCCCTGAGCACGATATCGTCTGGCAGGAAATGGGTGTAGCCCACCCTGTCGATAGACTTGATGCGCAGGGAATCTATCCACGTGGTGTCTTGGCGGACATCGGGCTTGAAAGAGGGCACTATTTTCTCCTGGCTGAAAGCCAGCATCTCGCTCTTCTGGTTGAAAAGGTAGTTGCCATCGGCGTCTTGCAGGGCATAGACCCGATAAGTGCCTGGAGCCACGCCCTTGATGACAAATCGGCCACTGCCGTCTGTTCTGCTTACGCGGAGCATGGGCTTAGTGGTGAAGGCGGTGTCGCTCAAGTCGCTGTAAAGTCCCACCAAAATACCCTTCACGGGTTCCAGGTCTTTTGCCTGCAGCACTTTGCCCGATACCTCGAGGGTATCTATCGCGTCGCCCGTGGAGAAACTATAGGTATAGTTGCCCAAGGGATTGTCCTCATTATTGTCGGTGATGGCATCTGAAAAGTCTATGGTATAAGTGGTGTTGGGCTTCAGGGAGTCCAGCAGTTCTATCCTGATACGCTTGCCTGAGGCCACTATCTCCGGGGTCTCCAGCTGCGGAGGTGATACCACCACTTTCTCGGTGGCGTTCTCTATCTGGATAAACTCATCGAAAAAGATGCTTATCTTCCGGTTCTTTACGTTAGTGCCCTTGTCGGCGGGAGCAGCGCCCATTATGCGAGGCGGTGTCTCGTCATACCATCCCCCATCGGGTTGGCCCATGCGGGCACAAGATCCCAACAGGAACGCGGCCAATAGCATGAGCGGCAGATGTCGCCCGCCTAAGGCATTGATGACTGCGGATAAGGGTCTTCTCACGATTCCATTTTCTTTTGTTGGTTCAACTCCAGCAGCTCGTCCAGGTTCTTGCGGCTATTGCTCAAGCGAGGCACCTTGTGTTGGCCGCCCAATTTGCCCTTGCTCTTCAGCCAATCGTTGAAAAGGTCTTTGCGCGCCGTGATGACCTCCAGGTGCTGCAGGGTCACGTCGTGGCTGCGCTTGGCCTCGTAATCGCTATTGAGCTCTTGCAGCTTGCTATCGAGCAAGCGGGCGAAAGCGTCTACGCTGGCAGGCGGCGTGGAGAACTCTATCAGCCACTGGTGACGGCACTTGGCGTGGCTATCCATATAGACGGGTGCCACGGTATATTCAGACACCTGCGCACCTGTCTGGGCGCAAGCGTAGGCAAGTCCCTTTTCCGCGTTGTCCATGATAAGTTCCTCGCCAAAAGCATTGATGAAATACTTGGTGCGACCCGTGATGACAAACTTGTAGGGATTCTTGCTGGTGAAACGGACGGTGTCTCCTATCACGTAACGCCACAATCCGCAAGAAGTGGAAATGACCATGGCGTAATTCTTGTCCAGTTCAACGCCTGTCAAAGGAACTACCGCAGGATTGGGACTGTCAAACTCGTCCATGGGGATAAACTCATAGAACACGCCATAGTCCAGCATCAGCAGCATAGAACTGTCGGCCGGGTCGTCCTGCAATCCGAAGAAGCCCTCGCTGGCGTTATAGGTCTCCATGTAGTGCATGCTGTCGGAAGGTATCATCCGCTCATACTGCTTGCGATAAGGAGTGAAGGCGATACCGCCATGGAAGAAGCACTCCAGGTTGGGCCACACCTCATTGAGGTATTGCTTTCCGGAGAGTTCCAACACCCTGACCAATACGCTCAACATCCACGAGGGAACTCCCGAGATATTGGTAACGTTCTTTCCCATGGTCTCCTGGGCTATGCGGTCACGCTTCAGTTCGAAATCGCTCAGCAGGGCAGTGGCCTTGCAGGGTACCCTCACCATGTTGGCCAAGGGATTGATGTTTTCTATCAAGATGGCGCTCAGGTCTCCCACCAGGCTGTCGGGCAAGTTGTAGTTGGGGGAATGGCTGCCTCCCAGTATCAAGCTCTTGCCGTCGAAGAGGCGGCTGTGGGGATGGTTGCGCAGATAGAGCGCCACGGCGTCGAAGCCGCCCTTGTAGTGTATGTTGCGCAATCCCTCATTGGTGATGGGGATAAACTTGCTCTTGTCATTGGTAGTGCCGGAGGACTTGGCATACCAAGTCACCTTTCCTGGCCATAACACGTTGGACTCTCCCCTGCGCATGCGGTCGATGTCCCCCTTCAGCTCCTCATAGGTGTTGATGGGCACGTTTCGGGCAAAAGTATCATAGTCATAAGTGGCGTTCAACAGGTGCTTGATGCCATACTCCGTGTTCTTCCCGCTCTCCAGCAAATGGCGCAAGGAGTTGTGCTGCAGTTGCTCGGCTTCATTGACGTGCCTTTCCAACTCACGCTGTCTGGGCTTGAACAAGAAACTCGCTATACTCGTTAAACTCATTGTATTCTCGTTTCGTTTATCGTGCAAAAATACGCCATTCTCGCGACATACGACTTTTTTTCACTAATTTTAATATAACGCGTGTGATACGATTACATCATGTCTGTTTGAAAACACCGCTAAACAAGAAATCGGTTCCCTTCATCCACGGACGAAGGGAACCGATATGAAAGAGCTATATTAATTATAATAGGTGAATGGTTACTCACCGGGAGCGGGTGCCTCGGCCTTCTCTATGCTCACGGCCTCCACCGCCCCTTCATCGTCGTCAGAGCAGGCGGTGAACAAACATACCATGGCCAGCATGGAGTAAACGAGAAATCTTAATGCCTTTTGCATAGTCTTCATGTCTTAAATTTAAATATCAATACACATGTATTGAGATGTCACATATCACATTGTTGCTATCGCTCTTAGGCAAGAGATAAGCTACTGCCCAACGCTCTTTCTCCAACCTGCCATCGATTGTCGCACAATCGGTATGAACATGCAACTGGTAAGGATACACGCTTGTGTCAATCCAGGACTTGATGGTCTTTATCTTCTGCCCTATTCCTGTATTTCCTTGCATATACACCAAATCATATTGGTTGAAGTCCACCCATCCCATCTCGTCTTTATAGGCGCTAAACAAGGCATTGAACTCCGCTTCCGACTTGATGAGGACGGGCAGCTCATCCCTTACGTCTATCTGCATATGCTCAGGCAAAGGATATCTAATGGCCTGCACGGGAGTATCGTCGTCGGAGCAACCGACCAGCAGGAAAACAAATGATACGAAGGACAAAATCATTACCAAGCATTTCTTCATATCACAGTCTAGTTAGGTTTAAAATTTGTATATCTCATTATTATAGTGAAAAACTGATCAACATTTCATGTCCATATATTACAAGTACAAAAGTAACAAATTAATGGTTATGCACAAAACTATTTTCATGTTTTAACCTTCCGCTTGCCATTTCTTGGAAAGCTAGTCCAATATGCCATAAGGCATCTCTATTGACGTATTTACAACAAAATAATATTGTTCTCCTGTGGCCGTGTCAACAGCCGGCACGACATTTGGCACTATCTCAGAGACGATTTCCCGCGCTGTCGCACGACCCTGGGTATATAAGCCGTCCCATGAAATACCCAAAACCTTCGGAAGCCATTGAACAAGGAAATTTGGTTGGGCACCCGTTATGTCATACGTAAACACATCTCCCGCAAGCGGCAAAGAAAAATAAAAAGCCCGCAGTTCTTTCACGTAATAAAAAGAATATCCATGTTCCGTGCCATTCAAGTTGAAAGACTCGCTAAACCAATAGACTGACCTCTTACTGTCATTCACCAAGAACAAGTAATCCCCAGAACCATAATCCGGTTTTCCGTCAGGCAGGGGATTACCTACATGTAAACATATATAGGGAGCCACCACCTTCACCTGGATGGTGACGCTCCTTTCATCCACGTTATCATGCACCTCTATATTCGTCCTTCCTTTCTCCTTGGGCGTAATGTACACGTACCCGTTAGCCATCTCCGCGTCCAAGACCTCCTTGTTGGACACCGACAAGGAGAAGTCGCCACTTCCGCCGGTAAAAGGGATTCTCCGCATAGGCTCACTCATCACCAAAGGCTTCTCGTAATACGCCTGCTCAAAACAGAGCGACGCATGGGTAGTGTCGTCATCATTGGAGCAAGCGGTAAACACCGAGAGCAGAAACGCGAACAAAACAAAACTATTGGTATTCATGTCACTTTAAATAAAAACTATTGGTATTCATGTCACTTTAAATTAAAAGTATATGGTGTACAGCGTCCTATACACCATATACTTACAAGAATGCTATTATTTCTTATGTATTTCAGTTATTTCCCAGAAATTTACATTATAATTACCCAATTTGGTCTCAAATTCCATAGATGTATCCGCGTTAACCTTATAAAAACCATTATCGGTTCCATCCCACCCCATGTTAGCATGGAAATACAAATCGTTGTTTTTTAATATCTCCCTACTTGCCTTGATACAAATTACATATCCATCTATAACCCATGCATGAGTAGCTTTTCCTGCTGACTCATTCGTTGCACGTGCACCTCCCATTATTGCAACGCAAGGCATTACTCGATTCGTGTTAATGGTGGCCAACAGGGGGTCAGGAGCATATTGGCTATAATAAGCACCATAAGAGACATACCTATTCAAATACTCCCTCAACTTGGATGTATTAGTAGTGCTACTTACAACAAATGGAATAGAAGGATCCTCATAATACTCGTGTTTAATACTCTCATCTATGACTGGTGTCGTTCCCGTTTCTTCATACATATGTTTTACTACTTTTGAAACCATCATAGCCTCTTCATAGTCGCCGTACCCTTCATAAGTATTATAATATAACGTGGGCTTTCTTGTCACCATAGCCCAATCAATGGTTGTTCCATCAATAGTCATTGCAGGAGCTAATGCCGCTAAAACCTGAACCCCAGCGGCAATGGCGCATCCCATTGGATAAGGCACTTCTGATCGAAACAAAGGATCGTAACTTATAGGTAACAATAAATTATAAGGTTTATTTTGCCCCCATTCTGTTTTTAATACCGCCCCACCATTTTGAGGCATCATTGACACGATTTGTGTCGAAGGAGTATCTACGGGGGTGGAACGGGACATCATCTCATTTCCCTCTACACCTTCAACTTCTATCAAGTCTTTCACCCCATCATATGTTACGGAAGATTTGCCCAAGGCAGCAGCCACTTTGCTTAAGGTTTTATCCCGCAATTCCGCTTTAAGCCTCTCCACCTTATTTATCTCCGCTACCGTGGTAGCTTCCGCCAATGCCAACATCATGCCCGCACCTGTGCTGTCCCTATTCTCGTAGCTACCATTCTCGATATAAGCCAAAATGCCCGCACTGCGAGTATCCGCGGAAACCAAGGCATATCCTTGCTTTTCACCAGAGGTCAAGCGTACCTCATAAACGGGAACACTATCCGTTGCGGCACTCCTCGTATTCGCATTGGAAACAACTCCGCCAAGACGATGCATTCCAGCAATGGAGGCTGACACCTTGGAATTTCCTATACTCCGCGTTTGAATAGCCAACGAGCTAGAGAAACCATTCACCATCTCCAACACCTCTTCTTCCGTCAGAGTTGTCGGATTGTCATTGGCAATACTCAAGGCTTCATCCTTTGTCAGCAAAATCTTGCTTTCTCCAACATCAAGGACACTGTCATTGACCATTTCATTTTGGCACGAGGACACTAGTCCTGCCAAAAACATAAATGCTAAAAACTTTTTCATAGGTTTATGATTTAAAGTTAACGTGAATTCGACGAATTCAAAACAAAGCAAGCTGTGTGTCAAATGTACGTT
>ERZ827423.1716-NODE-1716-length-20136-cov-6.789702_pt1 | contig 20136 bp, 19 predicted proteins | sample MGYA00519775_ERZ827423 | MGnify/ENA primary metagenome ERZ827423 (study PRJEB31778, sample SAMEA3449296) | human gut metagenome | biome: human gut; feature: human-associated habitat; material: faeces | place: United Kingdom | collected 2010/2012 ...
ACGCCGACAAGATGGAAAATCCGGACGGCACGCCGTTCACCGCGCACACCACCAATCCGGTTCCGTTCCTGGTCGCGGGCTGCGGCAACGTGGAGCTCCGCGCGGGCGGCTGTCTGGCGGATATCGCGCCGACCATGCTGCCCTACATCGGGCTGCCCGTGCCGAAGGAAATGACCGGCAAGAGCATCATCGAAGACTGATAGATTCCGCGCCGACAGGGGTTCACACCCCTGTCGGCGTTTTTTTGGACTCCTTCAGTCACGGCTGCGCCGTGCCAGACCTTCGGCGTTTCGCTTGCCTGCCTCCCTCACAGCGGGCGGCAAGCTCCACGCCCTCGAAGAGGGAGCTCTTTGGCAGTTTTTTCCCGTCTTGGCGGTAAGTCGAAGTTTTTTTATAAGGTTTCGGTGGTAAAGAAACAAGACATCCCTCTTAGAGGGACGTTTGAAATCGGTGCCGCCTGTGGCGGAATCAGCCGATAAAAAACGCCGAAGGTTGGCTGCCGAAAGGCAGACGGAAGGAGTAAGGCGCACGCGCATTGAAGGGCACAGGAAAATTTTTGAAGGATTCGGGAACGATTTGGGCGGCTCATCCGTCTAAATATCAGAAGGAACACGGAAGGAGGGGCGCGAATGGAGCGCGAGAACATTGCCCGCGCGGCGAAGGGCGACGCGAACGCTTTTGAAACGCTGATGGGCGCATACGAAAAGAAAATCTATGCGCTGTGCCTGCGGATGATGGGCAATCCGCACGACGGGGAAGACGCGGCGCAGGAGGCCATGCTGCGGATATGGCGCACGATCGGCCAGTATCGGTTTGAGAGCGCGTTTTCAACATGGGTATACCGGGTGACGGCTTCCTGCTGCATGGACGCGATACGCAAGCGCCAGCGCCACGAGCAGCCGTCGCTGGAGGAAATGGGCGAGGCGAGCGGCTTTGACCCGGCGGACGGCGGCGAGACCCCGCAGGAGCAGACGGAGCGGAAGGAAACCCGGAACGCGATCCGGCAGGCGATTGCCGCCGTGCCGGAGGGGATGCGCGAGGTGTTCCTTCTGCGGGACGTGCACGGCCTGAGCGTCGAGGAGACGGCGCAGGCGCTGCAAATCGCGCAGGGAACGGTGAAATCGAGATTGGCGAGGGCGAGGGAGAAGATCGCCGCGGAGCTGAAACGGCGCGGCGTCGGACAAACGGGAGGTGAACGACATGCGGTGTGAGGAACTGGAGGCCATCGTCTTTTCCGGGCGGGAAATCACGGCGGAAGAGCGGGCGGAAATGGAAGCGCACGCTGAGACGTGCGAAGCATGCCGTGCGCTGATGGATAACGCGGACGCGCTTCGCGGGATGCAGCGGATCGACGAGGATGTGACGCCGCCGGAATCCTTCACAAGGGGCTGGCGCATGGCGATTCGGCAGACGCCGCGCGTCATTTCCATCAGCGACTGGATGCGGCGCAAGGGCGTTCGAGTCGTCGGGTATGCGGCCTGCGCGGCGCTGGTGTTCGCGGCGGGCACGGGCGTCGGACGGCTGGGCGGAAACGAAAAAAACGTGGCGCGGACGGCCTACAATTACGACTACGGCGCTTACGATACCTACGAAGCTTATCCGCAGGAGGATGCGGTCGCGCTTTACGAGAACAGCGCCCCGGCGCTCGGCGCGCGCAGCGCGGCGGAAAAGGGCGCGGCGAACGACAGCACGGTGGAGGACGAGAAGAAGATCGTCCGCAACGCATGGCTGACCCTGAAAACCGAGCGCTTTGACGAGGCGGTTTCCGCGCTCTGCGGGCAGATCGAGCAGGCGGGCGGCGTTGTCGAGAGCCGAGACATCAGCGGCGCGAAGAACGCGAGCCGAAGCGCAAGCCTGACGCTGCGCGTGCCGAGCGATATGCTGGACGGCGTGCTCTCCGGCGCGGGCGAGTGGGGCGAGGTGACGCGCGAGCAGACCAGCGCCGTCGATATGACGAGCACCTACACGGACAACGCATCCCGGCTGGAAAGCGCGCGGGCGAAGAAGCGGCAGCTGGACGCGCTCTATGAAAAGGCCGAAACCATGGAGGACATCATCACGCTGACCGACGCGATCTTCGACGTGCAGGAGGAGATCGAGTGGCTGGAGGGGCAGAACCGCCGGATCGACAATCAGGCCAGCATGGCGACGCTGTATGTGACCATCAACGAAAAGAGCAGCGCGGTCGCTGCCAAGCAGCCGCTCCTGACCCGGATGGGCGAGGAATTCATCGAGGGCATGGAGAATTTCGGCGAGTTCGTTTTCGGCGCGGTGCTCGGCCTGATCTACGCGCTGCCATGGGCGGCGGTCGCGGCGGTTGTGATCGCGCTGGCGAGGCGCTGGGTTCGGAAAAAGAAGAAGCAGTAAAAGAGGATTGCGAAGATGAAACGATTTATCGCGCTGGGCGCGCTTGCGCTCTGCCTGCTCAGCGGAACGGCGATGGCGGATAAGGCGCGCAACATCGCGTCGGATGCGGATTCACAATACCACACGGCACATCTGGAAAATCATCTGGATACGACGGATGTGTACTGCACGGGTAACTATGTGAAGGTGCGGAATAAGATCAATGGCAAAAAGGTTGTCGGCCATTTGGAGCAGGCAGATCAATTTCAGCTGCTCGACATTCAAAAGGGCTGGGTCAAAATCAAGGTGACATATTCGGATAAAACCAGCCCCGATTCGCATAAAGGCATGACGGGGTGGCTGAATGCCGACTATGTGGATTGCTACTGCGACGCGGGCGAATATGCGGGTGAGGGAGAAGCGAATGGATTTCTCTATGCTGACGAGAATTGCCGAAATTATGACGAGGTCATTGAACTGTATATCCGCGCCCTAAAAGAGCGCTGGAACAGTGACAAGATTAGTGAGTTCGGGTTTGAACCGTGCTGTTTTGTAAGCTCAATGGAAAGCGACGGGTATCTGTTGAAGGATCTGAACGGCGATGGAAACGATGAACTCATTATTTTGCCAAGAAGCTGCCTAGAATACAGAAATGCTGAAGAACGCGGAATATTATATGCGGTCTATACGATGAAGAATGAAAAGCCGATTCGCGTACTTGATAGTTGGACGCGAAGCCGAAATTATCTTTGCACGGATGGAGGAATTTATAACGAGGGCTCTGACGGTGCGTCATACTCGACGTGGTGCATTCGTGACATCGAGAATGGAAGGATTGTGGTTCGTGAGGGCGTGCAGACCGCTGACAAGATGGACGCAAACGGAGAATATTTAGAAGTGGGCGTCTATCTCCGCATGACGGAAAGCCATAAACTGTACGACGGCGAGGAAATTTCCGAGGAACAGGCCGACGCCGATTTGGCGCGATATCAAAATATGCTGCTCAATGACGACAGCGGTTTCGTCCCCTTCGCGGAATACAAGAAAAAATAATGCCTCAATGGAAATAAATTCCGGCAATGAATCGTCTGGATTATACGGGCAAAAAGAATCAACCGACAGCTGCGTGAAAAAACGAACAGGAGGAAAACGAACATGAAAAAGATTTTTGCGATTGTGCTGGCGCTGATGCTGACCATCCCGGCGCTGGCCTTTGCCGACGGAAACGACGTGCAGATCGTCGTGCAGGGCGCGGCGGAAGTGACGGCCGCGCCGGACATGGTGAAAGTGACGGCGAACGCGGGCGTTTCGGGCAAAACCATCGCCGAGGCGCAGGCGGACATGAACAAGATCATCGACGCGGTCACCCGAAAGCTGCTCGAATTGGGCGTGGCGGACGATGACATCGTGACGACGAGCTACGCATATTACACGACGTATGATTACAGCGGCGAAGCCCCGGTTATGAACGGCTATCAGGCGAATCACACGCTGGGCATCACGTGCCGGGATGTGGATATGCTCGACAGCGTGGTTGGCGTGCTGGTGGATTGCGGCATGAGCGAAATCTACGGCATCGAATACGACGTTTCGACCCGCAGCGAGCTGTACCAGCAGGCGCTGAAGCTGGCCATCGAAACCGCGGCGAAGAAGGCCGACGTGATGGCGAAAGCCGCGGGGCAGACGATTGACCATCTGGAATCCATCACCGAAAACGGCAGCTACAACGAGTACACGATCAACATGTTCGGCAGCGCGGCGCGCGCGCAGGCCGAGGATTCCGGCACGGGGATTCGCTCCGGCAGCATCTCCGTGAAGGCGAGCGTGACGGCGGTGTACGAGACGAAGTAAACCGAAGCGAAAAGCGACTTCTGCCGAAAAGATAAATTTTTTACCGAAAGGGCTTGCATTGTTCGGCGACTTCTGGTATAATACATTTCGTTGCCGATGCTGATGTAGCTCAGTCGGTAGAGCGCATCCTTGGTAAGGATATGTTCTACGCAACGCAACAGTATATTTATTCGCGTGTGCTGATATAGCTCAGCAGGTAGAGCGCATCCTTGGTAAGGATGAGGTCGCCAGTTCGAATCTGGCTATCAGCTCCAGGCAGTCGCCTCTGTGAGACAACTCACAGGGGCGATTTTCTTTGTATTGTTAGGTTTTTCAGCTTCTCTTCCTCTCTTGGCGGGGAAGCGCCGCTTGCATCAGGCCTCGGTTTTCAGCTAACATTTCGGGCACATTTTCAGACTCCCAGCTAATTTTGGCCTCTTGACGGCCTTGTTGATTATGCGCCGAATGAATGCGAATAGCCGCCTGCTAACAAATCCTGCTAACACGCAGAAATCTTTGCATCAGGCGCGCTGCTGTGTACCGAGCGTCAGGGATTGCAGAAGTTTCCGGCACAGCTCCGGGTTTTGCTGAATTTGTGCCATCAACGCGGACACATCCGCGCTGTCCTGCGCCTCACCAGACGTTTCCCGATGCGGATAGAAGCTGTTCTCCACCAGCCGTGACAGAGCGCGTTTCTCGTAGTCCAGCGCCTCGTTGTAGTGGTTCATCAGGACCCCCGGCGACTGTCCGGCGTTTTCCGCAACCAACTGATAGTTGTTCTGCGACAGACGTACCTTGTGCATCTGACCAGACTTGCGAAGCCCCTGGAAATCAATGCGTTCATTCTCCGGTATACCTATCCGCTTCTGATGCTCCTTGAAGCTCTTTTCCAGATTCCTGGGATCGACAGGTCGCCCATCTGTCTGGCAAATCAGCAATCCGTAATCCCGATACTCTTCACGGAAGAAAGCCTGATTCTCCTCGATCCGCGCCAGTCTCTCGTGCAGTTCATCCAGCAGTGGCGTAGTCAGATACTGTTTCCGATGGCTGTCTTCCGTTTTCGGCCCCTTGAGAATCATGCTGCTTTTCGAGGTAAGCACCTGCTTGGGAAAGATGCGCAGTACCTCATGTTTAGGCAACACGCCGATTGCGCTGTCTGATACGCGCTGGATCTGTCGGGTAATCCACAGGCTGCCGTCCCGGAAATCGATTGTATGCAAATCAATTCCCGCGGTTTCGCCGGCTCGTAGAGAACAAACAAACGCCAGGTGGACAGCCAGGTGAAGCAGCTCATCCTCCTTGATGCTGTCGAGTACCTCGAAGACGCGCCGGGAATCCCAGGCTCTCCGCTTAACCGTTTTTTCCGTGGGCGCGGTAACCTTGGGAATTTCGCTGATATAATGCCACTTCTTTGCCGTCTCAAAGCCGGAGGTCAGGATCGTAAAGCACTTCTTCACGGTACTGGAGGACAGCGTCGGAATATCCTCTGGGCGCTTTCCGTAGCTCTTGGGCCCACGGCAGGGCTTCCGGCTCAGCGCGTCCAGGAAGTCGTCAATGTCCTCTACCGTAATGCTGCTCATCACCCGGTCACCAAAGTACGGCAGAATATGCCGGTCCAGATTGCTGCGATAGCTGTCATAGGAGTTGGGCGAAAAGCGCTCCTTTCTCGCGTGGATGAGCAGCCACTTCTCCGCAAATTCCCGATAGGTCTTTGTGGTATTATCCTCCGCCGCGTGCGGATGTGCTTCCTCCTGCGTTCTGGGGCGGAAACGCTCGACCACCTCCCGCTCCACAGCGCGCTTGCACTGGTATTCGGCGACAGCCTTTCGGATCTCGTGGTGAAGCCGATTCTTTTGCAGATAGTCGATATAAGCCTTCCTGTGCATCGCCTCCAGCTCGGTGGAATAGGTTTCCCATTGTTGTTTGACCTTGCCGTCTTCTGTACGATAGGGATAAATGACGTTGTGGGCAGTACCCCTCACTTTGTAGGTTGCCATGATTGCTTTCCTTTCCCGATTCAGGTCAGGTAAGCTCTGCTTGCTCGTTTAGCCACTTGTCAAAGGATTCCTTGTGAATTCGCAGGCATCGCTTCCCCAACCGCATCACCTTAAATTGTGTGGTGGTTTCGCAAAGCCCGTAAGCCTTGCGAAGGCTGATGCCAAGGATTTGAGCCACCTGCTCGGCGGTATATGTCCGCTGAATGCATTCCCTTTCAGAAGTCATATGTTCTCCTTTCACTGCGCTGCACATTTATGGATTACTGTACCTCCTTCCGATTTTTCTGATTAGCAGGTACAGACATTCTATAAATAGCTACAGCTTTTGTCAACGGTGTCGTCATGTAGAAAACGAGGCAAGCACATGGTTACGGCTCGCTTCACCGTGTCATAGCCCTGCCTGTGCCGTCGGTAGTTGAATGTCGTACACCGCAGGAACTCCCTCTCCAGTCAATAGAGGGCTGTAGTAGAAGTCTCATTATTTCCGCATGGGATCGTTGCGAACGCGCTGGCTGCAGCGCGGTTGACAGGTTGCGTTAATCGCTCGAGTATCGTGGATACCGTCTTGGCGCCGCCCTGTCTGCCGCTCCCACCACACGGATGATTGTCCTGTGCTTGCTATGAGGCCGATCCATCAGCCTGTTTATCAAGGTGCAAAGAATCTATGGGGAGAATTGTTCAAGTATTGTTCTGATGATGCATCGGTCTTCAGCAGATACAAGAGACGCTGCTATCTTCAGAACTCTGATCTGTTCGGCGCACAGCGTATGCTGTTGCGGAGAATACCAATCTGCCACTTTATAGCCGCCGCCATAACGCCCGCGAACAGATTCTATTGGGTGAGAGAGCATGAGCTCGTGCAAATCATTTTGCATCGTCCGAACGCTGACGTGAAATTCCACAGCCAGATTAGAGGCCGTGTCAAAGCGCCTGCGCAGCAATGCTTGCCATACTGCGCACTGACGCTCTGTTATTGCTCCTTGGACAGATATCATGGCAAATTCAGGATACGCGTCAGCGTCATTGCCTGATTGCGTTCCTCAAGGGGCATAGCAGCGCAGCTTTTGCAGATGTGAGCCGCATGGCCTTTGCCTGAGAATTTCTCATTGGCCTTGTGCTCGCCGCAGATTTTACAGTAGTGACCGGTCTTCTTCATTGATTTAGCCCTCATGGCCAATGATTGCCTTGAAGCGATATTTCCCATAGTCTGCGCCATTGAGGCGCTCAAGCAAGTCTGCTTTGCGCATCTTGGTCAGCAACGCACTGGCAGGAGAACCGGTCAGTCCTGTAGCCTGCATAACATCGCTACGATTAAAAGCCGTTTCTGTGCCATACCGCTCATACAGTAAGTAAATTTTTTCGAGCGTAGGCTGCTTGTAGGGCAGCACCCGAATCCATTGAGGAACGGCACCTTTGTGACTTCCCGTTTTCCTGTTTTCCTGTTTTCCTGTTTTCCCGACTTCAACGCCGTAATTCAGATTGAAAAGCATCACGATAAAATTCGTGCGATCCGAGTAAAACTGCGGCTCCAACGCCTCGCGGAAATTGACCGCCCGGTGGTAATCTGCCTTGATCTTCTTGAAGCCGCTGCCCCGGCGCTCCATGTAGTTCATCCTGCTGAACACGTCTGCGATCACAGGATTGCGGCGCTTGGAGGGAACAGTGTCGGTATTCAGGTCCTGCACCAGCGAGCCATCCATCATGCCGCCGGGAGAGTAAATCTCCATCCGATCATCAAAGATGTCAATATGCACCTCGCTGCCGGTGATCATGTAATCCCTGTGAATCAGGGCGTTGACCAGGCACTCGAGCACCGCGCGTTCCGGATAGTCGGGCATTTCTGCACGCCCGGTATCCGTCTTTTTCCAGCGCTTCTTTGTGTTGTTGCGCACAAATTCCTCGCCGCCCTGCAGCAGCGCAATCAGGCTGCCGCTGAACTCCTTGTCGTCCAGCGCTTCCATCACGCCGGACGCCTTGTCCAGCCCATTCCAGCGGGTGCAGAACAACCGGGAGAACCGCATGGGCGATTCATCGGCCAGCAGCGCGCCCGCATGGGTCAGGAAGCCCTTTTCATCCACCAGCCCGAACGAAACAAAATCCTGTGCGTCCAATTCAAGTCCAGTGCGCTGGCGGTAAACAGAGCGGAGCTTGGTAAAGGCAAAGCTCTCAAACCGATACAGCGTGGGGAGACTGTCATAGGTGCTGTTGCTTCCGCGAAGAACAAGCCGTTTCAGGTCGGTGGATGTGGCCTGTACGCTCTCATTGCCCACACGGATATAGGCAATGCGCCCGCCATCTCCAATATAGTAGTACGGCGTTTCAGCCCCTGCGGCGACGTGAAGCAGAATGAAGTCCTTTCCTTCCTCCTGCCTGATCTGCAGCTCAATCGACGGAATGGGGTCCATCTTGCTTTTGACAGCCTCACTGATCTTCTCGCTGGCTGTTTTCACATCAGGAAGCCCTTTCAAAGCGTCATCATCCGCAACGCCGAACAGGAGAACGCCACCGTTGCCATTGGCAAAGGCGCTGACGCTCTTCAGCCAGCTTTTGGGTCTGCGCTCTTCCAGCGTTTCCTTTTTATCGTATTCCGTTGCTTCGCCAATATAGGCTCTGATCTTCACCACATACACCTCATTGCACTGTTTTCATCAGCCATAATGAAAAGCTCATTTCCTTTATATTATAAGCGGGAAAGCCATGAATATCAAGCGCCGTGAAGGCGGTCTATCGCAGCGCGCCATAAGCGGCGCATTGCAGGCTCACGGAAGGGCGCTGTTCGCCGGAGTTGCCGCATGGCCCGCGAGATCAGACAAGCGGGTCGTCATGATGCGGTACAGCCTGGTATTCTTCGGGAACCGATCCTGGAACGGCAGGATGACATTGCCATAGAACAGCAGGCCTTCGCCTTCGCCGCTCTGGGTGACGTAGGACAGCTGATGCGGAGAAATGCCCAGCTTCTTCGCCAGAATCTCACGGTCACCTGCCGCCTGGTTGAGCATATAGATGTAGTCGGAGTTCTCGAAAATGTTCTCGATCTCCTGACTGGCAAGCAGGTCTTTGACGTTCTGCGTGATGCCCGTTGGAATGCCGCCCCACTTGCGGAACCTCTTCCAGATTTCCACGGAGTATGCCGCCGTCTGCTCCTCCTTGAGCAGCAAGTGGAACTCGTCCATGTAGTACCGGGTGGATTTGCCCTCGGCGCGGTTGGCGGTGACGCGGCCCCACACCTGATCCTGCACGATGAGCATCCCCAGCTTCTTGAGCTGCTTGCCCAGCTCCTTGATGTCGTAGCAGACCAGCCTGTTGTTCACGTCCACGTTCGTGTGATGATTGAACACATTCAGGGAGCCGGTTACGTAGATTTCCAGCGCGGTGGCCAGCGTCTGCGCTTCCTTTTCCTCCTGCTCTCTCAGGGCGTTGTACAGATTCTCCAGAATGGGGATGTTCTCCGGCCTGGGGTCGCTCAGGTAGGGTTGGTAGATGATGTGCACCGCGCGGTCGATGATAGTCTTCTCAATGGGCTGCAGACCTTCGCGCCCGCCGACGATCAGCTCGCACAGCGACAGGATAAAGTCGGACTTGAGTGCCAGCGGATTGTCATCATCGCTGTAATTGAGGTTGATGTCCATCGGGTTGATGTAGCTGCTGCTGGTGGGCGAAATGCGGATCACCTGTCCGCGGAACGTGTTGACCAGCGGGAAATACTCGCCCTCGGGATCGCAGATGATGATGTCATCATCGGTCAGCAGAATGACGTTGCAGATCTCACGCTTTGCCGCGAACGATTTTCCGGAGCCCGGTGTGCCCAAAATCAGGCCATTGGGATTTTTCAGTTTCTTGCGATCCACCATGATCAGGTTATGAGAAAGGGCGTTCAATCCGCAATACAGCGCCTCGCCGCCGGACTGAAACAGCTCCTGCGAGGTAAAAGGAATGAAAATCGCGGTGGACGAGGTCGTCAGTCCGCGCTGAATTCTGATTTTGTTGAGGCCCAGCGGCAGGCAGGAAACCATGCCGTTTTCCTGCTGAAAGTCCAGCGGAACCAGCAGGCAGTTGTGCTGCTGGGCAAGGCTCTGCGCCTGCTTGACGTTGAGGGCAAGCTGTTTCTTGTTGTTTGCCGTGTTCATCACCAGAAATGTAATGAGGAACATGCGCTCGTTGCGGCTCTGCAAATCTTCCAGCAGCTTCTTTGCTTCGCCGCCGTAGGTGGCCAGATCGGACGGAATGATGTCCATATCATATCCGGCACGGACGGCCTTCTTCTGTTCCTCGATCTTCATCTTATCGAGGTCGGTGATCTTGCGTTTGACATTCCGGATGGCTGCCACCTGGTCGATAGCCTGAATGTGCAGGGACACGACGAGGCTGGATTCCATAGCGAGGAAATCCGCAAGGCAGCGGTCGTTGAGGTCGGAAGCCAGAATCGAAAAGAAACTGACTGCCGCCTGCTTCTTTCCCATGCCAAAGCTGCGCTTTTCGCGGAAATCAAAGCTGGATGGCGCGATGAAGTCCTTGGTAGAAAGGCCGGAGGGCGGGAGCCACTTCCAGTCGAACAGGAAAGGTGCTTGGGTGTCCATGTGAAACATGTCATGCATGAGCTTCAGCCGCTCACGCCCGTCAAGCGGAGATGCAGAGACACCCAACCGCTTGAAGCTGTTCAGCAGATCAATCTCGATGCGATCTAGTCTCGGCTTAGCGATCCTGATATTCTCCGCTTCGATACCGAAGGTGATGAACTTGGTCTTGGTCAGACCGTTGTTGCCCTTGGCTTGCTGGTTCTGCAGCATTTCTGCATACTCGTGCCGGATTTCATTGTTGCCGTCATCCCTGTCGGGAATCAGGATGCTCTGCTCAAACGTTTCCGTGCTGGCAGTCAGGTCGAGGAACGAAAACTGCAGGTGAATGCTGCTGTCAAAATAGTTGAGGAAGTCGCACCAGCCCTCGAAGATTGCCGTCTTGTCGTCGTTCTGCGCGAGCTGATAATTGATGTCCTGAAATTGAATGGTCTTGGTGTAATACTGATCCGAGACGCGGCAGATGCCGTCCGGCCACATGCGCTGATAGGGAATAGTGTCCTGCGCGGAATACGATCCCTTCTTTCCCTTCTGCCGATTCCGGGCCATGAGCGACTTGAGCTGCTGCTTTTCTGCGCGCGTCAGCTTGATCTTGTTAGTGCGGTGATTTGCCATGAAGGATTTTCTTCACCTCCCGCCTTGTGCGGATATTCTGGTCGATGGTTGCATAGAAGTTTTCGGTCTGGTACACCCTCGTGCGGGGACGGACGAAACGCGCCTGAATATAGTGCTGCAGAAGCACCTCAAGCGGCTGCCCATGCTGCTCATAGATGGCGAACATGAAAAAAGGCATCATGGCCGCGATCATGATCAGAGCAGCCATGCTGGAGCCCATGGTGTCCTTGGTTACAAAAAACAAAGGCACGCCGACGAGCGCGCCCAAACCGAAGCAAAAGACCTGACGCTTGGTCAGGTTAAACAGGAACTTGGTTTTGACCCTTGTCAGATCCTTGGGAACAGGCACATATGCCATGTGAATTCTCCTTTCCTGCGGCAAAGTTGTTGCTGCTGCCAACTGCGATTGACCCTCTGAAAGGGCATGGACCGTCTTTGCGGCAGATGCTTGCCGGTCTGACTGCGGCTTCCCTGCCGCTTGGGTTTTCGTTTTCGCAGTACATTGTGCCGCTTCTGGCTTTGGCTGTCCGGTACATGGACAGCAGATGAATGATTTCTGGTGTTTTTGCTCATGGCGTTCTCCTCATGAGGCTCAATGGGCATTGAAGATGGATTTTGCGACGCTGCTGCTCTTGAACAGCGTGAAGCACAATAGCACCGTATATCCGATGCACGTCCAGAGCGCCGTGCTCACATCGCTGTCCACGCTGATATTCTGCACCAGCACTGCGTAAATGCCGACGCAAACCATGATAAGAAATGCCTGAAAGCCCAGCGCGAATAGGGAACGTAAATAGTTCTGACCCATCTGTTCCCATTCGCGATTGACCATGGTTGCCATCGGGATGGGCGCAACCGAGGTGATCATGTAGATTTCAATCATTCGCCCATAGGTGATGATGAAAATGCAGATGCTCAGCGCCCATGCGATGATGCCAATCAGCGAGGACTGGAACCACAGGCCAAACAGCGGCCCAATCTCCATATCCATGAGCCGGGCTTCAATATCTCCCATCAGCTCGCTGACGTTCATGGCAGTGTCTCCGATAATCACGCCCGACGCCTGATTGACCACATGCTGCGCTACGTCAAACACGCCCATGACGATGTTCCAGGTGTTCGTCACGATGAGCACCGCGGCGAAGGTCTTGAATATCCACTTGAAGAAGATGAACGTATCGAAATCGTGCATGTTGTTGCGGTCAATCAGCATCTGGATCAGCTCCAGGCACATGACGAAGGTGAGGATGATACCGGCGATGGGAACCATGACATTCTCGGACAGACTTCTAATCATGCCGAAGATGCTGCCGTTCCACGCCTGCGGCGAAGCGCCCACTGTACCGGCGACATCCGACACTTGGGAATTGATGCTGTCAAACAGCCCGGAAAGATTGCCGACCACGCCGCTGACCAGCAGCTCCTTGAGCCACTCGGTAATCTTGTCCCAGATAAAATTCAAAGGCGCATCCCTCCTTGATGCCCTCTCCCGGAAACCCGGGAGAGAGCAGAAGATTGGTTGGTGTACATCAGCCGAACAGGCCGGAGAGAAGAGGGACGAGAGTCGTGCCGATCAGGGCCACGCCGCCGCCAGCCATGAGCTGCTTGATGCCCTGGGACTTCGCGCCGGGATTGTCATTGCCATAACCTTCCAGCAGGTTGATCACACCCCAGATGCCAAGGCCAGCGCCGATGGCGATCACGAGGGTCTGGAGAACGGTAATTGCAGAATTGAAAAAAGCCATAGAATACCTCCGTATATTATAAAAGGCCGCCATATCCGGCCGCCTGAAGCTGAGTGCTATCCGTCCATTCCTCCAGAAGTGCTTCATCGTCCTGCGGGTTATCGCTTATGGACACCTCGAATGCCTCGTACTCCTCTTCCAGCCTGAGTTTCAGCTGGCGTGACAGGTACTTTTCGATGTCAAAGGCGTTCTTCTTATTGGAATCAGACAGATATTTGTAGTTGGGGTGGCTTGTGATGTCATACTTATCCGACAAAAAGGGCCGGACGCCGCGCAGCTGGAGAATACATTTGCCTCCATCCATGACGGCGAGCTCGTCAACCGACATCAGGGATTTGCCGAGCTTTTGGTAGTTCAAACTGTGAGAAACCTCACGTCCGCGGCTTTAACCGGTAATATTTCAATTGTAGGGCAACTTATTGTCTTTCGCTTTAGGTGGGGGTATAAGGCGCTTCTGCCTCCTTTCATAATTGTTGTGAATCAGAAAAGCGACCGTCAGCTTTGCCGGTCGCATGATGATTGTAAATCACCAAATCAGATGATGGTTCGTTTTGCTGTTGCCAAAAGTATCTTATGGTTCTGAATGTCCTTTTCAACGGCATTGTAGAGTTGGTGCAAATCATGATCAAATTCCCTAAACCATTCCCATACTGAGTGATTATCAACGGGAAAGTCTTCATCTATCAGACGCTCATGCAAGTTCTGTGAATGTTCTTTCATTACATTCAGATCAATACCATAATTCTGCTTGCAGTATACATATGGATCAAACCCTAACGTCTTGTTGTCCGGGTTCCACCTAAGATACTCAATAGCTTCATTCCCGATGCACAGAATGTCATATGCGCAGTTAAAACGATCTTCATCTTTACCCTTATTCCTGACCAGATTCTGATGAATCCGAGTATATTTCTGAAGAGTGGACAACAACCCCTCAAGCCAGTTTAATTGTTCTTCCTGACGAGCCAAGTAGATTTGCCGTGTACCTGAGAGTAGCGCTAACACAAGCCCTGTCAATAAACCTGCCAAGACGTTTGAAGCAATTGAAGACCAGAAGGCATCTTGAATCACTACAGCAGCAAATAGTGCTACGACTGTGAGCAATGCAATGGCGCAAAAGAGCTTTACTTGCGGAAATGAAAACCATATTTGGAGTTTAGTTATCTTGCGCTTTTCCATTTTCCCCTCACTAACAATAGAAATCATTATATGACATAGTTGTTCCTCTCTATCCTCTTATACATATGAATTCAGTGTATAGGAGTTTGTTCACTTTGAATCATCTTTTCCCAATTGGCAAATGCCTCCTGCTTGCTGTCAAAGCTTAAACTACTACGATATCCATATTCTTCTCTTTTCGTAATCGAAAATGGGAAGCGTTGACGATAAGCCCTTTGATAGATGTCAAGATAGATGATGTCTAGATCATATTCGCCCTCATCTTGTTCACAACAATCTGTTGCAAGTATGCGGATAAACAATGATTCACCAATTTTTCTCGCTGGTATGGTTACGTAGTTGTGCTTGACATCCTTTCGATTTAATCCAATTTTAACAAATATGGCCGTACCTTTACCGACATTCTCAAACTCAATTACTGTATATACGAGGTTAGTTTTACAGAGCGAATATTCATTAGCACCTTTCTTTTTCTCGAAAAAACCCTCCTGCTTGATTATCTTCCATTGATCTTTTGAAAAATCTGTTTTCCATTCTTGTTTTCCATAAGAGAGAACTACACACACTTCTTTTCGCAGGTATTCTTTATATTGAATATCTCCCGTTCTTTGAAACTCAGATGCCGGGGGAATGCTTTCTTCATTACTTTCAAATGCATCATGCATCGTTAGAAACGGATTATAATTCGATTTATGATGATAATACCTTGCGATAAAGTAAGGTAGCGTTTGATTAATCTGGTCTTGATGATATTGACGCTGATTTTCGCGTAAAGTCCACCATACTCCCGCTATTGCAACACCCGCCCCCAAAAGGGCTGATACGATAGAACTGTAAAAGGATAACCAATCTGTTGCACCGACCGCAATCGACACATCCCAAATCAGGCAACCTGGATTATCTGTTCCAGCAATCAAGATAGGGATACCAATAACAAGTGCAGCAAGAGCTATCACACCAATCGCAATAATCACTTTCATTTTTCCACTCATAAGTCAAACCGCCTTATTCACACCATTACTTCTTCATGAATCCATTCTCTGATCGACGGTGATCTTTTTCAGACAGATAAGAGACACCGATGAACCTATGAATAGTATAGCATATTCTGCCTGAAAGAATCGACTGCTGATACGCTTTTTTCTCTACTCATTGTTAAGATATATCTTATCAGCACTGTGTATTGTTCTGGTTTGGTTGTTTACACTCTACTATTTCATCAATTGCTTGATTCTGGTTTCGCTATTTTCACAAATAACTACAAGAACAGGGGGAATCCAGTTCAAGCATGCTTGGTTTTCTTGGACTTCGCGCCGGGATTGTCATTGCCATAGCCTTCCAGCAGGTTGATCACACCCCAGATGCCAAGGCCAGCGCCGATGGCGATCACGAGGGTCTGGAGAACGGTAATTGCAGAATTGAAAAAAGCCATAGAATACCTCCGTATATTATAAAAGGCCGCCATATCCGGCCGCCTGAAGCTGAGTGCTATCCGTCCATTCCTCCAGAAGTGCTTCATCGTCCTGCGGGTTATCGCTTATGGACACCTCGAATGCCTCGTACTCCTCTTCCAGCCTGAGTTTCAGCTGGCGTGACAGGTACTTTTCGATGTCAAAGGCGTTCTTCTTATTGGAATCAGACAGATATTTGTAGTTGGGGTGGCTTGTGATGTCATACTTATCCGACAAAAAGGGCCGGACGCCGCGCAGCTGGAGAATACATTTGCCTCCATCCATGACGGCGAGCTCGTCAACCGACATCAGGGATTTGCCGAGCTTTTGGTAATTGAGACTGTGAGAAACCTCACGCCCGCGGCTTTCGCCGGTGTTATATGTGTCGATGGTTTCCTTGCCGAGCAGCTCCTCCATCTCCTTGAGCGTGGTCTTCTCCTTGCCGCCCAAAAACAGCAGCGTATCGCAGTTGCCGGTAATGGTATCGGCGTTGTCCTTGTAGATGGACTTGAGCTGGCTTTGGGCCTGCAGAATGATACTGGCGGAGATCTCACGGCTGCGGATAGTGGCGATGAGCTTTTCAAAATTCGGAATCTGTCCGATGTTGGCAAACTCATCGATCAGGCAGCGGACATGCACCGGCAGCCTGCCGCCATATTCGTCATCTGCCTTTTCGCACAGCAGATTGAACAGCTGGCTATAGGCCAGGCTGATGAGGAAGTTGAAGCTGGCATCCGTGTCCGACATGATGAGGAACAACGCGGTGCGCTTGTCGCCGATGGTGTCCAGGGACAGCTCGTCATAGGAAGTGATCTCCCGCAGCTCCTCGATGTCAAAGACGGCAAGGCGCGCACCGCAGCTCACCAGAATGGACTTTGCCGTTTTGCCAGATGCCATCTTGTACTTCTGGTATTGGCGAACCGCAAAGTGCCCCGGCTTCCGCTGAGCCAGATCGTCGAATATCTCATCAATCTCGTTGCGGAAGTCCTCGTCGTCCTCCCGCACCTGCATCTTATCCAGCATGTCGATCAGCGTCGCAAAGTTCTGCCTTTCCGGCAGCAGCTCGTAATGGATGTAGCCAATCAGGGCGATATACAGCAGCGTTTCGGCCTATTAATGATAGGTAAGGCTTTGAAATAATCTCCGCCTTTTCCCCCATTCCGCACCGGACATGCGAGTTTCCCCGCATCCGGCGTTCCATCGGTCGTTTTGTTGGGCATTTAATCAATCACCAATAGAAAGTTACTTAAATTGCCGCCAGTTTTGCGGCAGCACGCAGATCATTGATTTTCGTCAGTTGCTTTTTTGTTACGGCTAGAGATTTGCAGTTCTTTTTGAGAAGTTGTTCATCTTTGCTAACCAACAACGGAAGATACCTGCGGTGAAGCAGTAGCAGATTTTTATACTGCTCGTAACCGCCTAATTCTTTGGGAACTTTCATATAGCATACAACATCATCTGGTTTCATAAATTCTTCCCCACTGATGGCACATTTGCATTTCTGGGCAGACAACAGGGATAGTCTGCAATCTGCATATTCCATGCTGTGACCATCAGGCAAAGCTTTACGCAACGCCGTAAATAATGCCATATTCAGTTCCAAATTTTCGTGTATCTTCTTTCTTCCAGACGGGGAATAGCAGCATACAGCCGAACTGATTCCGATAGCAGGTTTATATTTGACGAAGGCGAGCGGATAAATCGGACGGTTTATGCCGGATACATATCTTATCATTTTCGACTTGCCGTATCGTTCCTTTTCGCTTTCTGTCATCGCGCCGCCCTCGCGTATCAATTGACCTCCGCTTTCCGTTTTCAGTCGGTTCGTCAAAACGGTCATGATTTTGCGGTGTACTCTGCGGCAGTCCAGACTAATACAAGTTGCAATCCTGTAATAATTCTGTATGCCAAGCACCATTTCATCGAACAAACCAATTTCGTCCGTCTGTATTCTTCCTTCTGCCGGTTTCGCAATGCGTTTTGCTTGCTCAAGCAGCTTGACTTCCTCCAGTTGCAGCTTTTTGTCACAAATATGGGATTTAACAACATACTTTTCGCCTTTGCGGTACACCTTGATTTTGAAACCAAGAAACTCCGAATAACGCTTACGAACATTGACAATGCGTGTTTTCTCTGGGGAAACTTCCAAGTGCAGCCGCTCAGTAATCCACTTCGTTACCGCAACCATTGTTTTTTCTGCATCCTCACGGTTACGGCAGAAAATACGAAAATCATCTGCGTAACGCACGATAAACATTTCTTTGAGATTTGTTTTTCGCATTTTGCAGTAGCCCTTGCTTTTATCAAAGACTTCGGATGTGCGGATCATACGTCGCGTTCCATAGCGGTTAGCCAAAGGATGTTCCACCCACTGACTGTCTACCCAATGATCGAGTTCATTCAGTACAACATTTGCCAGCAGCGGTGAAATGATGCCGCCTTGCGGCGTTCCTTTTTCGGGATAGACCGTACTGCCATCCGGCATACGAATAGGCGCTTTCAGAATCCGTTTTATGACGAACAAAAGCTGCTTGTCCTGTATGCCAAGCGACCAGAGCTGACGCATCAGTTTGCCGTGATCTACGTTATCAAAGAATCCCTTGATGTCAAATTCCAGCACATAGTGCAGATGTGCCCGTTGCAGCAAAGAATATGTGCGAGAAATTGCGTGTTCTACCGACCGATTAGGGCGAAAGCCATAGCTGTTATTGCTAAACTTAGCTTCACAAATCGGCTCCAATATTTGCTTGATACACTGCTGGATCAACCTGTCCCAGATGCACGGGATTCCCAATGGTCTTGTTTTACCATTAGGCTTGGGAATCTCCTTTCGTCGCACTGGTTTGGGGCGATAGCCGTGTTCGCTGCCTGTAACAATTTTTCTGACTCTATGGATAACTTCGGTCGGCGTCAGCCTGCCGATGTCACCCATGTTTTGCTTGTCCGTGCCTGCTGTGTAACTGCCTGTGTTCGTCTTGATATTTCTGTACGCCAGCATGATGTTATCCGAAGATAAAATCTTCTCCATCAAATTTGGGAAAACATTTCCAGCCTTGCTTTGTGCATACAGTTCATCAAATGTCTGCTGCATACCATAATACTCGGCATGCCGCATAGCATCCATACACAGGCTTTTCTTCCTTTCTGTTGGCATAAGGCATCACCTCCCGATTAGAAAAGTGACCCTGTTGGTCTTACTCGAATCCTTATGATTGGATTGAATAATGCCCAATTCCAACGACTCGACTTGTGACCATCCCTCCATTCCCATTACAGGAACTTCAACGGTTCGATCACTACTTTTCAGCAGCAGCTCATCTGCTTATTGTTCTTCGCCAGATTCTTCCTTGCGGAATCTGCTGCCTTTCCTCGTTCCGGTAATTCTATCTGTGCATGTATACCCTTAGGTCTCCACTATGAGCCTGTCGGCTTGGCTGTGCCTGTAACACAGCATGGTCGTTCGTAGGGAAAATTTCTACTAAACCACACCGACTGCGCTTAAACGCACCCTTGCATTTCTACAAGGTCTTCTTATAGACCCGTACGTTCGCAGATTCGTCAGCCCACCCGCTACAGTGAGCCATTCTAACCATAGGTATTTTGTAGAGCCTTGACCTATAGGCAACACAATCTGCCGCCAGATTGCTTTCGACCACTTATTTGTGGTTACGGCTGCTCTTGGTCGTTGTCGCGGGGCTTCATACACCAGCCATTACAGCCGACGCATGCCCGCCAAGGTCAGGCGTTTCCGGGCGTTACCCCTTCATTCCACCTGTTGAATTACCAGTTGTCCAAACAACGGATACCCGTTGTTTGTCCGTTGACTTCTTACCGTCAACGAACGAGTCGCACTTTCCCAGAAGGGGTCGTTGCTTTTACCCTCTCCTTTTGTATTGAGAATCAGGCAGTTTACCAGTTTCAAAATATCCTTTTCGCTATGGATATACGCCAGCGGATTATAGTTCATCGACTTTTTGAAATTGATTGTGTTGAGTACCTTGATGCGGTAGTCGCTTCGTTGAAGCAAGCTGCCGCATTCAACGAGGATGCTGCCCTTCGGGTCGGTCACAACGAACGAACAGGGATATTTGTCCGACACGCATTGCATGAGATTCGGTTTGACGAAAAATCTCGTCTTGCCGCTGCCAGAGCCGCCGATAATCAATACGTTTTTGTTGCGGGCATACGCCGGGTTCTTCGGGCGGCTGCTCATCGTGAGCCGTTCCGTCTGCGTCAGAATCACGTTGTTGGCAAACACGGGATCGATAAAGGGCTTGATATCCTCCGGCGTACCCCATGAAGCGTTTTGTCAAGTGCTTTTTTGAGTTATTGACGCAAATCATCGTGAAAGTGCGAAAGTGCAAAGTGCAAAGGGTCTGCGTTTTGCACTTTCAGCTTG
>ERZ827423.1717-NODE-1717-length-20131-cov-7.998157_pt1 | contig 20131 bp, 15 predicted proteins | sample MGYA00519775_ERZ827423 | MGnify/ENA primary metagenome ERZ827423 (study PRJEB31778, sample SAMEA3449296) | human gut metagenome | biome: human gut; feature: human-associated habitat; material: faeces | place: United Kingdom | collected 2010/2012 ...
GCGCGCATAGCGCGCAGTCCGGGGTCAAGGGGCACTGCCCCTTGCGCGAGCCGTGAGGCCTGTCGCCGAGCGGCGGTAAACCTGCGATCAAGTTGCTTTCCTCCGAGCGCTCTGCGCGCATAGCGCGCAGTCCGGGGTCAAGGGGCACTGCCCCTTGCGCGAGCCGTGGCACCTGTCGTGCCACGGCGGTAAAACCCCGGCCAAGCCGCATACCCCCCTACGCCCCTGCGCGCATAGCGCGCAGTCCGAAAGGGGCTCAGCCCCCCTGCAGGAGGGAGTTTGGCTCTTTGCCGTCGCGGAGGACGGCGAGGAAGTAGGAGCCGTAGCGCTCCAGCTTGGCCTGACCAACGCCGGAGACCTCCAGAAATTCGTCCTCGGTCTTGGGGCGCTTCTGCACCATGTCTCGGAGGGAAGCGTCGGAGAAGATCATGTAGACGGGCAGATGGAAGTGGGCGGCCAATAGGGCGCGGAGGGTGCGTAGGTTCTCGTATTGGGCGGCCTCCCAGCCGGTGAAGGGGATCGACTCCTGACGGCGCTTGCGCTCCTGCCGGGCTTCTTTGGCGGGCACGCCGTAGAGACGGCCCCTGCCCGTGTCTACCTCGAAGGGCAGCTCCTCGCAGACGGAACAGCTGCCGCAGTCGTCCGGCGCTTCCTCCCCAAAATAGCGCAGAAGAAAGGCCCGCAGACAGCGCTTGCTGGTGGCGTAGAAGGTCATCTGCTTCAGCCGTTCCAGATCCCGGCGCTGCAGCTCGGCCCGCTCGTCCGCGTCCAGCTCCGGGTTGTCGTCGGAATGCTCGATCATCCAGCGGGCGGTGATCACGTCCTGCCCGCTGTAGAGCAGCAGACAGTCCGCCGGGTCGCCGTCCCGCCCGGCACGGCCCGCCTCCTGATAGTAGCTTTCCAGATCCCGGGGCATGTTGTAGTGGATGACGAAGCGCACGTCCGCCTTGTCGATGCCCATGCCGAAGGCGTTGGTGGCCACCATGATGCGGGCCCGGTCAAACTTGAAATCGTCCTGATTGCGGCGGCGCTCCTCGTCCGTCAGCCCGGCGTGATAACGGGTGGCGGAAAAACCGCCCTGCCGGAGACGTTCGCATACGTCCTCCACGTTTTTGCGGGTGGAGCAGTAAATGATGCCGCAGGCGTCCGGGTCGGCCTCTTCCAGATAGCGCAACAGATAGCCGGGCTTGCTGGTGGGCTTGACCGAGAGAAAGCGCAGGTTGGGGCGGTTGTAGCCCGTCACCAGCGTGTAGGGCTCTTCCAGCTCCAAAAGGCGGATCATGTCCCGGCGTACCTGCTGGGTAGCGGTGGCTGTAAAGGCCGCCACCGGGGGCCGATGGGGCAGAGCACGGACGAAATCCGGCACCTTGAGATAGCTGGGGCGAAAGTCCTGCCCCCACTGGGAAACGCAGTGGGCTTCGTCCACCGCTAGCAGAGAAATGGGCGCATGGACGGCAAAATCCAGAAAAGCAGGAGTCTGCAGGCGCTCGGGAGCCACGTAGATGATCTTGTACGCACCGTTTTTCGCCCGGCGGATGGCCTCCTGCTGCTGGCCGGGGGTCAGGCTGGAATTGATGTAGGTCGCCGCCACGCCGCTTTGCTTCAGCGCCATGACCTGATCCTTCATCAGGGCGATCAGGGGCGATACCACCAGCGTGATACCCGGAAACAGCAAAGCGGGCAGCTGATAGCAGACGGATTTGCCCGCTCCCGTGGGCATCACCCCGAGAATGTCCCGTCCGCTCATCAGCGCCCGAATCAGGTCTTCCTGGCCCTCCCGAAAGGAGTCGTGGCCAAACCATTTTTTAAGGGATTCTGTTAATTCCATGGATCAGCTTTCGCGTTGCAAAAAATGCTCAGTTGTAGGTGTAGGCCAGCACCACGCCGCCCAGATTGTCCAGACTGGCCTGATAGCTGCTGGCCGGGTTGGGCACCGGCAGGGTGAAGGAGTCGCCGTCCGCGCCGGAGATACGGTAGATCTCGTACCGCAGCGCGCCGTCCTCATACACGGTGATGTGAGGATGGGCGATCAGAAACTCCAGATATTCTTCCAGACAGTAGTCCATGGTGCGCATAACGGCGGCATGAGCGTTGCCCACATAGCGGAAGAGCAGCAGCTTGGCGCTGATGCCGGTCTTGTAGGTCTTGCTTTCCCAGTCGGAACGGGGGAAGCCGTCCACCGGGAAGCGGAAGACGATGCCGTCCTTCCAGCAGTTTTCAATGAAATACTGGCCGCGCTTGTCCTCGGAGAATTTGCCCAGCGTGTTGGCGATGGCCGCATCCCGGTTATAAAGGCCCATCTGGAACGCAAAGCCGGACTGGTACTCGCTGGTGCCGGGGTAGTTGACGTCCTTCTTAGTCTGCTCAATCAGGATGTCGCCGGAATACTGGCTGCTGAGACGCTGCATGGCGTCCTCGAAAAGCTTGGTCTGTTCTTCGTTGCTGCGGTAGCCCTGACGGACGATGTAGCTGTCGTAGCCTGCTTCGGTGCAGCGGTTGATGAGGGACAGAAGCCCCTCGTAGGCGGCGGGGAAGAGCTGCACCGTGTTGTCGGTGACGGGGATCTTGTAGCCGCTGGTGGAGCCGACGCTGATCAGCCCTTCATAGCTGTAGTCGGATGGCACGCTGTGCCACGGGTTGATCAGCGCCAGCCCGCCCTGCAGCAGCTCGGAGCGACTCATGGTGACGGTGGAGACGTTTTCCAGCCCGGTCTTGCCCTCGTCCTCCACGCGCCAGACCTTGCCGTCCAGCGTCTTTTCCCACGAGGGGAGGTTCTCGTCGACGGTATCGCCGGAGATGGGATCGCTGAAAGCGCTGTTGGCGCCCGCCCGAAGCTCGTTGAGCCGGGTGTTGAACTCCACCTCGTTTTCCTCGTTCATCTGGTCGATCTGGTCGCGCTTGGCCACGTAATCCCGTTCCACGGCCTTGGAGCACAGGTAGAATATCCCCACGCCTGCCACCACGCATACGGCAAGGATCAGGGCCAGCTTCGCCAGCACCTTGTAGGGATCGCGCTTGATCTTGTGAACCTTCTTGTTGGGATTGATACGCATTTGCATTCACCTCGCTGGCAATTTGCCTTACTCGGTCAGCCGTCCGACGACCTCGTAGAGATGCTCCAATTCTTCGGAGCTGTTATAGGAAAGGGTGATCTTGCCCTTTTTCTCGTTGCCGGTCAGCACAGTCTTGAGCCCCAACGCCTGCCGCATGGTATCCTGCAGGGTGTGAAGCTCGGGGGTCAGGGGGCGGGGAGCGGCGGATTTCTTCACCGCCGGGGCCGCGGGTTCTTCCCTGGCAAGCTCTTCCAGTTTGCGCACGGAAAGGGATTCTGATACGCAGCGCCGGGCCAACGCGATCTGCTGCTCGGCGGAGTCCAGCCCCGCCAGTACCCGGGCGTGGCCCGCACTGAGTTCGCCGGACTGCACCAGCGTCAGCACCTGCTTGGGCAGGGTGAGAAGGCGCAGGGTGTTTGCGATGGCGGGACGGCTCTTGCCCAGCTTTTGGGCGGCCTGCTCCTGCGTGTAGCCGCATTCGTCCATCAGGGAACGAATGGCGGAGGCTTCTTCGATGGGGTTCAGATCCTGCCGCTGAAGGTTTTCGATCAGGGCGGCCTCCATCTGCTGCTCGTTGGTCAGGTCGCGGACGATGCAGGGAACGGTGGAAAGCCCCGCCAGCCGGGAAGCCCGGTAACGGCGTTCGCCGGCTACGATGCGGTAGCGCATTCCGTCCTGCACCACCAGAATGGGGGAGAGAACGCCCGCCGAGCGGATGCTTTCCGCCAGCTGTTCCAGCGCTTCCTTATCGAAATCCTTACGGGGCTGGGCGGTGTTGGGGTCGATGTCGTCAATGGCGATCTCCTGCACCACGGTTTGGAAAAGCTCGTCATTCTGGGGCAGCAGGACGTCCAGTCCCCGTCCCAATCCGGAACGCTTCATGGTTTTCACTGACTCCTTTGCGGCCGGCAATCCTTACCGATTGCGGCGGATGATCTCCTGCGCCAGCTGGCGGTAGCTTTCCGCGCCCTGACTGCGGGGATCGTAAAGATGAATGGGAACGCCGTGGCTGGGGGCTTCGCCCAGACGCACGTTGCGGGGGATGGCCACGGAAAAGACCTTATCCCGGAAATGCTTCTTGACGGATTCCACCACCTGCAGGCTCAAATTGGTGCGCCCGTCCAGCATGGTCAAAAGCACGCCCTCGATCTCCAGGGAGGGATTGAAGGTATGCTTTACCCGGCTGATGGTGTTCATCAGGCTGGATACGCCTTCCAGCGCGTAATACTCGCACTGGATGGGGATGAGCACCCGCTGGCAGGCGGTGAGGGCGTTGAGGGTAAGGAGACTTAGGGACGGCGGGCAGTCCACAAAGACGAAATCGTAATTGCGTTCCAGCCCCATGAGGACGCTCTTGAGCCGATATTCCCGCTGATCCAGATCCACCAGCTCCAGCTCGGCACCGGCCAGACGGATGTCGGCAGGCAGCATGTCCAATCCCTTGACGGCGGTGTGCTTCAGGCAGGCGTTGACCGGCGCACGACCCATCAGCACCTCATAGATCGAGGTGGAACCTGCCTGCAGACCCAGACCGCTGGTGGAGTTGCCCTGAGGGTCCAGATCCACCAGAAGGACCTTTTTGCCGGCATCTGCCAGACAGGCGGTCAGGTTGATGGCGGTGGTGGTTTTGCCCACGCCTCCCTTTTGGTTGGTGATCGCAATCATTTTGCCCATTTCAAGTTCCCTCGCGTCCTTTGTTCATCAGAAAACCAGAGAAATCTCCGCGTCGCCGTCCTCGCCGGTCTCGTCCAGCACATAGCTGGCGGGCGGGGCGTTCTTGGTGCTCTCTTCGTAGGCCAGCTGGGCCTTCACGTCGCCCCCCCGGGCCTCGAAATCCGCCAGCGCCGCCTGCCATTCCTCGGTGAAGGCCTCCAGCGACATGCCGGTGGAGCTGATGTAACCGGCGGCTTCCCGCCCCACATAGCGGAAGTGCCAAGGCTCGAATTTGATGCCGGTGGCTGCTTCGCCGTCCTCAGTGTAGCGGAGGATCAGGCCGAACTGGGCGCAGTTTTCCTTCATCCACTGGGCTTCGGGGGTGTATTTGAAATCCTGCGTCATATATTCCCGGGTGGCGTAGTCCCGGTTGAGGATGTCGCAGCACAGGCCGCTCTGGTGCTCGCTGGCGCCGGGCTTGTTGACATAGCCGTCGTCTACGCCGTTATTGCGGGCCAGATAGTTCTGGTAGATGGTGGCCTGCGTGCCGTACTTGCGGTAGCCGCTCTTGAGCATGAGCACCATGCCGTTTGGATAGCTGGCGGTGTGCTCTGTTTCCTCACCCTTGGAATTGACGGTGGTGTAGGTGTATTCCTGCACCTCCAGAGCGGCGGCGAACATCTTCTCGATCGCCTTGGCGCAGGCTTCCTGCAGGTAGATGGTGGCGGAGGTGGCCCGCTTGACGCTGGTCATCTTCACCAGGGGAGAGGGCTCGAAGGTCTTATCCAGCGGGTTCTGCTCGTTGACCAGAATGAGATAGGGGGACTGCAGAGCCGTCAGCGAAACGCCGTAGGTCCAGCGGACCTCCGGCTCTTTCACCTCCGAGCCGCCCATGGCTACGCCGTCTTCACAGAGGGCGGAAACGGGGAGCAGCATCAGGCACAGGAGACAGACCAGCAAAACGCGTCGGAAATTCCTCATGGGAGCACCTCAGTTCGTAGCATGATGAAGCAGATAATCATAAAGTTCCAGCTTCCAGCCGGAAAGATACGTTTCAAAGGGAAGGCCGGAGGCGGCGATGGCCTCGGCGTGCTCCGGGCCTACGTAGCGGATGTGCCACGGCTCGAAGCTGTAGCCGGTCACGTCCTCGTAGCCCTTCAGATAGCGGACGATGAACCCGAACCGCTGGCAGTTGGCGTACACCCATTGGCCTTCGGGAGTGGAGCCGAATTTTTCGGACAGGGTCGAGCTGTTGCGGGTGGCCAGATCCATGGCCAGACCCAGCTGGTGCTCGCTGGCCCCCGGACGGGCCACCAGTTTGTCGGCCTCCGTTTCGCTGCCGGTGCGTTTGGTCTTGCGGTCATAAAGCAGAGACTGTTTGGAATAGCTGCGGTAGCCGGACACGCTGGACAGCTTGACGCCCTCGGACTGCGCCGCCTGAAACAGCTCCTCCAGCGCCGTGGCCGCGTCTTCCCGCATACTCTGGGACATGCCGTAGACCTGCGTTTTGCGCAGGGGTTCAGGGACGTACTGCTCACTGATGACGTGCTGGCGATTGACCAGAAAAATGGTGCCGCCGATATCTTTTTCAGGCAGGGCGGCATTTTTGCTTCCGGAAAGCAGCGCTGCGCCGGTCAGGACGATGGAAAGCATTTTTCCCAGCACCACGATTCCTCACACCCTTTCCAACTGGAAACGAAAATTTTGTCTGTGCTTTCTTCGGCAGCCCCGGGAAAGAGCCACCGGGAAACAGGGACACACTATAATTATTGTATCATTTTTGTAATAATATAGCAACTATTTTCTTTCTGTTTCAAGGAGTACAGCCCCTTCCCGGAGGGCGTAATCCACATTTGCCTTTTCGGCCCGCCAGCGCAGCACCACGCCCTCGGCGGTGTGTTCCTGCGAAAGGACGCTGCCAAGGCGGCGCAGCTTGTCCGTCAGGGCATAACGGGCGAAGGGGACCAGCAGGGAGACTTCCTCCGTGCCCGCGTCCAGCGCGTCCTCGACGGCGGTCAGCAGCTCGTCCAGCCCCTGGCCCGTAGCGGCGCTGATGGGCAGCGCGCCGGGCAGCACGTCGGCGGAGGGAGAGAGCAGGTCGCATTTGTTCAGGGCGTCGATACGGGGGGCCTCCGTAGCGCCCAGACTGTCCAGCACCTGACCCACGGTATGGCGGCGGGCCAGCAGCTGGGGGTCGGCTCCGTCGGACACCAGCACCAGCACGTCGGCCAGCCGGGCTTCTTCCAGCGTGGCATGGAAGGCCTCCACCACTTCGTGGGGCAGCTTGCGGATAAAGCCAACGGTATCCACCAGCAGGGCTTTGGTGCCATGAGGGAGGTTCACGGGGCGGCTGACGCTGTCCAGCGTGGCGAACAGCTGATCCTGCACGTATACGTCCGCGCCGGTGAGACGGTTGAACAGGGTGGATTTGCCCGCGTTGGTGTAGCCCACCAGCGCCACCACCGGCACGCCTCCCTTTTCCCGACTCTGGCGGCGGAGGGTGCGCTGCTTCTCCATTTCGTCCAGCTCCCGGCGCAGGTCAGTGAGCCGTTCCCGAATGCGGCGGCGGTTGACCTCCAGCTTGCTTTCGCCGGGGCCCCGGGTGCCGATGCCGCCGGCCAGACGGCTCAGCACCAGCCCCTGCCCCAGCAAACGCTGGCTGCGGTATTTCAGCTGGGCCATTTCCACCTGCAGCTTGCCCTCCCGGGTGGAAGCCCGGGCGGCGAAGATATCCAGGATCAGCGCGGTGCGATCCACCACTTTGATGTGAAGCACTTCTTCCAGATTTTTCTGCATGACCCCGGAGAGGACTTCGTCAAAGATGACCAGATCGGCCTGAACGGCCTGACAGCGAAGGGAAAGCTCCTCGGCCTTGCCCTTGCCGATGCAGAAGGCGGTATCGGGGGAGGGGCGCTTCTGCAGCACCCGCAGCACGGTTTCGGCTCCGGCGGTCTTGGCCAGTTCCTCCAGTTCGTCCAGCGATTCCTCGCTTTCAATGCCTACCAGGATCGCCCGCTCATGAACTTTTTGCAGTTTTTCCTCCTCGGCCAGATAGGCCGCGTCGGCCTGTTGGATATGATCCAGCCAGTCCTGCTGGGGCAGACGGCGGGTGGGCAGCAGCTCCGTCAGCACATACCCGGCGGAGGCATGCTGATCCAGAAACGCGCACTGGGTGCTGGTGGGCTGTCCCTCCGCGTTCACGCCCACGGCGCACATGGCGTCAAAACGCATGGACAGAAGGGCGCTCAGGTCAACGTCGCTGAGCTGGCCCGTGGCGCTGGGGTGGGTGTGGATGCAGCGGATCATGCTCAAGCGCCGCTGGCTGCGGCGCAGGCGCAGGTCGGGCAGGTCGATGGCGTCCGCCCGGCCGATGAAAATACCGGCGATCTCACCGTAGCGGGTGACGTACAGGGCCACCTCCCGGTTGAAGGAGGCCGACCAGCCGCACAGGGCGGACAGCACTTCCTGTGGGAGAAAAACGTCCGGCTCCAGCTGGAGGTCGTATAGGGTCTTCATTTCGTCCAGAACGCTTTTGCGGATGCCCTCAATGTTTCCATGAATATCCGGCATAGAGATTCCTTTCTTTAACAAACGGAAGGGATAGGGTCAGGAGCGCAGGCGCGCCCGCAGGTCTTCGACAATGGGGGGCAGGACGGCCAGCACCCGGTCGATCTCCTCGGCGGTATTGTCCCGGCCCAGAGAGAAGCGCACGCTGCTGCGGGCCGTATCGGGCGAAAGGCCCATGGCGGACAGCACGTGGCTGGGCTCCAGGCTACCGCTGGTGCAGGCGGAACCGCTGGAACAGGCGATGCCGGCCAAGTCCAGCCGCATGAGCAGACTTTCGCCCTCCACCCCGGGGAAGGAAAAATTCGCATTTCCGGGAAGACGGAAGGTGGGATGGCCGTTCAGCCGTGCGTCAGGCACGGCGGACAGTACTCCGTGAATCAGCCGGTCGCGAAGCGCGGTAACATGGGCCGTGTATTCAGATAGCTCGGCGGCGGCCAGCGAAAGGGCCTCGCCCATGCCCACGATGCCGGGCACGTTTTCCGTTCCTGCCCGAAGCCCCCGTTCCTGCGCGCCGCCCTCGATGAGATTGTGTATGCGCGTCCCTTTGCGGATGTACAGCGCGCCCACGCCCTTGGGACCGTGGAACTTGTGGCCGGAGAGGGAAAGCAGGTCTGCGTTCCAGTCGTTCACGTCGATGGGAACGGTCCCGGCGGCCTGCACTGCGTCGGTGTGGAACAGCACGCCCGCCTTCCGGGCGATCTGACCGATCTCTCGAACGGGTTCCAGCGTGCCGACCTCGTTATTGGCGGCCATGATGGAGATCAGGGCCGTATCGTCCGTCAGCGCCCGGCGGACGTCGTCCGAGGAAACCAGACCGTTTTCGTCCACCGGCAGATAGGTGACGCGAAAGCCGTCCCGTTCCAGCGCGCGGCAGCTGTGCAGCACTGCGTGATGCTCGACGGCGGAGGTAATGACGTGCTTTTTGCCCGTCTCTGCTACAGCGCAGCGGATGGCCCAGTTGTCGCTTTCGCTGCCCCCGGCGGTGAAGTAAATTTCCCGGGCCTCGGCATGAAGCGCCGCGGCCACCTGCCGCCGGGCGTTCTCCACCGCTTTGCGAGTCTCCCGCCCGGCGGAGTGGATGGAACTGGGATTGCCCGCCTTTTCCGTGAAGAAGGGTAGCATTTTGGAAAGAACTTCCGGCCTGACCGCCGTGGTGGCGGCGTTGTCCAGATAAATAAAGGGACTCATGAGCAAAAACCTCGATTCTGATGAAGGGCTGAAGGGAAAGGACAACTGCGCTCCTTTATAAGACGCGCGAGAACGGGAAAATGTGGCAGCGTTTTGTAAAACATGGGGCGGCTGCCGGGGGTCAAGCGGCAACTCGCCCTGCCAGACTGGCGAGCCGTGGCACCTGTTGTGCCACGGCGGTAAAACCCCGGCCAAGCCGCATGTCCGCGAGCAACCTGCGCGCTATGCGCGCAGAAGTGGGTGCAGGGCTTTAGCCCTGCTGTAGAGATGCATGGACTGAACCGTCGTCGGAGACGAGAAGCTCGGCATAGACGGGAAGATTGGGGCCGTAGTTGCAGACTGCGCCCGGGTTCAGGAATAGACAGCCGTTGGCATATTCCAGATGGCCTAAGTGGGTGTGGCCGAATAAGGCGGCCTGAACGTCCTGATCGGCGGCTTCAAACTCCAGATGATAGAGGCCGTTCTTCACGTGGAAGGTGTGGCCGTGGCAGAGCAGGAGCTTCGCCTTGCCGACGGCGATCACCTGCGTAAGGGGCGCGTCCCAGCCGTAATCGTTGTTGCCCTTGACGGCGTAGAGCCGCAGAGACGGACGGCCATAGAGAAATTCCTGCGAGACCCGCTCCCACTCGGACAGGCCGTCCCCCAGAAAGACAAGCACGTCCACCGGGCCCAAGGAAAACGCCTGCTGAAGAACCTGACGCAGACGAGCCTCCATGCCGTGAGAGTCGGAAACCGCAATGACACGCTTCATAAGAAAAAAGCAGCGCTTCCTTTCGGGATGAAATGGGAAAGACGGAGAAGATCAGAACAGCTCCCGGAGAACTTCCCGCATTTTTTCGACGGCGTGGAAGCGGTGGCTGACCCGGTTTTTTTCCTCGGGGGACATCTGGGCGAAGGTTTTGCCGCTCTCGTAGAGGAACAGGGGATCGTAGCCGAAGCCGCCCTCGCCCTCCAGCGCGGTGAGCAGCGTTCCTTCGCATTCGCCCCGGACGATGCGGGTCTCCTGCCCCGGCAGCGCCAGCGCCATGGCGCAGACGAAACGGCAGGTGCGGTCGGAAACGCCGTCCATGTTTTTCAGAAGCAGCTCGTTGTTGGCCCGGTCGTTGCCGTGCTCCCCGGCATAGCGGGCGCTGTAGATGCCCGGCGCGCCGCCCAGCGCGTCCACGGAAAGGCCGCTGTCGTCCGCCAGAACGGGCAGGCCGGTGGCCTTCATGACGCATTCTGCTTTGATGCGGGCGTTTTCCTCAAAGGTGGAGCCGTTTTCGTCAATGTCGCCCTCGAAGCCTACGGCTTTCATGGAGACTGGCTGACACACGCCACGGAACATGGCGGTGAGCTCCTGCAGCTTGTGAGCATTCCCGCTGGCGACCACCACCATGGGCAGGGGCAGCAGATGGCCGCCGATGCCGCGTAAGGCCTCCCGCTGGGCTTTCATCAGACGGCGCACCCCGGCGCGGCCCGCATCCAGCAGGCAGTGAAGCTCCCGGTTGGTGAAGGCGCGGCCTTCGCCGGTGCCCTGCAGCTCAATAAATTCTCCCCGGTGGTTCATGACAAAATTCATGTCCGTCTGGGCACGGGAATCCTCCACGTAGCAGAGATCCAGCAGGGGCTCGTCCTCCACGATGCCCGCGCTGACGGCGGCTACCTGAGAAACGATGGGATTTTCGGACAAAAGGCCGTCCTTCATGAGCTTGTCCACGGCCATGACCAGCGCCACATACGCGCCGGTGATGCTGGCGGTGCGGGTGCCGCCGTCGGCGGTGAGCACATCGCAGTCCAAGGTGATGGTGCGTTCGCCCAGTTTGGTCATGTCCACCGCCTGACGCAGCGAGCGGCCGATGAGCCGCTGAATCTCCACACTGCGGCCGTCCTTCTTGATGCCGTCCCGGGTCTTGCGCCGCCCGGTGGAGGCGGGCAGCATGGCGTATTCCGCCGTGACCCAGCCCTGTCCTTTGTCTCGAAGAAAGGGAGGAACGGATTCTTCCACGCTGGCGGTGCAGATGACGCGGGTCTTGCCGGTGGAAATGAGGCAGCTTCCGGCGGCGGTCTCCACAAAACCGGGCTGAATGACGCAGGGACGGGTTTCCATGGGGGCGCGGCGATCGGTACGAATCATGAGTATCTCTCCTGTCGAATGATCGAAATGGAAAACCGGCGGCTTTGAAAAGGCCGGAGGGATTTCGCTTCATTATGATAGATGAAGGAAGAAAAGTCAATGCTTTGGTGGGATCGCCGAAGAAAGAGGGAAAATTTTGCCAAAAGTTCGACGGGCAGAATGAGAAATAGAAAAGAAGGGAAGAGCAGCTGCTCTTCCCGGAGAAATTACTGATTGCCGTCCCAATCCACGGATACGACGCGATAGCTTCCGCCGCCGGAAACCGTGCAATGCTCCGCGACCGTCGAAGCAATCTGCTCTTCACCGTCAAAGACCCGGTAGTAGCAATGCCGCTCATCCCGGACGGGCTTCCAGACGAGCTGGCCGTCCGTGCCGAGGATCTCCGCTTCCACATGGCGCGGAGCGGGGGTGTAATCATCGGTGAGAACGGCGATGGATTCGGGCGGCATGATCCAGCGAGGAGAGGAGGGGGCAACCTCGGCCTGAAAGGCGGGAAGGTCGGCGAAGGGGTTCCAGTCCGGGACGTCGGTCCGGTGGAGAAATACCCGAAGCGGCAGGCCCGAGGCTTGCGGAAGCTGAAGCTCCAGCGGCTTTTCCTCCCGGGAACGGTTGACCAGCAGAAGGGAGAGTCTTCCCCTGCGGGTCAGGACGGCGCAGCCGCGGAGGAAAGGATCATCCGAAACGGTTTGCAGGATCTTGGAATTCCGCTTCAGGTAGCGGACGATCGGGCCAAAGGCAAAGTAATGAGGGCGCGGAGTAAAAGAGCCGTCCTCCTCCCATTTCAGGAGGCCCCATTTGTTGTAGCGGATGCGGACGCCCCCGCCTAAGAATGGCTCGCAGAGGGTGTAGCTGGCGGAGCGTTCATCGGCATAAGCAGGGCCGACCATGGGGTCGGGATAATCGCAGAACGTCCAGCTCATGAGGGCAAAAACGCCGGCGTTGACTGCCGCCGCCACCGCTTCCGCCAGCATGAGGGAAAGGCCCTTGTAATCGCCGGAGTCAAAATAGGTGCATACGTCCTTGACGGCGGTGCCTTGAAGCGCGGTGTTTTCCTTGGAGACGCCAAACTCGCCGAGAAGAAAATGCTTTTCCTTTCGCGCGGCCTTGACGGCATATTCTGCGCAGCGCTCGTAAAAACGCTGGTAAAAGGAAAGGTCACAGGCGTCGCCCCGTTCGTACCAGTGGCCGCAGTAATCGCAGGTGATGGGGTCCATATGCTCCATGGCCCAGTCGATGGAGCTCCAGTCCATGGCCGCGTCGGTGGCCAGCAGGCCCAGGGGCAGCCTGTGGCGCTGGAATGCGTCGTAGAGCAGCTCGTGATAGCGCTGAAAGGTGGTCAGGCGGTTTTGCAGCGCTCCGTTGGTCAGCTGGGACAATTCGTTGGAAAAGCAGTAATAGGCCAGGTGCTTTACATTGCGCTTCCGGACGAGGTATTCCAGCCGCACGGCCACGTCCTCGGCGTACCTGCGCATATCTTCTTCGCTGAAATGGAGCTTTCCGCGGCCGGGCGTCAGGTAGATGGGCGTATCGGTTACCTTCTGCATCTGCTCGTAATAGTCGGCAAAATCGTCCATCGCCTGACGGGTCCAGTCGGAATAGCCGGCAAAGCAGCGCATGAAACCCGGAGAAAGCTCCCGGTTGCACTTGGCGATCTTTTCCTCAAAGGACCGGCGGGAGAGAAGACGGTACATGCCGGCCTCGCTGTTATGAAATCCGACGCCGCCGAAGAGGGGGGCGTATTTTGGTTTTGTCACGGAGATTCTTGCCATGCGTTTTGAATTCCTTTCTAAAAAGTAGAGAGTTGAAAACGGAACAGGAGGCGGAGGGGTTTGACAATCTGACGGAAAGGCTTTATGATTTTTACGCTGCAATCCGAACTTCCGTCTTTTATTAAAAAAGGAAACGCGGGAAAAATCAAGGCGAAAACCCGATGGAAAATATAACGTTTCCGATGCGATCGGGAAGGAGAAAAACCTGTGAACGAATTTTCCAGACTGAGCTTTCTGTCATATGAATGCATGGCGTGCTACTGCAGCCCCCGGCCAAGGATCGTGCGGGATTATGAGCTGGATCTGTACTATGGCGGGAAGGCGGTACAGACGCTGGATGGAAAGGATTATCCGGCGGGACGCGGCACGCTGGTGTTCCGCCGCCCGGGGCAGTTGTCCTACAGCGACGGAGATTACCATTGCCGCATGATCACCTTCGACCTTTCCGGCGAGGTGACGGCCCGTTATGGCAGGCAGCACAGACTGCGTACCACGCCGGTGCAGCCGGTGGGGGAAACGCCTCTGCTGGACCGGGTGCCGCCGGTATTTTTGCCAGGCCATTTTGAAGAGCTGAACGAACGGTTCAAGCGGATCGAAATCTTTTCTCTTCAGATGGACGGGGGACGGACGGAAATGCAGACGCAGCTGGACGACGCCCTGCTGGAGCTGCTGCTGTTGATCTGCGCGGACGCAGTCCACAGCCGGGCGGAGGCTCCCCAACCGCTGAACGGCGCTGTTTTTGAAATTTGCCGCTATGTCAGCACCCATTGCGGGGAAGAACTGAGGGTGGAAGAGCTGGCCCGGCGGGCCGGGGTAAGCGCCGATTATCTGACGCGGCTGTTCCGGCAGGAGATCGGCATTACGCCCAGCGATTATATTGGGACGGCGCGCGTGAAAAAAGCCAGATTCCTGCTGGAATCCACAGATCAGAGCATCGACGGCATCGCGGAGCTTTGCGGCTACGGAAGCGCCGCCTATTTCATCAAGCGTTTTCGGGAAAAAACGGGCGTTACGCCCAAAAAATACCGCAGGGCCGCCTGGACGCGCTGCCTTGCGGCGGAGAATTCCGGTTGTGGGGAAGCGCCTGATGTGGTAAAATGCCCGGGTTGAAAAAAGAGACCGATGTTTTGGAGGTTATCGCATGAAAAAACGCTGGGCGGAGATTGCGGGCATTCTGATCGAGCCGCTGCTGTGCCTGATCGTGCTGGAAGGCATGGCGCGGGGAGACCTGAACGCCGTCTTTCGCTGGATGACGGGCGAACCGCTGATGGCAGTGCTGAACTATCTGTTTTTGCTGGGGCTGTGTCTGCTGATCTCCCATTTTCGGTCGATGCAGGTTCGGGTCTGCCTGTGGCTGGGATTGAATCTGTTGTGCGCCGTGCTGGGCATGGCGAATTACTATAAGCTGATCTACCGGCTGGAGCCGATCCTTCTGACGGATGTGACCCAAATTCACGAGGCACTGGAGACCATGGGCGGGATGGACTTCCATTTCGACATGGCGCGGCTGTGGGCGTGGGTCATCGGCACGGCTGTGGCTATGGCGGCGGCAATCTTCCTGCTGAAGCAAAAGAGGGAACGGCGGTGGTTCGTTCTGCCGTTGGCGGGGCTGATGCTGGCGGTGGGTACGCCCTTCCTGTACACCTACGAACTGGCCGGGGGTGGAAACCGCTATGATATGGTGGATCAGGCCCAGCATGACGGATGCCTGTACACGGCCTTCGCGGCGGAAAACTACCGCCACGCTACCATGAGGGTGGATTATTCGAAGGAAAAGACGGAGGAAGCCTATCGGGCGCTGGAAGCGGAGGCGCTGCAGCAGACCGTGCAAGGGGACGAAATCCCCAACGTTATTCTGGTGCTGAGCGAGTCCTTCACCGATCAGGAAATTCTTGGGCAGTATCTGAACTTTACCAGAGAATTGACCCCGTACTACAACCGATTGCAGCAGGAAAGCCGCCATGGGAAAATCTATGTGCCCAAGGTGGGCGGAGGCACCAGCGAGACGGAGTTCGAGGTGCTGACGGGGCTGAAATCCCAGTACACGGTGAACCCCTACTCGATGGGTTTGCCGGAAATGAACAGTCTGGCCAGCGTGCTGCGGGAAAAGGGAATGACGGCCACGGCCCTGCACTGGTATGCGGGCGTATACTACAACCGCTATGAAAATCTGGCCAAAGAGGGATTTCAGAGCTTCTATACTACCGACACCACCCAGCGGGATTTTACCAAGGTGGGGATGTTTATTTCCGACCGGGATCATTTCCGGGCGGTGATGGACAAGATGGAGGAAACGCCGGGAAGGGACTTCGTCTTCTGTCTGACGATGCAGAACCACGGCGGGTACGGATACGACGACTTCCGCAAGACCTACGGGGCGGAGGTTCCCTTTACCAATGAACTGAGCGAGGAAAGCCTGATCGCCGCCAACAACTATTGCTATCTGCTGACCCAGACGGACACGGCGCTGGCGGAGTGGATCGAGGAGCTGCGCAGCTACCCTGAGCCGGTGACGGTGATCTTCTTCGGGGATCATCTGGCCCCGCTGGGCATGGAGACCTACGAGGAGCTGGGTGTGCCCATCGGCAGCGCCGCGGCCCACGAAGCGCCTTACTTTATTTGGAGCAACCGGGAGAATCTGGCCGGGGAAGAAGACATGATGGCGTGGCAGCTGGGCGCATACGCTTTGACCCTGACGGGGCTGAACGACGATCCGTTCTTCAGCTATGTGGAACGGCTGCGGCAGCAGGGCGTGACGGAGGATGAGACCTACGATCTGCTCAGCTATGACGCGCTGTTCGGCAAGCAGTACGCCTATCAGATGGCGGACATCCACCCGGCAAGCCCGGACTATGCCATTGGCGGCAAAATGGAGCTGGAAGGCTTCGAGACGGCGGAGGTGGGGGACAGGGTCTACGTCCGCGCCAAGCTGAAAGACCCCACCCAGAAATTCCGGCTGGTGGCGGACGGCATTGCCAGGGATAATCCCTGCCTGCAGAAAACCGAAAAGGAACTGACGCTGCAGTGTATTTTGCAGAACGGGAATGGCAAACTTTATAATCAGAGCCGGGAAATGACCTTTGACGGAACGGACGGGCTTCTGCGGGAAAGCGCCCGTATCGAATACGAGACGGAGCCAGTATGGGAAAGCGGCTATAGCGTCGAGGAAGACCGCTGGTATCGCCCTTATGTGATCGTGAAAAGCGAAAAGCGTTTTGGAACCGACGGCGTGATGACACTGCTGGCGGGAGAGGAATGCTGGGGCTGGCAGCCGTCCTACGGGCTGCACAAGGCGAAGCAGTACGGACTGGATGGGGAAGGCCATTTGGTGCTGACGATCGAACGAAAGAAACTGGCAGCGGTAACGAGTGAAAGCATACAGGCCTACCTGCGGGAAAATCAGGCGGCGCTAGTACGGGAAAAGTAAGGAAATACAAAGCGGGCGGTTCCGTCTCCGAAAAGGAGGGAAGCGCCCGCTTTTCTTATAATAGACGGATGGTTTGCGGGAAGAAAGCGGCGGTGTGAAAACAGGAAGAATGGCGGGAAAATGGTCAACAGGGAAAAAGAAAGAGCGAAGAACGGTGCCGGCATTGGAGATGGTGGTCTAGCGCGCCGTGAAACGGGGCAGCCGGACTATGACTGCAGGTTTCTTTTGGAATAGGAAGAAGGACGGTTCCGTGGAGAAAATCATCTCAGACGACCGAAAGGCTCTGACGGGCTGCAGGGCAGGTTCGCAGGGAAAGCGCACGCGGCATAGGGGTTAGAAACTCTGCTTCGCGACTTCCAATGTTGCCTTTGGCGCGGCCATACTTAATTTTGTTTCGAATGACAGCAGCCAAGCGCAAGCTGCCTTCGGCAGTTTTATCTGCCGGATGGTGGAGTTCTCAAATGTTTTGGAAAAAGCCAGTCTGCCAAATGCGGACTGCCCCCGAACAATCCGTATTGTGGCTTCCTTGCGAACCATTAAACCCAGACAGACACCCGCTCAGTGGACACAACCGTTGCGGACGGTCAGTAGCTCACAGGTGGTGAGGACGATAGGCATAGTTTTTGCAGCGAGTGAATGGAGGCGGGCTAATTCTGAAAAACAAAGGGTGGTTCCCACAGAGGAACCACCCTTTAATTTGCAAGGGGTTTACAGATCAATGACCTTTTTATGTAGCCATTTGCCGCTGCAATAGCGCCAGACGAAAGCGATTGCACGGACGACCCAGTCCAGACACATGGCCAGCCAGACGCCGGTCAGCTTCATATTCAGCTGATAAACGAAGAAGTAGCTCAGGCCTACCCGGACGGCCCACATGGAGATCATGGACACCAGCATGGTGAAGCGGGAGTCTCCGGCGGCACGCAGGGCATTTGGCAGGGTAAAGCTTAACGTCCAGAAGAGGGAAGCCATGATGGAGTACAGGCGGAGAATCTCCACACAGGCGGAAATGGCTTCGGAGCTCAGATTGAACAGGGTCGCCAGATTGGGAATAAAAATGTAAAGGAAGATATTGCAGATCAGCAGCAGAACCCAGACCAGCGAAACCAGCCGTTTGGTATAGTAGCGGGCCTGTTCCTTTTCGCCTGCGCCGATGCACTGGCCGACGACCGTGACCATGGCGAGACCAATGGCGCTGCCGGGCAGCTGGAAGAAGGTGGTCATGGTATTGCCGATGGCGTTGGCCGCAATGATGCTTTCGCCGAAGAGGGCCACAATGCCCGCCACCAGCAGCTTGCCGATCTGGAACATACTGTTTTCCAGACCGTTGGGGATGCCCTGACGGAAGATCAGGCGGATCATGGAAAAGTCGAACTCGGGATGGGTGATGCGCTTGATGTGGATGGGGGCATGGGCGTTGAGCATCATCCGCAGCATGATGACGGCTCCCAGAATGCGGGACAGAAGGGAAGCAGTGGCCGCGCCGGCAACCTCCATCTTGAAGCCGTAGATTAGAATCGCGTTGCCGATGACGTTTGTCATGTTCATCAGAAGGGAGGTAAACATGCTGGCTTTGCTGTTGCCCATGGCCCGCAGCAGCGCCGCGCCCGCATTATAGGCCGCCAGCGCCGGGTAACTGAGGGCGGACAGCAGAAAGTAGATCTCACAGTAGGCCATGGTGGAAGGAGCCAACGCACCAAAGCACAGCTGCAGGAGGGGGCGGCAGAAGAGCACGGCCAGCGCGCCGATGACCATCGCGATCAGGACGGAAGAATACATGAGCTGCTTGGCGGCTTTGCAGGCGTTGTTTTGATCTCTACGGCCCAGATATTGGGCGGCGACCACAGCACCGCCGGTAGCCATGGCGGAAAAAAGCTGGATCAGCAGGATATTGATGGAATCCACCAGCGAAACGGCGGATACGGCCGACTCGGATACGGACGTAACCATGATAGTATCCGCCATGCCGATGCAGATCGCCAACAGCTGCTCAATGACCAGCGGGACGATCAGCCGAACCAGCGCGTCCCGGGAAAAGAGCATGGCGGAAGAAGAATGAGAAGAAACAGAGGAAGAATCAGGACTGTTCGTTGGAAACACCTTCTTGCGTATCGGATGCGTTTTTGATGCCGCGGATGCTGGAGACCGTGGCGACCACAGCACCCACGATCACGTTCAAATAATAAGTAGAGAACCGCCAGATGAGCAAAGCGACAAACAGCCGCGCATCCGGGAAGATGCCCTTGAAGAGAACTGCGAAGCCGCCCTCCTGCGCGCCGGAAGCGCCGGGCAGGGGCGTGTAGCTGGCGCCGATGTAGAGGAGCACGCCCATGGTGATCAGCTCCATGGAACTGACCTCGGACAGGCCGAAGGCGTGGTAGACGGCGATGATCGGCAGCATCAGCGAAAAAAGCTGCAGGAGCGCTACGCCGCATTGGGTCAGCAGGGATACCGGGCTGCGCACCAGCTGGCGGAAGCTGTAGAAGAAGGTCTGGCAGTGATCCTCCCAGCGGGCGGTGGAGGCTTCGGGGTTTTTGCACAGGTGAAGTTTCACGCCGATCTTGATGCAGAAGGCGATGAGCCAACGCACGGCCCGCTGGCTGATGGACATCATCAGCACAATGCCAATGGAGAAACAGTTGACCAGATACCCCAGAATGACGAACCAGATGGAACCCTGCGTATGATCGGAGACGAAGGCACCGTGCGTGACCCAGAGGATCACCCCGGCAATCAGCAGGATCATCTGGAAACAGATGAACTTGACCACCATGGCCGAGCCGCTGATGCCGATGGGCGCACCGTATTTGCGGAGGGTGTAAATCTCCAGCGGCTGTCCGCCGGAAGCGCCGGGGGTCACATTACAATAGTAGATTCCCGTAATGGCGGCGTGGATGCTTTGCCACAGTTTGACGGGGTGACCCTGCTGCTTCAGATAGAAGTAGACGGCCAGTGCATCGGTAAGGATGTACAGCACCCAGCCAAGTAAACATAATAGAAGAAACACCGGGCTGATGGTGCTGAGGGCATGACCCAGTTCATTGAGGTCATTGCCATTCAAACCTATATAAAGAACGATTCCTAAGGTAAGGAACAGAAATGCAAAATTCAGGAGCCTTTTAATGCTTGGTTTCATATTACCTCTCCGATCAGGTTTGGCTCTAAGAGCGGTTTCAGTATAGCATATTTTCGGAAAGCGGGCAAACATTGGACAAAAACTGCCAGTTTTTTTGAAACTGCGGGGACGAAAGCGTTGAAAAGACAGGGTTTTATGCGTAAAGTCAAAAAAACTCAAAATTTTTGAAAAAAAGTGTTGACAGAAAAACGAGCACGTGGTATTATGTACAAGCTCGCTTGA
>ERZ827423.1721-NODE-1721-length-20121-cov-6.752915_pt1 | contig 20121 bp, 17 predicted proteins | sample MGYA00519775_ERZ827423 | MGnify/ENA primary metagenome ERZ827423 (study PRJEB31778, sample SAMEA3449296) | human gut metagenome | biome: human gut; feature: human-associated habitat; material: faeces | place: United Kingdom | collected 2010/2012 ...
GCGTATGCCGCAGACACCGCCACCGACAGCCCGCCGCTGACGAAGAAAGAGCAACGCCGCACCCTCCGTGGCTACAAGGGCTTCGTGGAAGCAGGAGCGATTTTGAATATCGAGACTGTCACTTTATGGTCTGACTTTAATGCGAACCATTTAGACTTGATAACTTCTCACGGCTATCAATTCAATAACTTTTTCTACCTTGGAGGCGGAACAGGACTGTCCGGCTATCTGCAAAAAGGAGTTTTAGTGCCTTTTTTTGGAAATATAAGAGTTAATTTTCTAAATGGACATATTACCCCAGTTTGTGACATTAAAGGCGGTTATTCGGTCGGCCGCTTCCATGGCGGATTCTATAGTATTGATTTAGGGTTGAGAGTAAAACTCAAAACCAAAAATGCCATATATGTGATGCTTGGTCTTATGTATCAAAATGATGATGACCCGACCGAACATTGGATAAAGGACGGTTTTTGTATCATAGATGACTTAACCAATGCAGGCTTGAGCTTACGAATAGGTTATGAATTCTGATTACAAACCTTTAAAACAAAGCCGTATGAGAAAATTTATTATTCTGATTTTGGCGGCATTGCTCCCGGTCGTGGCGACAGCCACCGACACAGCTCCCGTCAGCCCGCAGCTGACCAAAAAAGAGCAACGCCGCACCCTCCGCGGCTACAAGGGCTTCGTGGAACTCGGAGCAGGAATAACCCTGCATGATTATGATTTTTGGTTCTCTCTTGATGATGATAGACCAAAAGGCTTCGGAATGGACCTGCTTACCACGCATGGCTTCCAATTCAACAATTTTATATTTCTCGGAGGAGGAGTTGGCCTCAGTGGATGTACGGAAAAAAGCGTGATGATGCCTATGTTTGTCAATATCCGTATTAATATGTTAAACCGCCGCATATCGCCGGTAATCGACATGAAAGGTGGTTATGCCGTAGGCGACCGTCATGGAGGATACCTTGCAGTCGCTGCTGGTATGAGATTTGGACTCAAAGGAAATACAAAATCAGCTGTCTACACGGAAGTTGAGACTTCATGGCTTGGAGATACGGAACGAGGTCTTTGTTTTGGAAGATGGGATTTGAAGAACCGGAGATGTGGCAGATTCATGTTTCGTGTAGGTTATGAATTTTAAAATCAATCGCTATGGGATGGGATGATTCAATAATCATACAAAAGCCCTATTGGGGCTTCGTACAGTTAACCGCATGCAAGCGGAGCGCGGCTTGCGGGTGGCACGTAACCGTGAACCGGCCTTATATAGGCCGCGCATCGTGGCATAGAGACAATGCGCGGCATCTACGAAGCCGATGCCCATTCCAGCCTTACCCACGGCCGAAGCCGTGGGTTACCTGTTCGCAGCCTCTTCAAGGCTGTATTACAACAGATTGACAGATTAAGCATTGTCATTTCTTATCCCGAACTCGCATAGGACAATATCTGAGATAAAACATTAACCAACACAAAAACTAATCACAATATGAAGAAACTAATTATTTTATTTATTTTGGCGATGCTGCTCCCGGCAGGAGCGTATGCCGCCGACACCGCCAGCGGCAGCCCGCCACTTACAAAGAAAGAGCAACGCCGCACCCTCCGAGGCTACAAGGGCTTCGTGGAACTTTCTGGATTATTAGACTTGGAACATGTAGGTTCTACAGGCACCATATTACAATTATACCTCGAAGACCCATGTAGTCACATAGATTTATTGACATCGCACGGCTATCAATTTAACAATTTCTTTTATATAGGTGGAGGTACTGGAATATTAGGTTATATCCAATATGGAGTATTAGTCCCATTCTTCGGAAATATAAGAATCAATATGCTCAACAAAAGGATTGCCCCCGTCTTTGATTTCAAAGGCGGATATTCTGTCGGGAAATATAAAGGCGGATATTTCAGCTTTGATTTAGGTATACGTGTTGGACTTGAAAAAAAGAAAGACACAGCATTCTTTGTAATGCTTGATTTATCATCGCAAATAGATGCTGACAGACATTATGTCTGGGGGTATGGTGATTGCGATTGGACAAATGTATGTTTCGGGTTAAAAGTCGGTTATGAATTTTAGCTGAATATTAACAATTTAAAACAATATAATCATGAGAAAATTTATTATTCTGATTTTGGCGGCATTGCTCCCGGTCGTGGCGACAGCCACCGACACAGCTCCCGTCAGCCCGCAGCTGACCAAAAAAGAGCAACGCCGCACCCTCCGCGGCTACAAGGGCTTCGTGGAAGTGGCGTCACTGACAAGCTTTGAACTGTTCGGTGATGATTATCTTCTTGGTGAATTTACTACTTCCCACGGTTATCAAGCCAATAATTTCTTCTATCTCGGAGGGGGTACAGGAGTGCATATTTATTCCCAATATGGAGCGTTGGTGCCGTTTTTCGCTAATTTGAGAATCAATATTCTCAATAAGAAGATAACCCCAATCATAGACTGCAAAGTCGGCTATTCTGTCGGACGTTTCTACGGTACATATTTCAGCGGGACAATCGGTCTGAGGTTCTCTCTCGGCGGCAAAAAAGCAGTCTATGCCTTAGGCGAATTATTATCCATACAAATGGATGACCGCTGCGACGATGGTTATGGTAAAATAGGAATACGTGTAGGTTATGAATTTTAAAATGTGGAACGATGAAATTATTAGGTATTAAATTATTGTTATACAGTCTTATAGAGGCTGCAGACAGGTAACCCACGGCCAAGGCCGTGGGCAATACGGATAAGTGATACCGGCTTCGTAGATGCCGCGCATCGCCTCTAAGACATGATGCGCAGCCTATATAAGACTGAAATGCTTATCCAGACATCCCGCGGCTTCAGCCGCGGGTTAACTGTATGAAACCTCTATAAGGTTTTGCTTGTAAATAAAACAGATATCCCTTTGTTTATTTCTGGAAGAAATCCTGTTATTTCGGACTTACGTTAATATAAAAACAAATGATTATGAGAAAACTTATTATTCTGATTTTGGCGATGCTGCTTCCGGCGGGGGCGTATGCCGCAGACACCGCCACCGACAGCCCGCCGCTGACGAAGAAAGAGCAACACCGCACCCTCCGCGGCTACAAAGGCTTCGTGGAACTCGGTATGGGTATTACTCATCATAATTTTAGTTACATAGGAGATAAGCCAGATACATATGCAGATACAAGTCCAAATGGATTTGGGATTGAAATCCTTACGTCTCATGGTTATCAATTCAGCAACTTCTTCTTTCTTGGCGGGGGTGTAGGCATAAATGAATGCACAAAAACAAATGTTATGGTTCCGATATTCGCTGATTTGCGTGTCAATATATTGGACAAGCGCATATCTCCGGTTATTGATTTTAAATGGGGATATGCCGTTGGTGACCATCATGGCGTTTATCTTTCTTTTAATGCAGGTGTGCGATTTGGTTTTAACGAGCAGAACTCAGCAATATATGCATTAGCAGAAGCCTCCTGTATAGGAGATACCGGGAACGGCTTATTCCATTTAGAAAATAAAAGCCGATTGTGTGGAAGATTCTTTCTACGCATGGGGTATGAATTTTGAAATTACTAACCATATAAAAATCAAAAGCTATGAAGAAAATTTTACTACTATTAGTCTGCCTGATTGCCGGATGGCAATTCTCGTTTGCGGAAGAACAGACGATGTACGACATCGTCCGTGAGAAACTCGACAGCGTATTCTATTACGTGAATAAGGAGGCCGTGCCGACAGGGCTGCTCGCCGAGTACGGCTTCCACCTCGTTCAATTGGACTCATACAACGGCATTCCGACCGACTCTAGCTATGTCAGCCGGATGAAGTGGGAAATGCTCTACGCCGGGATATATGATTCCCACATCAACACTAAATGTCAGATGCCAACACCAGACGATGTGTATAAACAAGCGGAGGGAAATCTAAGTATTATGTATTACAAATACAACACTTTTGCCGAAGATGCTTTGGAGCGCGGGCTTGTCACGTTTGAAGATGAAAAAATCAGGATTGTACAGGGACAACCCTCGCCATACGTAGAAAGGGAATGCTTTGCCGTAGTGCCAGAAGAAGGCTCTTTGCCATTGGCTTTCGATAAAAATAATTTTTTAACCAATACAGGATTGGACGTAGCAATGGTGGAATATAAAATCGATAACGGCAGTTACAGAGCGATTCCTTTTTCAGGAGGGGCGGTTCGTGTGCCTACCGGCACTTCTCCGGGAGAGTACGACATTACATTCCGTGTCACGTTTTCAAACGGCAAAGTAATGGAAAGCCACAGCATGATAACTGTTCCGCAGGAGAAAACCGACCCGGAAAAGGCAAAAGACAACTATGGAATAGCAACACTCGGGACAATAAATGCTGATTATAGCCAATACGGAGGTGCGATTCAGGTGAAATATATGAAGAATTCACCGGCCAAAGGTAAATTAGTCAGGCCGTTAATTATCGTTGAGGATATGGACTTGTCTGCATTATCAAGCAAATTGAAAATGGATTTGAGCGGCTTGTTGTCGCAAGGTGGTGGAATTGGCGATGCCATAGACCAACTGTCACAACTGTATGACATCATCTATGTCGACTTCAACGATGGTTTAGACGATTTGCTGCGCAATGCAGAGATGCTTCACAAAGCCTTGGTCATGGTTAATCAGAACCGTTATGATAAATTTTCAGACGAAAGCTATATCGTTGGATTAGGCACTGGCGGTGTGATTGCAAGAATGGCTGTGAATATGATGGAAAATGCAAATGAAGACCACAAAGTACAAAAAATTATTTCTGTAAATTCTCCATTAAAAGGTATTAATATTCCAGTATGTATGCAAGCTATGATTCGGCATGCTTATGAATTTGGAATTCAAGTTGAAGAAAAAGACGCATCTTTGAAAAACACATTCGAACCTTATGCTAAATTTCTTGATAAAACTGCGTTACAACAATTATCGATGCATTATGTAAAGAACTTTACATTAGATAATTCCGTTTACAATAGTTTTATTAACAATAAGTTGGTTCGCACCAACCCTAAAAATTGCGAAACAATCAATATAAGTAATGGTGATTATTGTGAACATACAATTTACAGGCCATATACAAAAATGATAGACATTAATACTACAATAATTAGCCAAGGAGGCAATGCTGGAGGAGGAGGTGCAGACATAGGTATTAATGGTTACATGATTCCAAATAGAGATGCTAAAAATGTTTATCTTGGTACGTTGAGAATGATAATTAAGGTTTTGGGGATGGAATTCCATAAAATACACAATTACAAAAGTATTGATAGTACAAACAATATGTATCCAATTGATGGAGAATCAGGTACATATTTGGAAACGAGGTTTATTAACAGTTTGGCAAACTCTATAGATTCCAAATTAAATGGAATCATAAAGACGGACAAATTCTGTTTTGTACCGACGTTCAGCGCGCTGGATTTGGATATGGAGAAGTATTTTGCTGCGGACGATTTGGAGGACTTGCGGGGCGAAGGACTATGTGTCGGTGACGGCGACTCCCACGGTCGACATCCCGGGACTGTCGGGCATGAAAGTAACATTCCCGGAGCGGGAGATAACATCGGAGAAAATCGAGATTGAGGGACTGGAAAGCATATCGAGGATGGACAACTACTATGCCTTGAGCGCGTTGCCTTCCGACGGCTGCACCGTCGACTGGACATGCTCCAGCGGCTTACGGGTGGAAAAGGCCATGGAGGAGGCCGCACTCGCCCATGTGGAGGAATTTTCCGATGATGCGTGGATAGAGGCTACTCTGCACCACGGCGACACAGAATACAAGTTCCATAAAGACCTGATATGCGCCCGCATCGACAGCATACGCTTCTCGTTGGAGCAGAAAGTGTGGAACAGGACAAGCAAATCCTACAAATACGGATTCCGCATAAAGCTGTATCCCGAGGACATCGACCTCGAACTGATAGATTTCTGCTGGGACAACTCCGTACATGTTTATAATAAGTCTGACGGCTCGCGGGTGGATTCTGCCCGTCCTGGCTCAATGCTCCGAGGCAGTTATGGCGGCATAGCATCGATAAAGACTGACGGCGATGTCGCACCATGTTCGATGAAGTTAGATGATTGGCATGACACTATAATGGTCATAGACACAATAGCCATATTGAATCCATATCCGGGAATAGGCATCGATTACGGCGGGGTGCATCCCACTTCCGTGGTTGAGCCGGGCGGCGACCCGATAGGTCTTGACGACATAGTAATGTACGGCAAGAACTGCGCCGTGGTGACCATGCCGGGCGTAAGCTCGGAGGAATATGCCGCGGGCGACATCATCTGCGACATCACCGACGACTTCGGCACGAAATACCATGTGACGTACACAATGCAGTCATCGTGGACGCCAGTGTACAACTGCAGCGTGTCGCCGAACCCGGCGGGGGAAAGGTTGGACGTAAAGATGACCGTGGAGGGCGACCCGGCGCCTGTGACGGTCGACGCGCCTGTGACGGCGCTGCTCTACAGCGACACCGGATTGGTGGCGAAGGAGACTTTCGCCGACATCCGCAGCGGCGGCAGCTTGGACGTTAGCCACCTGCCCGAAGGCACGTACTACCTCAACATCGAGGTCAACGGCACTGTCGTCGACCGCCAAGTGGTGCTGATACAGCGGTAGCGTCTGCTGCAATAAATTTAACGAGGAGTACCCAAAAACGGCTGGTACTCCTCGCTTTTTTCTGTCATCGCCGGCTTCAACCCAAATCGCATTAGACATTTGACAGATTGCCATACGGACTATATTGTCCTCCCCTGTTCACGGAGCTTGCGGAGTTAATAGGGGAGGTGGGTCGAAGACCCGGAGGGGTTGTCTCATTCAACGCCCTGCGGTGAAAACAAACAGAGAGCGGATTTCACTGCCACGCAGTGATTGGGCAACTCCCCGGCACTCTCAACACTCCTCTTTCAACATTTGTGCGGCCTCCACGAGGCTAACCTCAATACTTGAAGCTGCTGCCGCCAAGGAACTCGCGCAGGAGGCTAGTGGACGGCACTTGGCGGTCGCCTATCTCCCGGAAATAGCTAAGGAAACAAAGCAGGCGGTAGGCCTCGGCATACTCAGGCACATTGTGCGGCACCTTCTTGAGCAACGGCTCGGCATAGTCCTTCATCACGCCGAGCTCGAAAAGCAGCGACGAGTTGAACATTGCGTCGGCATTCTCCTGATAGGGGAAAATCCACTTTTCCTCGCCGCGGCGCACGCTCTGCCAGCGTGCGATGGTATCGACAGCCGAGATGCCCCGGTACTTGGCATCGCGCACGATGCGGCGCAACAGGCGGTTGTCGGTGGTGGGCACCCAGTTGTGGTCGTCGATTGTAAGCGTGGTGAGAGCCGAGACATACACCTTGAACTTCTGCTTGTCGGGAATGCTGCGCGTAAGCTCCGGATTCAAGCCGTGGATGCCCTCCATAAGCAGGATGGTGTTGTCGGTGAGCTTCAGCGTGTCGCCTTTGTATATCCTCTTGCCGGTAGCGAAGTCATACGTCGGCATCTTCACTTCCTTACCGGCGATAAGGTCGTTGAGGTCCTCGTTGAACTTGTCGATGTCCAGCGCATAGAGCGACTCATAGTCGTAGTCGCCGTTACTGTCGCGCGGCGTGAGATGCCGGTCGACGAAATAATTGTCCAGAGAAATCATCTGCGGGCGGATAAGATTGGCGAGCAGATGGATGGAAAGCCGCTTGGTGGTAGTGGTCTTGCCCGACGACGACGGCCCGGCGAGCAGCACCACCCTCGCGCCGCCCTCGTGGTAACGCTCGGCAATCTGCGCGGCAATCCCTCCTATCTTCTTGTCGTGGAGCGTCTCCGCCACGTTGATGAGCATATCCACGTCGCCGCGCTCCACCACCTCGTTGAGCACGCCCACGTCGCCCACACCTACAATCTGGTTGAAGCGGATGTATTCGGTGAACGCCTCGTACATCTTCGCCTGCGGTATCATCTCTGCCGGGACATTCGTGCCGCCAGAAAAATCAGGAGGCAGCAGAAGCATCCCGCCCTTGTATTTCACGAGGTCGAAAACCCGCAGATAGGAAGTGTCTGGTACAAGGTCGCCGTAATAGCTGTCGATTATGTCGTCGAGCCGGTAATAGACGGTATATAGCTCCGACGTGGAGCGCAACAGCCGTACTTTGTCGTCCATCCCGGCTTTCTCGAACTCCTTGATAACATCCGCCGTGAGCTTCATATAACGCTTGAACGGAATTGCGGCCTCCACAATCTCCCGCATACGCGACTTCAGCCGCCCGACATCCTCCGGCCGCAATTCAGCCCCGCCCGGAAGCGAGCAGTAATAACCCTTGGAGATGGAATGCTCCATCTTCAGCTTACGCTCCGGAAACACGTCGTGCACAGCCTTGGCCAGCACCATGCAGAGCGAGCGCACATACATCCGCTGTCCCGACGGACTTTTTTCGTCGAGAAACTCCACCATCTTCGGCATAAACACCGGATAAGTCAAACGCTCAGTCTTGTTGTTGACGTGGGCGCAAATCGGGCGTATGCCGACTTCCTCCTTGACTCTTCCGTAAATTTCCAACAAAGTCTCGCCGCCGGCCACATCGACATACGTGCCGGTGTTCTTGCAAAATATCTGTATCGTCTTTTCCATCTTGTTGCATATTTCAAACATATATGTAACACTGCGCCTCCGCCGTTTGTTCGTATCCGAAAGAATCACAAAAACCTCATTTTACGGTTTTTAACTATCCGTTGTTGAGTTTTTATTGAATAGCGTGCAACAGGACGATGAATATTTATTGAACTCACAAATTTGCCGACCGGCGGCATTGCAGATAATTTTGTAAAACACAAACCGAAATACTAACATAAAATCATCAAATATGAAAAAATCAATCATTGCCACGATGCTTTCTTTAACATTGTTTTCCGCCAATGCGGAAACCGTACAGAAAGGAAGCGGCAGCTACACTACCGAACACCCGGGAGTTGACGAGGCAAACCGCAACAAAGTGCCGGCAGGAATGCCGAGGCTGAGTGGCGAGGCAGCCGGCAAGCCGGTGCCGACAAACGACTGGTGGTCGAACCTCCTTTACTCCGACTTGTCGGCGAACGTGTTCAACTATACCACAGGTTTGCGTATGTTCAACGACGGCGTATCCCTGTCATACACGCCTATTGGGCAGGCAATGTCGGTAGAAGCGGCTATGAAAATAGGATTAGAGGGACTGTCCGTAAGCGGGACAACTGTCTCCGACTATTCCGACTGGACAGTGACAATAAACTGGTCGGACGGCACCAACACGATGGAAGCTACAACAGGTCTTGCCATGCCGTTCGTTTATTTCACAAAATCGGGAGACAGCAAAGTATCCATATCCGCGCTCTACGGCAATCCGGCCGTTGACGGCAACATACTCGTCTTTACCGGCGCTTTCAACAACGCGAAATACGCCATCTACGCACCGGAAGGCAGCACATGGGAAGGCAGCGGGACAAACTATACATCCGATTTGGGAGGAAAGGACTATTGGTCGGCCATAATGCTGCCGATGGAGACCGCCGACGCGATGCAAGCGGCAAAAGACCTTGAGCAATATGCCTTCACATTCCCGACCGATACCAAAATAACATGGAACTATAATGAAAAAACGGCGAAAGTACGGACAGACTTCAACGTCACGGCCGAAGTGAAAGAAGGCACAAACGACAAAGTCCTGCTCGGACTGCTCCCTCACCAATGGGGCTATCTCGCACCCGACTCCGAGCGACCTGAAGAAATAAGTTATCAATCCGTAAGAGGAGAAGTAAAGACCCTCGGCGGAAACCATTTCGCCACGGAATACACTTTCCACGGAATCCTGCCCACGCTGCCTTACGTCGAAGAAGAACGTAGCGATTTCTCCAAGGACGAGCTTATGCGGCTGATAAAGGCTGTGATTGATGACAACGGACTGGTGGACTGGACAGATTCGTACAACGACGGACAACTCCTCAACCGCCTCGTGCAGACAGGGCGCATAGCAAAGGAATGCGGCGACGAGGAAGATTTCCGGACAATACTAAATCTCGTGAAAGGACGTGTGGAAAACTGGCTTACCTATACACCGGGAGAAGTGGCGTTCCTCTTCTATTACAATAAGGACTGGACAACACTTATCGGCTACCCGGCAGGACACGGACAGGACGAGTTCATCAACGACCACCATTTCCACTGGGCATACTTCATCCATGCCGCGGCATTCATTGAACAATACGAGCCGGGATGGGCAGCAAAATGGGGAGACATGATAGATATGCTCGTTCAGGACGTGGCCAACACCGACCCCGGCAATGAAATGTTCCCGGTACTACGTAACTTCAGTCCCTACGCCGGACACTGCTGGGCCAACGGAATGGCAACACTCGCACTCGGCAACGACCAAGAATCATCGTCAGAAGCCATACAGTTCCACTCCTCTCTGATACATTGGGGCGCGGTTACCGGCGACAAGAATCTGCGCGACCTCGGAATATACATGTATGCCACCGAACAGGCCGCCATCGACGAATATTGGTTCGACGTGAACGAAAGGACTCTGCCGGCCGACTATCCCTACAGCTTAGTTTCGAGGATATTCACCAACAGCTACGACAACCAGACTTTCTGGACGCAAGAAATAGCCGCGTCGTACGGCATCGAGCTATACCCTATACACGGAGGGTCATTCTACCTTGCGTGCCACCCCGAATACACGCAAAAGCTGTGGGCGGAAATGACACAGAACACCGGTATACTCCAGAACGAGGCCAACCCCGACCTTTGGCACGACGTGTATTGGGAATATCTCGCCATGATTGACCCGCAACAGGCAATCAGGCTTTACAATTCATATCCCGACAGGGAACTCAAATTCGGAATCTCGGCGGCACAGACCTACCATTGGCTGCACTCGCTCGCCGCTCTCGGACAGTTCGACCCTGCGGTAACGGCCGACTATCCAATAGCCGCGGCATTCACAAACGAAGGATACAACACCTACGTAGCACACAACTATGGGAAAGAGGACATTACCGTGACTTTTTCCGACGGCCACAGCATGGAAGTCCCCGCAAGGCAGATGGCAGTAGACAACGGCACAAGCATCAGCCGGCCTATGGTAAGAATCACATCCCCGGCATACGGCGAGACGTTCAAAACCGGAGAAACAATAGAACTTTCTGCAGAAGCCACATCTCCCGACTCCCGAATAGTGTCCGTGGAATTTTTCAACGGCACGCAATCATTAGGGAAATCAACGGCAACCCCGTTCTCTTGCAAATGGACACCTGAGAACGCCGGTGAATATTACCTGACAGCAAAAGCCACCGACAGCGAGAATAAAACAGCGACATCAGCGGCTGTGTTAATCACCGTGGAATCAGACACGCAAGGAACAGGAAGCGACGGCTGCGAACATATTTCCAAGGAGGCGCAACAAGGATCGTTCGACGAAGGTTTCCGTCTTGTATTCCAAACGGCGGGAACAGACGTGAAAATAACGGCAGAACTATATGATGAAAAAAACAGCGTATTCGCCTATGTATGGAATCACACTGACGGTTTTATGGAATATGATATGACAAAAACCGGAGAAAAACAATTCACATACACAATGCACGGATGCAGTATAGGAAGTACTCTGAAGCTCGCCGTGAAATTCGCCTTTGAAGGCGGAATGGCAGTCACAAAGATTTTCGACTACGAAGTAGGACAAACCTGCACTTCTTACATAGGCGAGCTTCCGGAAGAAGAAGTGTCGATTTACCCCAACCCGGCAGAATCGGAGCTGCACCTGTCGCTTCCGCTGGGCATCAGCCATGTGTGGATATGGAGCGGCGACGGAACGCTTGTATTCGAGCAGGACGTTGACACACAGGCTACAATCGACGCATCAGCATGGAGCAATGGCATATACTTCATCCGCATCGAAAACCCGCGCGGCTTCTACGTCGACAAGCTGATAAAGAAATAACAAAACCTATCCTAAAAGAGAAATGATGGATTGGCATGTTACTCAATCCATCATTTCTCTTTTTTTATTGCATCCTGAAGTGCTTTTGCGACGTGCCACATCATCACGGGAGGTATAGCGTTCCCTATCTGCCTGTACGATTTCAACTCCGAATCGTTCAACACAAACGAATCAGGAAACGACTGTATCCGGGCGGCCTCTCTCGGCGTGAACCGTCTGTAAAGCTCCTTTTCGGCATCGACCAACAAAATCGGGTCTCTTGAATTCATACTTACTTTCGCCAAATGGGAGGTAACGGTAAGACACGGCGCTTCGAGATTTTGCCATAGCCCGCGTTTCATATTATTTTTAGCGTTTTTCATTCCCAACACAGCCTTCTCCGAGAAATAATATTTCTGCTCAGGAATCTCCAGTTGCTTAACCACTTTCTTCAAAGGAACATATTTCTTTTCTCCGCAAACCGCCTCAGGAAACCTGAAATCGCAATCCACATCACGCCTCACCCCTACAATGAAAACCCTTTCGCGCCTTTGCGGCACACCGAATTCCACTGCCTTCATCAACTTATATGTACGGAATAACCGACAGACTCAAATTGCTCGACAATCTTTTTTATTATACCGCCTTTCTGCAATGTAAGCAAGCCTTTCACATTCTCACAAATAAAATATTTAGGCCGCTTTTCCTCCAGAAACCTTACCACCTGCTTATAAAGATTTGCCCTGTCGTCATTAGTGTCCTTCGTAGGATTAACCGTGCTGAAAGACTGGCAAGGAAAGCCGCCTATCATCAAATCGACATCAGGGACAGTAGAGAAATCAACATCCTTTATATCCGCGCAGACTGCCTTATGCTTGAAATTTTTATTGTATGTGTCGACAGCATACCGGTCGAAATCGACAGCATAGACAATCTTGTATTCCAACTTTTTATATTTTTTCCTCAAAAAGCTGAAACCGCCCAATGTGCCCAAATCAGAGCCGCCACATCCGCAAAACAAAGAAGCTACTTTAATCGGCATATCTCTTTTCTATGACATTTGCATCGAAATTCATTTGATAACTGACAGGATAAACCTCTATCAACTGTTCTTGCGCTTTTTTATAAGGGTTCTTAATCCTCACTACACCAAAATTTTGCGTAAAGTTACGTAAAATTCCACGAACAACCGGACACAAGCGTTTTTTATAGTAACTTTGCCGCACATAAACACAACAGAAATGGCAAAGAAAGTTTTAGTCACCGGAGCAGGGGGATTCATCGGGGGATTCATCGTGGAAGAGGCATTGTCGAGAGGCTACGAAGTATGGGCGGCCGTGCGCAGCACCACGTCGCGCGAATACCTCACCGATCCGAAGATACATTTCATCGAACTCGATTTCACCGATCCCGCACGCCTTGCGGAAGCCTTGCACTCCGGGGCGCAGGAAATCGGGAAATGGGACTACATCGTGCATAATCTCGGAGCGACGAAATGCGCCAACTTCGCCGACTTCAACAAAATCAACTACGGATACCTGAAATTGCTCGTAGAGACATTGCAGCAATTGGGAATCGTGCCGGAACGCTTTCTGATGATGAGCTCGATGAGCGTGCTCGGCACAGGCGACGAGAAAGACTACACACCGTTCACGGCAAAACAGATACCGATGCCTTGCACGAAATACGGAGTGTCGAAATTGAAAGCCGAGACTTTCCTCCAGATGCAAGACGGCTTCCCGTATATCATATTCCGTCCGACCGGAGTCTACGGCCCGCGCGAAAAAGACTATTATCTGATGATAAAATCCATCGCCAAAGGTTTTGACTTCAGCGTAGGATTCCGGAGGCAACTACTCACTTTCATCTACGTGAAAGATTTGGCAAAAGCCATATTCGACGCGATAGAATCAGGCGTGAACCGCAAAGCATACCTGATTGCCGACGAACAGCCGTACACGCAGCGCGAATTCCGCCAGATAGTGAAACAGGAACTCGGCAAGAAATTCGTAATCCCGGTAACCGCCCCGCTATGGATTGTGAAAGCGGTATGCGCAATATCGGAGAAGATTGCCGTGGCACGGATGAAGGCAAGCACGCTCAATCCCGACAAATACAAGATACTCCGCCAGCGCAACTGGACTTGCGACACCTCGGAAGCGCGCCGCGACTTCAACTTCTCCACCCGTTACGATTTGCATAGCGGGCTGCATGAGGCGATAGAATGGTACAAAGCACACAATATGCTGTAATTTTATTGTACCTTTGCATAAGATAAGTTGCATCCCGGCATAACACACAAGCAAGCTGGTGGTTCTGCCCCCGATTTGCATTATCATAAGAATATGGAAAAAAAGAAGAACATCTGCGTATATTGCGCATCGAGCAAGCACGTCGCTAAGGAATATTTCGACGCGGCAAACCGTTTCGGACAGCTGTTGGCGGAAAACGGGCTCGCATGCGTCTGCGGTGCCGGGCGTGAAGGCCTGATGGGGGCGATTGCCGACAGCATCCTTGTCCGCGGCGGCAACGTGACAGGTGTCATTCCGCAATTCATGGTTGACAACGGATGGTGCCACCAGTCGCTGACACACACCATCGTCACCCCCGACATCCATAGCCGCAAACAGCGGATGGCGGAAATGTCGGATGCCGCGGTAGCACTCCCCGGAGGATGCGGCACGCTTGAGGAACTGCTCGAAATCATCACGTGGAAACAACTCGGATTATACGGCAAACCGATTGTCATTCTCAACACCGGCGGTTTCTACGACCATCTGCTGCAAATGCTCTCACACGCGGCAGAAGAGCACTTTATGAAAGAGTCGCATCTCCGACTATGGAATGTGGCCGATACACCGGAAGAAGCTATCAGGATATTGATGTCGCCGGAAAAAGAGGCTCCGGTAGAATCAAAATACTACGACTGACATGCCAAACACTTCCGGACATATACAGACACCAAACGCCACGGCCGACACCGTTGCCGGAACGCCATACTATCCGCCGGCCTTTCCCTACGGATTTACCGATACCATCCACACCGGCGCAAAAGCGCGGCAGTTGCAAGAATACCCCGTAATGACTTTTCCGCAAGGCAACATCCCGGAACAATACCAACACATGCCGGTGCGCTCGTCGGGCGTGCTCCTGCTGCTGGTGTTCTCCTTCCTGCTCGTGGCTTTCTGCTACCGGACCGGAAGAAAATATTTCCACACCATTTTCTCAAACCTATGGTCGGTGAAAAGGACAAAGAACCATCTGGACAACCATACGGCAAACGAGACAATCACGATGGCGGCATTGATAGTACAGACCCTGATAATGGAAGGCATAATACTTTATTGCGCCATAAGTTCCTATTATCCGGCAATGCTGACTATCGGCACGTCACAAGGGATGGCCGCGCTCATAGGCATCGCCGCCGCATACTATATTGCCCAGTTGTCATTATTGAAACTTATAGGTTTCGTATTTGCCGAAAGCATCGAAACCGAACTTTGGACACAAGGCTTCAACGCCTCGCAATCAATTATGGGACAACTGCTTGCACCTATTGCCATTATAATGCTTTTCAATCCCGCACATAACGAATTAATGCTAATTTTTGCCGCATCTTTATATATTCTTGCAAGGCTGCTGTTTTTGCTGAAAAGTTTTAGGATTTTTTTCAACAGTTTTTTTCAGTGCTTCTATTTTATTTTGTACCTTTGCGCCGTAGAAATTATACCGTTGATTTTTGCTTGCAAAAGCATTGATTTAACATACTAATCCATTAGAAATCAGTTTGCTGTGGCTATAAATAAAATTTTAGTTTCACAACCGAAACCATCGTCTGACAAGTCTCCCTATTACGATATTGCGGAAAAATATAGGGTTGAAATTGTTTTCCGTCCTTTCATCAAAGTGGAAGGGCTCACTTCTAAGGAATTCAGGCAGTATAAAGTTTCGATACCGGAACATACGGCTGTAATTTTTACAGCAAAGGCGGCAATCGACCATTTTTTCAGAATAGCGGAAGAAACGAGGTTCAACGTGCCGGAGACTATGAAATATTTCTGCACGACAGAATCTATTGCCCTGTACCTGCAAAAATATATCGTTTACCGTAAACGCAAGATATTTTTCGGAAAATCCGGAAAATTGGACGACTTGATTCCGGCTATGATAAAACATTCCGCAGAGAAGTATCTCTACGTGGTGTCGGAGGCCAATAAAAACGACGACAGCATCCTTGATAAAAACAAAATCAACTATTCAAGAGCCGTGATGTACCGTACGGTAAGCAACGACTTCACCGAAGACGAGCCGTTCGACTACGATATGTTGCTCTTCTTCAGCCCTTCAGGAATAAAGTCGCTGATGAAAAATTTTCCCGACTTCAAGCAAGGGGACATAAAGATTGGATGCTTCGGGGCCGCAACGGCAAAAGCCATCACCGACGAAGGATTCCGTCTCGACCTTGAGGCGCCGACAGCCAAGGCACCGTCGATGACCGCCGCGCTCGACCAATATCTGAAGACAAACTTGAAAAAATAGCCGCAGGGCAAAATTGCCTGCGGCACGGCGAATCTCGCCTTGAGGCTGCCATGCCATCAGGATATGGCAAATGCCCAAGGTGATGTTTTTAATGATAAAAGGCTATCGTATGCACGAATTAGGAATGGGCAAAGCCGAAAAATTGTGCAGCCGGACGGCAATCGGGCGGCTGTTTGCAGCCGGCGAATCGTCGGTGGCCTACCCGTTGCGCATGGTGGCAGGAGAAAGCGGCCGGCAGACAGGAGCTCCGGCGCAATTCATGATTACCGTACCTAAGAAAAAAATCAGAAAAGCCGTAGGACGTGTGCTTATGCGCCGCCGCATACGCGAAGCCTACCGCCTCAACCGCAAGCTGTTTGTCCCGCAACTGGAAGCTTCCGGCAAAAAAATCGACATAGCTTTCGTATACCTTGCCGCGGATTTTTCCGATTACCAGCTGATTGAACGTAAAATGAAAAAACTGCTTGGCTCGCTCGGCTCGAAATACAACGCAGAAAACAATGAACAGCTTGTTTAAACTACCCGGAAAAGCCGTCGAGTGGTTGCTGATAACACTCGTGAAATTCTACCGCGCCTGCATTTCGCCGCTGTTCCCGCCCGTATGCCGCTTCACCCCCACTTGTAGCGCATACGCAATCGAGGCTTTGCGCAAATACGGCCCGGTAAAAGGATTGTGGCTTGCCGTCAAACGAATCTGCCGATGCCATCCGTGGGGAGGAAGCGGCTACGACCCCGTACCGTAATGATAACCGACATACATACGCACAACGTACATTCAACCGACGGAATAATCTGCTCCACACCCGGCTCTTTCCGGCCTGTGGAAGGAAAGGCGTATTCATGCGCAATCCACCCGTGGGAAACCGCGGCAACCGGCAATCAACAGATAAATGACCTATGCCGAATCTTAAGCAGAGAGGATGTGGTAGCCATTGGCGAAACAGGCATCGACCGGATGAAAGGCGCGTCCGCAGAGCGTCAGGCGGAATTGTTCAAGCTGCACGCCATCCTGTCGGAAAAATTGATGAAACCGCTTATAATCCACGAGGTGAAAGCAGCCGAAACAATATTGTCAATCCACAAGCAAATAAAACCGGCAATGCCATGGATAAGGCACGGTTTCCGCGGAAACGCCCAGACAGCGCGCATGTACTGGTCAAAGGGCATATATCTGTCGATAGGCGAGAAATTCAATGCCGATGCCGCAGCATCCATCCCCGACGGAATGCTGCTCATCGAGACCGACGAATCACGGCTCACAATCGGCGAAATAGCCGCAAAAGTGGCCGAGGCGCGGCAAACCACCGCCGAGGCCATATTGGCATTGTCCGGGCATAATATCAGCCGGATACTCGGAGGCTACCACCCCACCCTCGCATAAGCGTCGTAATAATAGAAATCCGGATAGTCCGACAGATACAAATACGCTCCGTCGTAATCGTAATACAGGAAATACGAACCTATGCTATAGTCCAGATAGCGTATGTAAAGCTCGCCGGGACGGCGTATGTCCCACACGAACGGATCTGAGACAAACCGTCCGTAATAATCATAATAGCTATGAAGCCCATCGCCGTTCTCGAAAAAATCATAATAATCAGCATACGCCTCGGGCACAGGCATTCCGTCAGATTCCACAAGCACCCAACGGCCTACCGTCACAAGCACATCGTCGTAATACACACCGTTACACCCCGGCAATACCGTCATCGCCAACAACACGCATAAAAGTCCCGCAATCCTTCTCATCCACGATTCTGATTAACTGTATGGTAAAGATAATACAAATCGAGAGCAGAAACAAATTTTCGCATCCTGCGGAGCAAATAGGCGTAGCGGCACGACATGTCGAGGCCGTTGGCGCGGTCGAGCTCCTTGCTGCCGTACTTGTAGGGCTGCACGCTGGCCGTCGACGACATGGGCATGCCGTAAGGATAGTAGCTGTTCAGCTCCATACGGCGGTTCGCCTCATCGATTACAGCGCGGACGTTGCCCTGCCAGTCCTTTACGTAATAATAGTAGTCGTAGCCGCCCGCGCTGTCGGGAACGGCATAGCCGTTGTCTGTCAGTATCCTCTCTACCTCGCCGTCCTTATAGATGATGTCGCCGCAGTAGTCGCGGATGAAATTCGTACTCCATATTAAATTTGACACTATGCTGTCAGTTTTATAAACATTATTATTTACCACAAATAAAGTCTCATTACCATATATTTTAATTACATCTTTGCTATTCTTTAAGTGAACATCTATTACAAAACGAGTGTCTATTATTGGCATATCGCTGTTGTTTTCAGATTCTCTTTTAATTGTCAAAGCATTCATTAACCATAAAATACATTGCTTATTAGAAACCATATTATTTATAATTTCTCCTTTAAAAAAATCATCAAATTCATAAAACAGGACATCACGTGTAGTAAAAATATTTGGTGCCACTTTTTTTATATCAACAAAGTCTATATCTTCGATATTAACCTCCTCTAAATCTGAATAGTTAGAGAAACCGAACTCTGACAATTCGTAAATTTTTGACAATAATTCTCTATTGGTTTCATATAAATAACTACCAATAAGCATGTCTTTAGTCCCCCCTATGATGTTTAAGCTGCTACTATCCCCTTTCATATAGATACAAAAGCAGCCATTGTCAGGCTTTTTTAATTCTATTTTTTTTGAATGTGTTAACAAACCATACAAATCTCCTATTTTTGAAGTGTCGGTAATTGTCTTAATTGTTTTTTTCACACCATAATGCTTCAATAAATATGTATAATCCTTATTTTCAGGCAAGGCAGAGTCAACACACACAAGCACGGCCTTGTTCCAAACGCCATACGCATTTAAAACAGCAAACAATATCACTAAGATAAAACTAATTATTTTTTTCATAAACAATTCTACTTTTTCTTCACCCCTATGATTACAAATTCATTAATATCCTTATTTGAATTAGGTGATGATACAGTTATTTTATTGCCCCAATGATCTTTCCTTGTAGGTTTTCCTTTTTCTACCTCACCCAAAGCCTCTGCTGTCTTTTGCTCGGAGCCTTCGATTACTCTTTTCTCTTCCATATTTGAATAATCAGGATGCGACGTTCTCTTGTCTTTCATCATACCTTCAGGGTCTAACATAAATCGTAACCCATGATCACCCTCGTGATTTAACAATGTTATTGGAGATAGACTTACAAGTTCATTTGTAAGGATTCCTTGTTTCGGATTCCAATATATAGTCATATTATTAGCATCAAATTTAGTCTCTTCTCCAAAAGCTATTCTTATTGTCTGTGAGTTGCTTTCCAATTCGGAAAAAATTCCCGATATATCATATTTATTCATTATTTGTATAGCAAAACCAAATTGTTGTTTAAATTCATCTGTCTGATTAGCTGCAAATATGACCTTCCTGCCGTCGGGGTCGACATAGCGGATAGGGTTGCCGGCGCAGTAGGCGTATGGGGAGATGGAGGGGTATTTCTCGCAAAGCTCGTCCATCGTGATGAAGTGCGGAACGACGGGGTCGTAATGGCGGGCTTCGAAGTCGTACATGTCGAGGCCGTTGGCGCGGTCGAGCTCCTTGCCGCCGTATTTGTAGG